>JAABUS010003217.1_pt1 | contig 27329 bp, 20 predicted proteins | sample 5560161 | NCBI WGS metagenome assembly JAABUS01 (sample SAMN10711885, study PRJNA513376) | rock metagenome | isolation source: Antarctica rocks | place: Antarctica: Victoria Land, Trio Nunatak nord | collected 2016-01-04
GGCGAAGTAGCTTTTTCAACTTCCTTTGGGATGGAAGACCAGGTGATAACACATGTGATCGGAAAAAATAAAATCCCGATAAAGGTTTTTACTTTGGATACCGGCCGCCTGTTTAACGAAACATATGAAGTTTGGTCGGCCACGGCTAATGTTTTTAATCTCAACATTGATCCTTTTTACCCGGATGCGCAGGAAATACAAAACTTTGTGAACGAGCGTGGCATCAACAGCATGTATCTATCTGTAGAAAACCGGAAAGAATGTTGTCGCATCCGCAAAATTGAGCCGTTAAAAAGAGCATTAAAAGGTGTTAATGTTTGGGTTACCGGCGTTCGTGCGGTGCAATCCGCTAACCGCCAAAATTTTAAATTATTTGAGTGGGACGAGGCTTTCCAGCTCATCAAATTCAATCCGCTGCTGCACTGGAGCGACCAGGATGTGGCTGATTTTATCCATCAAAACAATACACCTTACAATAAACTACACGATCACGGTTTTTTAAGCATTGGCTGCGCGCCTTGTACCCGCGCCGTTCAGTTTGGGGAAGACGCCCGCGCCGGAAGATGGTGGTGGGAAGATTCCAAAAAGGAATGCGGGTTGCACGAAACCAAAGTAATGGCCGATATTACCGATCCTGAATTGACACAACAAAACGATAGCCATTCATGAGAAATTCTAATCATTTAAAAGAACTGGAAGAAGAATCCATTTATATTATGCGCGAAGTGGCCGCGCAATTTGAGCGGCCGGCTTTATTGTTTTCCGGCGGAAAAGATTCAATTACGCTTGTTCACTTGGCGCGTAAAGCTTTTTATCCGGCTAAATTTCCGTTTCCGCTGGTTCATATTGATACGGGTCATAACTTTCCGGAAACGATTACTTTTCGTGATTGGCTAGTGGAAAAAACAGGTGCACAACTCATCGTCCGTTATGTGCAGGACAGTATCAACCAAAAAAAAGCAACCGAGGAAACCGGTAAATATGCCAGTCGGAACAGCCTGCAAACCGTAACGCTTTTAGATACGATTGAAGAATTTAAGTTTGATGCCTGCATTGGCGGCGCGCGCCGCGACGAAGAAAAGGCACGCGCCAAAGAACGCATTTTCTCTGTTCGGGATGAGTTTGGTTCCTGGGAGCCGAAACGCCAGCGGCCGGAATTGTGGGGACATCTAAACGGCATGATCAATTATGGTGAAAACGTGCGCTGTTTCCCGATCAGCAACTGGACGGAGCTGGATGTTTGGAACTACATCAAACAGGAAAAACTCGATTTGCCAAGCATTTATTTCACCCATCCGCGCGAAGTTTTAGTGCGGGACGGTCAACTTTTTCCATATTCAACTTATTTAAATATGGATGGCGAAGAAGTGTTTACACAAGACGTACGTTTCCGCACCGTTGGCGATATGACTTGTACGGCTGCCGTTTCCTCCACCGCCGGAACGTTGGATGATATTATTGCAGAAATTAAATCTTCTCGAATTTCTGAACGTGGTGCGCGCATGGACGATAAACGCTCGGAAGCTGCAATGGAAAAACGGAAGCTGGCGGGATATTTTTAGGGTGAAAGGTATCCGTTATGCTTCCTACTTTAAAAGGTAAATATCTATAAGTTGTAACGCCAAATACAATTAACAATATTAAATACCATTTTATCATGATACCAAACTAATGAAATACGATAAAAAGATTGTTTTTGATAAATTATTAGAAATTGAAAATAACCACAGATTATTTTTCAATACGAATAAAAGTAAAATTAGCGACTACATTCAAATCAATTGGAAATACCCTGTGAAACTCAAGGTTGTAAAAGAACTTCCTGTTTATATTGTTGATGATTTGCAGAAGCAATTTCAAATTGAGATGACTAATTAAAAGCTCAAAGTTTTAGGTTCGTTTATATCTTTTACTACCATGCTTGGATACAGTACAAAAAAGATTTTTTACAGTGTACTAAACCCTATTCTATGAAAAAAATTTACTATTGGCTTCTATAAATATTACTTTTTTTGGTACTTACTAATCCGACATCTAAAGATTTTAAAGACTTTGAATCAATAGAAAGTGACGGCTATTATCTAAGAAAAGAGTATAATTTTTATATATGCAGTATTTACAAGCGAGATACAGTTCGGTTTTTAGGGATAGCAGGAAATTTTTTCATGATTTAAATTTAATCCCTTGTTCCAACTCGTGCTGAACCAACAAAAAAACATAGATAAAAACAGTATCAGTAATACACATACTGTTTTTATCACCAAAAAATTAACATGGAACTCTTAAAATTCTCAACCGCCGGCAGTGTAGATGATGGCAAAAGCACACTCATCGGCAGGTTGTTGTACGATACCGGCTCGCTGACCGAAGACCAATTAGAAGCCGTAGAAGCAGCCAGCAAACGCAAAGGCTTTGATTACCTGGACCTTTCGTTGCTGACGGATGGTTTAAGTGCCGAACGCGAGCAAGGCATCACCATAGATGTGGCGCATATTTATTTTGCCACGGCCAACCGAAAATTTATCATTGCCGATACGCCTGGTCACGTAGAATATACGCGCAACATGGTTACCGGCGCATCCAATTCCCGGCTTTCTATTATTTTGATTGATGCCCGTAAAGGCGTAATAGAGCAAACGCAACGACATTTCTTTATCGCCAATTTATTGCAGATCCCGGAAATTGTGGTTGCGGTAAATAAAATGGATTTGGTGGATTATCAGCAGGAAACATTTAATATGATAAAAGAAGCATTTCTGAAATTTGCCCAAGGTTTCCCCAACTTTAAACAGAATATAACGTTCATTCCGATCTCGTCTTTAAAAGGAGATAACGTGGTGAATGAATCAATTAATATGGATTGGTACGGAGGGAAATCGTTGCTGCATTACTTGGAAAATGTGGACGTAAACAGTTATGTAAATCACAAAGATGCGCGTTTCCCGGTGCAATATGTCATCCGGCCGCATTCCGAAGGATTTCATGATTACCGAGGTTATGCCGGAAGGGTGATCAGTGGTGCGTTTGCGGTAGGAGAGGAAGTTACCGTGCTGCCTTCCCAACAAAAATCTAAGGTAAAACAAGTGGTTACGTTTGATGGTGATTTGGAAACGGCAGAAACCAATTCATCTGTTACCTTATTGCTGGAAGATGAAGTAGATATTACTCGCGGAAATATGCTGGTAAAAACAGCAAACCTACCGCAGATCGATAAAGAAATCACGGCAGATATTTGCTGGATGGACACGCAGCCGTTGGTTCAGGGCGAAAAATATATGATCGAACACAGTCATAACCTGATCAAAGCGATTGTACGGGAAGTGGAGTACATCGTTCATACGAGCACACTGAACAAGGATACCGAAACGAAAACCATCAAACTAAACGATATTGCACGCGTAAAAATTAAAACAGCGCAACCGCTTTTTTTCGATCCATACGAACAAAACCAGGCCAATGGTTCTTTTATTTTAATCAACGAACAAACTAAAAATACGGTTGCGGCAGGGATAATTGTTTAGGTTTTTTCTGTCATTTCGACTGTAAGGAGAAATCTTCTTTAAATACAATCAGCTTCTCTAATGAAGATTTCTCCCGTTGGTCGAAATGACAAAAGGAGAAATCTTCATCGGACAAAACAAGATTTTAAGGTGATAAAAGAAGCATTACTGATTGAAAGAAGATTTCTCCCTGTGGTCGAAATGACAAAACCTGAACTGACAAGAACCCAAAACCCGCAACTCAAAAACACATAACTGAAATGCAAATCAACCTCAGCAGAAAAAATAAAGCTTACCATTTTGAAGCCGAAAACGAACACGGCAATACGTTAAACATGGATGCCAATCCGGCAATTGGTGGCGAAAACCAGGGTTTCCGCCCAATGGAAACGGTGCTGGCGGCTTTAGGCGGATGTAGTGCGATCGATATGATCTCGATCCTGAAAAAGCAAAAAGAACCGTTGGAAGATCTAACCATCAGCATCAACAGTAAACGGTTTGAAAACCAGGAACCGGCTTTGTTTGAAACCATTGATGTTGAATTCCACATTTTTGGTGCCGTAAACGAAGCAAAAATACAACGTGCGCTGGAACTGACTTTTGAAAAGTATTGTTCTGTAGCAATGATCTTGAACAAAACCGCAAAAATCAATTTTTCCTACAAACTCAACTAATATTATGAGTCAACATTTTGAAACACAAGCCATTCGGGCACAGGCAGAACGAAGCCAGTATAAAGAACATTCGGTGCCTATCTACCTAACTTCCAGCTATAAGTTTGACGATGCAGAGGAAATGCGCGCTTTATTTGCCAACGAAAAAGAAGGCAATGTATATAGCCGTTACGCCAACCCAAATGTAGATGAGTTTATCGAAAAAATGGCTTTGCTGGAAGGCACCGAAACAGGCTGGGCAACGGCAACCGGCATGGCTGCTATTTTTACCACTTTCGCTACGTTTTTAAAGCAAGGCGACCACGTGCTTTCAAGCCGTTCTGTTTTCGGTTCTACGCATCAGTTGCTGCATAACATTTTGCCTAAATGGGGCATCACTTATACGTATGCCGATCTGGATAAAACTGAACAATGGGAAAACCTGATCAAACCCAATACCCGGATGATCTATGTAGAAACGCCTTCCAATCCCGGCATTGACATTATTGATTTGGAATGGCTGGGCAATTTTTCTAAAAAATACGGAACGTTATTGGTGGTGGACAATTGTTTTGCAACCCCCTATTTGCAGCAACCAATCAAATATGGAACAGATTTGTCCATCCATTCTGCTACCAAATTTATTGACGGACAAGGCCGTGCGATGGGGGGGATTATTTTGGGAAGGAAAGAACTGATTGACGAAATCCAGGCTTTCGCACGTCATTCCGGTCCGGCTTTGTCTCCGTTCAATTCCTGGATTTTGAGTAAAAGTTTGGAAACTTTGGCCGTTCGGATGGACCGACATTGTGAAAGTGCTTTAAAAGTGGCCACGGCTTTAGAAGCAAACCCGGAAGTGGAACTGGTAAAATATCCGTTCCTGCCTTCGCATCCGCAATATGAAATCGCCAAAAAACAAATGAAACAGGGCGGAGGCATTGTTACTTTCGTGCCCAAAGGCGGACTGGAAAGGGCGGCAAAGTTTTTAGATGCTTTGCAACTATTTTCCATTTCGGCCAATCTGGGCGATACACGCTCGATTGCGACACATCCGGCAAGCAGTACACATTCCAAACTGACCGAAGAACAGCGCAATGAAGTCGGTATCCGGCAGGGGACTATTCGTTTGTCCATCGGTTTAGAACATGCAGATGATATTTTACAAGATATTCAACAAGCGCTGGAAGCCTCAAAATAAAGTAAAAATAGGCGATAAAAACAGCATTGGCTTAAATGCTTCTTTTATCGCCTAAAATAATGTATTACTATTGTATATTAATTCTATAGACTATAATGCAAAGTTTCAGAACTGAATTAGAGAACCCTATTGTAGAGAAAGACATACTGGATTTAGAAAAAAAAATCCGTTTGTTTCGTGAAGGGAAAATAGATGACGAAAAATTTCGCAGCTTACGTTTGGCACGCGGTGTTTACGGACAGCGGCAGCAAGGCGTGCAAATGGTGCGCATCAAACTGCCTTATGGGAAAGTTACTACCAGGCAATTAAGTAAGATCAGTGATGTTTCTGATGAATATGCTACCGGTAACCTCCATATCACTACACGGCAGGATATCCAAATCCACTTTGTCAGTTTAGACCGTACACCAGAATTGTGGACGGAACTGGAAGAAGATTCCATCACTTTGAGGGAAGCTTGCGGTAACACCGTCAGGAATGTTACAGCTTCGGCAATGGCTGGCATTGACCCAAAAGAACCTTTCGATGTTTCGCCTTATGCCCATGCTGTTTTTGAATACTTTTTGCGGAACCCAGTTTGCCAGGAAATGGGACGTAAGTTCAAGATTGCTTTTTCTTCTTCCGAAGATGATTCTGCCTTTGCTTTTATGCACGATATAGGTTTCATCCCCAAAACAAAAACAGAAAACGGCACCGAAACAAGAGGTTTTAAAGTGGTTTTGGGCGGAGGATTGGGTTCGCAGCCTTATATGGCCGATCCGGTCACTGATTTTATGGCTGTCAACCAGATCATTCCTTTTACCGAATCCGTGCTTCGGGTTTTCGACCGCTACGGCGAGCGCAACAAACGCCACAAAGCCCGGATGAAATACTTAGTGCAGGAAATCGGCATCGAAGAATTGTTGCGTTTGGCAGAAGCAGAACGATTGGCATTAAAAAATAAAACTTACGAAATAGATACTTTCAAACAAGAAACGGTAATACCGGAAAATGCTGTTTTTAGCGCTGAAATTTCCAAACCTTTGCAATACGAACAATGGCTGAAAACCAATGTTTTCCCGCAGAAACAAGCCGGATTTATGGCGATTGGTTTACGCATCCAGAACGGAGATATTAAAACCCCAATTTCACGCCAATTAATTTCATTGGTAAAAGAAGCAGCAGCAGATGATATCCGTTTAACCAACACACAAGGCATGCTGCTAAAGTTTGTGCGGGAAGAAAACCTGCCTTATGTTTTTGAAGAACTGAACAAATTAAACCTGGCCGAACCCGGTTTTGAAAGTATGGCCGATATTACTTCCTGTCCGGGAACCGATACTTGTAATTTGGGCATTTCCAATAGTACGGGCATCACACGTGAACTGGAAAAAGTGATCAAGAACGAATTTCCTGATTTGATCTACAACACCGATATCAAGATCAAGATCAGCGGCTGCATCAATTCTTGTGCGCAACATGCCATGGCCAGCATTGGCTTCCATGGTTCGAGCATGAAGATTGATAAAATGGTTGCGCCTGCTTTACAAGTGCTTTTGGGCGGCGGGCCAACTGGAGACGGAGCAGGTGTTGCTGCGGATAAAGTGATCAAAGTGCCAAGTAAACGCGGTCCGCAAGTATTGCGCGATTTGTTGTTTGATTATCAATCCAACTCCATCGAAGGCGAACTTTTCAATCAGTATTATAACCGTCAAGGCAAAATTTATTTTTACGATCTGCTGAACCCTTTGGGTGATACTAAGACTGTAACGCCTGATGATTTTATTGATTGGGAACAATCTCAGCCTTACAAAACGGAAATTGGCGTAGGCGAATGTGCTGGTGTGATGATTGACTTGGTGGCTACACTATTGTTTGAATCCGAAGAAAAGCTGGATAATGCCGATGCTTCTTTTAAGGCACAAGATTTTGCCGATGCTATTTATTACGCTTATACCGCTTTCATCCATACGGCAAAAGCGATGCTGATTTCTGAAAATATCAAAACCAATACACAGGCCGGAATTGTCACAGATTTCGATCAAAACTTTGTATCAAACGACAAAATTGATTTGGATGTGAGCTTTGAAGAATTGGTTTACCAGATCAACCAACAGGAACCTACAGCAGATTTTGCAGCTTATTATATTGAGCAATCGCGTGTGTTTAAACAAAAAGCTGCTGATTTCCGCAATGCACAATTGACCGAAAAGGTTATAAAATAATATGCCGTAAAAGAAGCATGTCAGCAAACGAAGTAGCAACAATTGACAAGGTAGAAGTAAACACACTTTTCCCGGTTTTTTTAAAACCGGACAAGCTGGATACTTTACTGGTTGGCGGCGGCTACGTGGCGATGGAAAAGTTGCAGGCTATTTTTGGCAATAGTCCGGCTGCACGTGTTAAAGTTATTGGCCGGGAGATTTCTACAGAGATCAAAGAATTTGCCTGTAAAAGAAGCATTCCGTTTGAGGAACGTGCTTTTGCCGAAACCGACTTATTAGCTAAAGATTTGGTGATTGTGGCGATTGACGATAAAAGCGTGAGCCGACAAATTTACCAACTTTGCAAAGCCGGTAAGATCTTGGTCAACGTTGCAGATACGCCTGATCTATGTGATTTCTACCTCAGTTCAGTTGTACAAAAAGGTAATTTGAAGATTGCCATCTCCACCAACGGAAAATCGCCAACCGTAGCCAAACGGGTAAAAGAAGTTTTGAATGAGGCCTTCCCTGCGGAGATTGATGAAGTGCTAACGAATATGACGCAGATCCGCCAGAAATTGAACGGCGATTTTTCCGATAAGGTAAAGCAATTGAACCAGATCACTTCTGGTTTGGTGAATGAACAGCAGCAACCGGCAAAAGTTAAAATCACGCGTCCGGTTGCCATTACTTTAGCTGTTTTATCAGCAATCGGTTTAATGATTTTAGGCCATGTGCTTTTTACTTATTTAAGTTATCAACGGGTCATAATTGCTCAAGATTGGCTTACTGCTCAGTTCAACCAGCAACTTTTATTGTACATGTTGGGCGGTTTTATCGCTTCGTTGATTGATGGTGCCTGCGGCATGGCTTATGGTGTAACTTCCACTACTTTCCTGCTTTCGCTGGGTATTCCGCCTGCTGCGGCCAGTGCCAGTGTCCATGCTTCTGAAGTTTTTAATACGGGTGCATCTGGTTTAATGCACTGGAAATCTGGAAACGTCAACTTTAAACTTTTTAAAAAGCTGCTGATCCCCGGGATTGTCGGCGCCGTTGCCGGTGCCACCATTTTATCATCGCTGCACCAATACAGTCAGTATTTAAAACCTATTGTAGGTTGTTACACCCTTTTCCTTGGTGTGCTCATTATCCGTAAAGCGTTGAACAAAACACGCACCACTGCAAAAATCAAAAAAATTGGTTTGTTGGCTGGCGTTGGTGGTTTGCTGGATGCAATTGGCGGAGGCGGCTGGGGCCCAATCGTTACCACTGGTTTAATTGCCGGTGGCCGCAACGTGCGTTATACCATCGGCACATCAACTTTGACCAAAGGCTGCGTGGCTTTTACCAGCGCCCTTACCTTTATTATTTTAATTGGTTTCCATCATTTTCAGGTAGTCCTGGGTTTGGTTTTAGGCGGAATGATTGCCGCACCGATAGCGGTGCGTATTTCCAATAAATTGCCGGTGAAAACCTTGCTGCTGTTTGTGGGAATTGTGGTAATCCTCGTTTCGCTGCGGATAATTTCAAGCTTGTTTTTCAAATAAGCGGCTTGCCAAATTTTTTTACATTTGTTTAATCGTTCCTGATTTAAACACGAATTCCATTGCTCACCAAAAAAACTAAATACGCTGTAAAAGCCCTGATGGCATTGGCCAGAAACACAGAAAACAAGCCGATGCTAATTGCCGATATTGCCAAAGGAGATCAGTTGCCCAAAAAATTTTTAGAAGCTATTTTATTGGAATTGAAGCGAGGCGGATTTTTAAGCAGCAAAAAAGGTGCTGGCGGCGGATATTACCTGCTAAAAACAGCAGATGAAATTAAACTTTCTTCGATTATCCGCGTAATTGATGGTCCGATTGCGTTGCTGCCCTGCGTAAGTTTGAATTTTTACGAGAAATGCGCTGAATGTGTAGATGAACATTATTGCGGCATCCGTGATGTAATGGCCAATGTGCGCGATGCCACTTTAAAAATTTTGGGCGATACCAGTATTGCCGATATGGTGCATCGGGAAGATACTTTGGCCAAGGCGGAAGGTAAGGTGGCGGATGATCGCGTTGTTGGATGACTTTGGAAAACCTGTTTTAACTCAAAAGTTTCTTACTATTTCGCAAATCACCTTTTAATTGTCGCATTTGCACCGCTGTAATATCTGATTCCGAAAGTATTTTTGTTCCAACCTAAAAATCTAATAAATAAAGGAGGAAAACCAGATGCAAAAAATTACCACATTTTTAATGTTTAACGGCCGGGTTGAAGAAGCAGTGAATTTATATACGTCTGTTTTTAAAAACTCGAAAATCATCAGTCTTAACCGTACCGGAGAAGGGCCAGAAGCAGGCGTGATGTCGGCTACATTTCAGTTGGAAGGGCAGGAATTTTATGCTTTTAACGGCGGCCCTTATTTTACTTTTTCAAACGGCATTTCGCTTTTTGTAAATTGCGAAACACAGCCTGAAGTAGATGAGTTGTGGGAAAAACTTTCGGAAGGCGGCGAAAAGATGCAATGCGGCTGGCTGAAAGACAAGTTTGGTGTTCACTGGCAAATTATTCCTACGGCTTTAGGCAAGCTGATGTACGATAAAGATCCCGAGAAATCGAAAAGAGTAATGCAGGCCATGATGCAAATGAACAAGATCGTGATTGAAGATTTGCAAAAAGCTTATGATGGATAGAAAGACGATGGCAACTAACAACAAATTTGATGCTATAAATTATATGGGTGAGCAAAGACAGAAGCTAAGTAAAAAACTGTCTAAAATGTCGAAAGAAGAAATCGTAGCGTATTTCAGGCAAAAAAGACTTGAAAATACAATTAAACCATCGGCATAAATTATTTTATTCCTTTATAGCCAACGCAATAATAAACCCAAAACTTCCGCGCATTACTATTTCTATTTTTGATAATGATCGGTTCCAATTCTTGCACTTGTTTAAAGTAAGTTTTTAACTCTGGCGGAATACTTCCATTTTTATCCGTGTTTTTAAAGCCAGGATCAGAATCTACAAAAAGTGCATTTTTACCTGCTAAAAGAAGCACTTTAGTTCCTACATAATCAAATTGTAAAGCTGGTTTTTCAAAAATGTTTTGTGCGTAGATTTTTTGAGGTAGAAAGAAACTCAATTCAGCACTGGTTTTATAACCATCGGCAGAAAAAATAAAAGTGTTGGGATAAGTTTTTTGGATCGCTTCCAAACGGTTTGCCAATTGTTTCCAGCCAAACCAGGTGTCATCACTTTTAATTGGGATCGGATAAAAAATAACTTCAATGGCGAAAGCAATATGTAGAACCGCTGCAATCCAAATATTAATTTTGGCTGATTTTTGAGAGATGAAGATCGCTATGAAAATAATACCAGTGATGTAAGCAGGCATCATCCAATTGATCTTGACCCAATAAAACGGACTGATCAGGAAAAAACCCAAAAACGCGGGTAAAAAAAAGCACAGTAAAAACAGTATCTGATCATTGGGCAATTGCCATTTGGTCAATACTTTTTTGATGGTTTTGAAAGTGAACAGCACCAATCCGCAGAAAACGACCGGCAGCAAAAGAAATAGTTGCGTGCCGATAGTCCCAAGAAACAAGTTTGGCTTGAACTGGAACTTGGAAATATCGTTTGTCCGCCCGGCCGATTGGAACAAAAAAGAAGCAAAATGATGCTGGTAGTTCCAGTAAAAAACCGGGAAAGTTACAAGTATAGAAATGAGCAAACACAACCACAGCCAGCCGGAAAGCAATAATTTGCGGTATCGGTTGGAGAAGATTAGGAATAAGATCAAACCAAATTGCAGCAATACGGCAGTGTATTTACTGTCGAAAGCCAAGCCCATCAACAATCCGGCAAGAAGCCAGTATGATTTTTTATGCCTAAAAACAGCATGGTAAATGGCAATTAAGGATAACGTCCAGAACAGTAAAAGCGGAACATCCGGCGTGGAAATGGTAGAAAGGATGGAGATCAGGAAAGTTGATCCGATTATACCTAAAGCTAAGTTTTGTTTTTGCTTACATAAAAACAGTCCTGCTAATTGGTAAAACGCAAATAAGGTAAGGCTGGTCACGGTAAAATCGGCCAGCTTAATTGTAAAAACAGATTTCCCGAAAACGGTGGTGAACAGCCGGAGCAAGTAGCCAATCATTCCGGGATGATCAAAGTAAGACAAAGCCAGGTGTTCTCCGTAAAAATCATAATATGCGTCCTGCGGCATCATGCCAAAAAACGGCAGCAGCAGCAAGCGGAAAAGCTGGAAGCAAAGGAGGATGGCAATAAAAGGATATTGCTTGTAGAATTGGCTGAAATAATTCATTTTATTAGCAAGAATGTCATCTCGACCAAAGGAGATATCTTTTTTAAAGTAGTTTAAATTTTCAAGTTGAAAGAAGATTTATCTCTTCGTTCGAAATGACAAAAAAGCTGAAACAACAAATTTTTCCTGATACTTCTTTTATCGGTATAAAACTTACATCTTCAATCCAATTTCCCGTAAACGCTCATCCAGATATTCCCCGGCGGTTGCATCCGGGTAAGCTTTCGGGTGTGCTTCATCAATACAAGTATCCAAGCAAGCTAAGCTAACTGTTGATTTGGGGTGAAGGAAAAACGGAACAGAAAAACGGGAAGTTTTCATCATTTCGCGCGGCGGATTGACCACGCGGTGTGTGGTAGAACGCAGTTTGTTGTTGGTTAAACGCTGCAGCATATCGCCTACGTTCACCACAATATCTTCACCTTGTGCTTTCACCGGAAACCATTCGCCTTCGCGGGTCAACACTTCCAGACCGTCGGCACTGGCACCAATCAGCAAAGTGATCAGGTTGATGTCTTCATGGGCGCCTGCACGAACGGCATCATCAGAGACCTTTGAAGGATCTTCAATCGGAAAATAATGAATGCAGCGCAAAATAGAGTTGCCGTTGTGCACTTTATCGTCAAAGTAATTCTCTGGTAACTCCAGATAAACGGCAATGGCACGCAGCAAATGTTCACCGGCAATTTCTAATTTCTGGTAAACTTCGCGGGTTATGGGGTTAAATTCGGGCAGTTCTTTTACCGTTAAATTATCAGGATAAAGCTCTTTTATTGGATCATGATCGGTAACCGTTTGCCCGATCTGCCAAAACTCTTTCAAATCAGGTGTTTTGGAATCTTTTGCTTTTTCGCGGCCTTTGCTGGTGTAGCCGCGCTGGCCTGCCAGTTCCGGTTTTTCGTAACTGAATTTGATCTCCTCCGGCAACGAAAATAATTGCTGTACCTGTTCGTACAGTTTGGCAATCAGTTCTTTGCTTAAACCATGGTTGCTTACGGTGATAAAACCGGTATCGTTAAATGCCTGGCCAACCTCATCAGAAAAACGTTTTTTATCTTCTGCCGAGCCATTTATGTACGTGTTTAAATCAACACGCGGGATATTTACAGTTTTCATATCAGAACAATTTGCTGCTAAAAATACTTATTCTATAATAATTGCAACCGGATGTTGACAAAATATAAAGCTAAGCTGCTGCCAAAAATATATGCCTAAAAGAAGCATTGCAATTATATCGGCCTGGTTTTAAACGATAAGGTTTAACAACAGTCGAATTAACATTATCACCCCCACCTAAAAAATTCAATGCCATGATCAAAATATTTGGAAAAGCAATGACTGGTTTAATACTGGTTTTAGCGATGCTATGCGGCCTGAACATGCAAAAGGCCAATGCCCAGCCTGGCGTATCGGTTTCCATGCAAACTTTTTATGATGAGCTGGAACCTTACGGGCAATGGATTGACGACCCGGAACTGGGTTATGTTTGGTCGCCAGATGCAGGCCCTGATTTTAAACCTTATGCCACCAACGGGCATTGGGTGGAAACGCAATACGGCAACACTTGGGTATCTGATTATGAATGGGGTTGGGCAGCTTTCCATTACGGCAGATGGCGGTTTGCCAATGATTATGGCTGGGAGTGGATCCCGGGAACAGAGTGGGGGCCAGCCTGGGTGAACTGGCGTACCGGAGGTGATTATTATGGTTGGGCACCGCTTGGCCCTGGTGTAAATATTGATATTGCTTTCGGATCGGGATATTATGAACCTGAAAATTACTGGGTTTTTATGCCGAGACAATATGTTTGTTCGCCAAATCCTTACCAATACTATGTACCAGCAAGCCGAAATATCAATATCATCCGCAATACCACGGTCATCAATAATATTTACAGCAATAACAACCGCAGGTATATTTCCGGGCCGCGGCCGGATGATGTCCGCCGATATACCAATGCGCCAATCAATATTTACAATATCAACAACAGCCGCCGACCCGGTGGAAGTAGTATCCGCAACAATACGTTGAATATATACCGGCCAGAGATTGCTTTCAACCGTGATGATGACAACCGGCCGGAACCAAACCGGGCAATTAACCGCGGAAGTTATAATAATAACCGGAACGGCTTTAATAATGGCAACAGCAGCAACGATAACCGCAACCAAAATTTCAATAATCCCCGCCAACTTGGAAACCAGGGAAACACCAATATGCAAGGCAACTTGCCTGCAACCAACGGAAATGGGTTTGGCAGAAACAGGGGCAACAACAGCAGCAATAACAATCCGGGTGGAAATCAGTTTCCACAGCGTTCTATTTTAAATCAAAACCCAAATACTATTGGTGTACAAGGTTCTGTAACCGGAACAAACCCAACTCAAACTCATCCGGGCAGCTATCAGTTTCCGCAGCGGCCTGTTTCAAACCAAAACTCAAATAATGCTGGTATGCAAGGTTCTGTAATTGGAACAAATTCAAACGGAACAACTCCTGCCCCAATAAACACCAACGGCAATAATCCGTCTAATCGTTCATGGAGAAATAATAACCCGCAAAACCAGGCACCAAACACAAATGGACAGCAAGGCGGAAGCTGGAGGCAGTCGAGGGATTTTGACCGGAACAGAGACCGGCCGGACAATCAGTTTCAGCAAAACCAAGCACAACGGCAACAACAACAAATACAGCAGAACCAACAAAACCAGCAGCAGATGCAGCAACGGCAACAACAGCAAATTCAGCAGCAGCAACAACGCCAACAACCGCAAATACAGCAGAACCAGCAAAATCAACGGCAGCCGCAAAACCAGGAACGGCCTGCGAGGCAAGAGGTGTCCGAACGGCACCCCCAATAGCAAATAAAGTTTTTAAAAATGATTTTAAAGCTTCTCCGGTTTGGGGAAGCTTTTTTTTGCGAAAAAAAATTTATTAAAAAAGCATCAGGCCAAAAAGCTGGATTACCGGGTGATACTGTTTTTACCGTATAAAAATCTGTTTATAACTAAAGCAGAATCCGGGCAAGCATACTTCCCCAGAATTTTGAAAAGGGATACTTCTTTTAGCAGGTAAAATTTAGAATGGTTTTTAGCTGAATGCTGCCTGTTTCAAATAGGGTTTGATTTTGTTGAACAGTCCTTCCGGTGCGTATGGTTTTAAAAAATGGTCGGTCAACCCTTCGCGGTGCAGGTTTTCTAAATCCAAACCAAAAACACTGCCGGTTAAAGCAATGATCGGGATGGTTTGGTATTTTTCTTCCGGCTGCTGTCTTATTTTCCGGGTTGCTTCCAAGCCGTCCATTATAGGCATGTGCAAATCCATCAAAATCAAATCGTAGTCTTTTTGCATTGCCATTTCGTATGCTTCCAGTCCGTTTTCTGCAAAATCAACCTGAAGCCCCCACTTCAAAAGTATTTTTTTAGCTAAAGAGAGGTTGATTACGTTGTCATCTGCAACTAAAATATATGCATTTAAAGGTTCTAATTTGGTAGGGAAAACTGGTTTTTGCAGCTCTGCTGTAGTCCGTTTAAAGCGGATTTGGAAACTAAATTCTGATCCTTTGCCCAACTCACTTTTAACTTCAATGACAGAGTGGTGCAGTTCAATCAGTTTTTTGGTGATGGTGAGGCCTAAACCGGTGCCGCCATACTTGCGCGTAGTGTCGCTGCCGGCTTGAGAATAAGCTTCAAAAATAGCCTTAAGCCTGTCTGCCGGGATGCCGATGCCGGTATCCGAAACCGAAAACTTCACTATTACATCTTGCAGGCCTTCGTTTTCTGCTTCCAAAGAAAGCTTTACTTCGCCTTGAGCGGTAAATTTAATGGCATTGCCCAAAAGGTTCATCAGGATCTGGTAAAGCCGGGTACTATCGGCCAAAACCAGTTCCGGCAAATTGGGGCTGATGGCCAAAACCAGTTTCAGGTTTTTATTTTGCAGTTTAAATTCAAGGGTGTGCAATGTTTGCCGGGCAAGCTGTTTCAGGTTTACCGGAACAGATTCCAGCAGCATGTTCCCTGTTTCTATCTTGGTGAAGTCTAATATATCGTTTACTAATTTCAATAAGTTTTCGGAAGAGAATTTTAGGATGTTCAGGTGTTCAAGCTGAGACGGTGCCGGGTTTTCTTCCAGCAAAACGCGGCTCATTCCAATAACCGCATTGATTGGTGTCCGTATTTCGTGGCTCACCACAGAGATAAACGTTTCTTTGGCGTGGCTGAGTTGTAATGCTTCCTCACGTGTGCGGATCAATTCCTGCTCGGCTTTTTTGCGGGCCGTTATATCTGTCATAATACTAAGCTGTCTGTTCACATTACCTTCGTCATCAAACAGAGGATTATTAAAAACCGATACCCAAAGCAGCGTTCCGTTTTTTCGGTACAGGGCAATTTCTATATCATAAGGTTTTTTATAATTGACCGCTTTTTCTGCATTCCGAAAAACCGCAAGGTCCGTTTTTTCACCGTTAAATTTGTTTCCTACCACCGATCCTTTCAGTTCGCTTAGCTTCCAGCCCAACATTTCTTCCAATGCCTCGTTCATCCAAACCACTTCCTTTTTACCGTTTCTGATTAAAACCCCTGCTTCAGATTTTTGCAGGGCAAAGGAAAGTGTCTGCATTTCTGTTTCTGCCTTTTTCTGTTCTGTAATATCGGTGATAATCTCTATGCTTTTGCTCATTTCGCCTTTTTCATCCAGGATAATAGAGTTCATGATAGAAAGCCAGATGGGTTTGGCATTTTTGTGATAAACAAGAAGTTCGATAGAAAAAGATTTTTTGTCAGTGGATTTTGTTATTGCATAGTCTAAAATTTTTCTGTCTGTATGCTTTCCGGCAATCATATCTTTCAGCCTGCTGCCCTTTACTTCTTGGTTTGAATAACCGGTGATTTTTTCAAATGCTTTGTTTACCCATAAAATCTTATTGTTGGCATCATTGATAACCACACCATTGTTTACGTGGCTGGCCACCAATGATAGTTGCTGCAATTCCTGTTCGGCCAGGATATGCCGGGTGATGTCGCGGCCGTTGCTTAACCATTGCTCATGCAAGTAAACATTATACCAGGAAAACCAACGTGTGTCGCCACTTTTGGTGGTCATTTTTGATAACAGTTCGAGCCGTCCTTCACCGCGTTCTGTTACTTGCAGCATGGCTTGCTTTACCCTTTCCTGCTCATCGTGGGCGTAAAAATCCAATAGGCTTTGTCCGGACGTATCTTTGATTGTGTAGCCTAACAGTTGTTCTACCGCTTGGTTGATAAATTCGATCTTACCTGTTTTGCCTGAAACACAATGCAGTTCGGCAGAATTATTGAACAAGGCCTGAAACTTCTGCTGCTCTTTTACCAAAAGCTGTAGTTCCGCATTTTTTTTGCTGGTCTCCAGGTGCAATATTGCTTCTTCTGCCAAAAACTTCAAAGCCTGCTTTTGCTTTTCATCTAACTGGCCGGGCTGAGTATCAAATACGCACAATGCCCCCAAAATATAACCTTGAGGATCGATGAGCGGCACGCCGGCGTAGTACCGTATAAACGGACTATTGGTAACCATCAAATGGTTTTTGAAACGCTCGTCCAGCAGCGTATCTTGTATTTCCAGTATCTCATCTGTTTGTATCGTGTATTTGCAAAAAGAAATGTCTTTTGAAATTTCACAGGTATTGATGCCCACTTTTGATTTGACCCATAAACGACGGTCATCGATCAGGTTCATGGCCGCCATTGGCGTTTTGCAAATGTATGTAGCAAGGTTAGTGATCGAATCGTAATGCTTTTCCGCTTCCGTATCCATCATCCCATAGCTGTACAATGCCTTCAGCCTTTCATTTTCATTGGTGGGTTTCAACATGGGCACCAGAGCTTTTTTGTATAGATTATTATTGCTCCTCCTACGGATTATGGTTGTCAAGGTTATTGAAATACCGTTAAATAACACCTGTTTTGGCGGGTAGTCCTGCTGCCGGTATGAAGGCCTTTTTATCGTTCAACAGAAAAAAAAGATGCTTCTTTTACCGGGTAAAAAATCATGCTCCGGGCATTGTCGTCAGCTTCATAAAAGAACCTGTTTTGATAGTGTACAGCAGGAAAATAAGCAAGATTTTCTACTTATACGAAACTAACTTTTTACTTTTATCGTTAGCTTACTGAACATTAATTTGTTAACATTGCCCATCTTTAATTAAGCTGATGAAAACCGATGCGGTATAAGATAAGAATGCTGATTGAAACACTGATCGGTATTCCGGTTTCTGACAACATAGAATCTCGGATTTTTAATTCCGTGGCCTTGTTTATCGCTGCAACATTGGTTTTAACTGCTTCTGCTGATTATATGTTCGGCCTGCCTTTGTTATTAACAATGCTGATGCTGGCAACAGCCGGGTTGGCCTTGTTTTTATATTACCTCGCCCGCGTAAAGAAAAAACTCAACCTTGCAGTAATCCTTTTTGGTATAATCGGCAATGCTGTTTTTATCATTAACTTTTATTATAATTCCGGCATCGGCGGCCCAAGTATTTTTGCTTTTATCCTGCTGCTTTTTTTGCTGATGGCAATTTCACCAAAGCAGCAATATCCTTTCTGGATGGTCCTAAACTCATCTGTTGTGTGTGCTTTGCTTGCCATCTCTTATCATCATCCAAACCTGATCAAAGATAGTTACGCAACCAGGTTTGATCTTTTTGCTGATATTGCCTACAGCTATCTGATCGTGATCTTTTTGATCGGGTTGATTACCAGCTACCTTAAAAATACTTATAACCAGCAAAAAACTTTATTGGAAAATAAGGCCAAACAGTTGAAAGAGGCTAATAAAACCAAGGACAAGCTGCTTTCTATTATCGCCCATGACCTGCGTTCGCCGCTGGTATCGATTCAAAGTTATTTGGAACTTTTGAATGAATATGAGTTTTCAAATGAGGAAAAGAAAACGATGGAACTGCAACTGCTCTCCAAAACAAAAAATACGGAATACTTGCTTTCCAACCTGCTTAACTGGACAATGAACCAGATGAACGGCGTAAAAGTAAAGTTGGTTGCCTTGAACCTGAAAGAAACCCTTGACCCGGTTTTACAGATCATCCAGGTTCCTGCCCGGGAAAAAGGGATTGAAATAGATAACCTGCTGCCTGCTGCTGTTTTTTTGGTGGCCGATCAGGATATGCTACAACTGATTGTGCGGAACTTAGTAAATAATGCTGTAAAGTTTACGCCGCCTGGCGGTAAGATCAGGGTTTGCTGTAAAATCGAAAACCAGGAATGTAAAGTGGTGGTTACCGATAACGGCGTTGGTATCCCGCCGGAGCAACAGGCAACGCTGTTTTCGCTTAAAACAAATTCTACTTATGGCACCAAACAGGAAAAAGGGACGGGCTTAGGTTTGGTTTTGTGTAAAGAATTTGTAGAACTGCAAAACGGAAGCATTGGTTTTAAAAGCAAAAAAGACATCGGGACAAAGGTTTATTTTAAGTTGAAAATGGCTAGCCAGCCAGAAAAGCCGGCAGATACTTTCAATCTGGACCAGGATGAATGTGTGCCGGTTTCGATCTGACAAAGCTCTATTTGGATGCTTCTTTTAGCACTTGTTTTTCTGCATTTGTTATGACACCGATTTTTATAGGGTAAAAGAAGTATCAGGTATCTAATTAATCCCGGACATTTTTAAATCAAAATAGTGCTTGTTTGAATTTTGTTTGATTTATTTTTTATGCTTCTTTTATCACCTAAAATCATGTAACTTCTGTGCTTTTTGCCTCGGCACAAAACATAAACACATAATTTATAGGCATAAAAGAAGCACTGTAAATTTTTTGGTTTGAATTTAAACAAGCTCATAAACCCATCACAAGTTGTTTTCGGCCGCTTCTTTTTTCTGATGGTCCCATAGTTGCTTAAAGAGTTTTCCGTGGTTCAACAGCTCGTTAAGTGTTCCTTCTTCGGCCACCCGCCCTTTATCCAACACATAAATATAATCGAAATGCTGCAGCAGGTGCAGGCGGTGCAGGCTGGAAACTACCGTTTTTCCTGTAAACTCTTTAAAAAGGTTCAAATAGATTTCCTGCTCTGTTTTTGGGTCCATGCTGCTGGTGGGTTCGTCCAGCAAAATAATACTGCTGGAACGGGCAGCAAGCACGCCTCTTGCCAGTGCCAACCTTTGTTTTTGCCCTCCGGAAAGGTTGACGCCTTTTTCCTGGATCATGGAGGAAACACCGGCCTGCAGGTTTTCCAGGACAACGGCCAGGCGGGTAACTTCGCACACATGGTTCACTTCCTCTTTTTCAAAAGGCAGGCCCAGCGTGATATTGTATTCAAAAGTAGCTTCAAAAATTTCCGGTTCTTGCGGAAACAAGGTAACCGCATTTGAAATATGGCCAAAGCTTAGGTCCGGGCTGCCATCTACTTCCAATTTTGAACTAACAGCAGGCTCATACAATCCCCGCAAAAGGCTCAGCAGTGTGCTTTTTCCGCAGCCGCTTTCGCCGATCAGCGCAATTTTTTGGCCTCTGTGGATCGATAGGTTGATCTCCCGAAGGCCGTGGGAAGTTTTCCACAACGGCATCGGGCTGAGCATTCCTTTAGCATTGACCAACGCACTGGCCGTGCTGCTTTTGGGATGTGTAAAATTTAAATCGGTGATGGATAAATTTTTCCAGTCGTCCGGCAGGTACGTTTCATTCACTGCCCTGTGCTCTTGATGGAAAGCGGCACCAATAATTTTAGCGGTTTCCACATCAGTATGAAACTGTACGATTTGCGTGTATTGCTGTGTAAAATCATTAAAAACGCTGGTAAACTGCGTTACAAAACCTAACAAAGTAACCAGGCCGCCCAACATAAAAACCTGCCCCGGCCGGGTATGCTGGTACACATAGCCAACAACCATGACAATATAAATCATGGCAACCAGCATCTGTGCAGTAAACCATTTCCACTCATTGATGACTACATTTTTACTGAAAGGCGGAAAAACGGCTTTTACTTTTTCCATCAACCCGGCGTGTACGCGCTTTTCCAGGCGCAGGGTAATGACAGTCATCATGTTGGACAAACTATCAAATAAATTAGACGAGACCACATGTTCCGCTTCATTCACTTCCTCCAAAGAAGCCCTGAAAGGTTTGTCAAATTTTAGGATCACCCAAAAAGTAACAAAGCCCAAAACAATGGCAATCGAACCAAACAATGGTGAAAAATACAGCATCACCGAGAAAGAGATCACAAACTTCAAAAGCGATTGCAAGTAAACGAAGCCGAGCTGAAAGAAATCTTTTAAAGCCGTGTAAGCTTTGCGAAGGCGGTTGATGGTAGAGCCGCTGTGGTTGTCTTTGTGCCAGCTTACCGGCAGATGGATCAACTGGTGGTAAAGTTCGTCTAAGTAATTTTGGGAAAGTTTGAAGGCCAGCTTTCGTTCCATTACGCGGGCCGGACCGTGAAAAGCCCATTCCAGCAAACGGAGCAGAAGGAACCCTAAAGCATACAACCAAACCGAGGAGATCACATGCAGCCCGTTTTTTTGGATAGAATTGACAAACCAGCCGTAGAAAAATGGGTTGACAGCAGTGACTAAGTTGGCACAGATAAACATTGTATAAATGGTCAGGTACGATTTCCTGTCTTCTTTGGCATAGTACCAAGCAGTTCTCAACAAGGAAAAATAGGGGTTTTGCATGCTTAATGTCAGTCGGATAAACGTGTGTGACTCTTTGTTACGGCCCCAGGTTTAAAAAAGATTCTATTAACGAAAAGTATTTTAGGGTCAAAAATATTTCCTTGTGAATGCAAGAAAGGTGTTTGACTTATTTTTTGGTTGTGATTTTTTGTTGGATGCTTCTTTTATCACCTTAAAACTAATATTACCATTACTAAAACCAAAAATCACAGTTCCCGTGCGTATCCTGTACCCATGTTTTGTTCCGATACTTTTTTTACATTGCTTGAAATTTATTTAAAGCAATTACTGCTTTAAAAACTGTATGTTGATGTTTTTCAGCAAAAAACATCAAACCCATTTTAAAATCTAACTGAATGAGCAGGCCTTTATTTTCTTCCGAACATTACGCCATCTTCAGGCAATCGGTACGCTGGACGGTTTTGGTTTTCCCTGTAGCCATCCTGACCGGTAGTATCGTAGCCTTGTTTTTGTGGCTGCTTGGCTGGGCCATTCATTTTCGTTTCGCACATGCCTGGCTGTTGTTTTTACTGCCGTTTGCCGGTATCTTGATCCATTTTATGTATCAGGTTGCAGGAAAATCAGCCGAAAAAGGCAACAACTTGATTATAGACGAAATACACCAGCCCGGCGGCGGCGTTCCGTGGCAGATGGCACCGGTAGTTTTGATCACCACCGTGATAACGCATCTTTTTGGCGGTTCTGCCGGAAGGGAAGGCACAGCTGTGCAGATCGGAGGCAGCGTGGCCCACCTTTTCGGGAAGTGGTTTAAATTGAAGCAGGCAGAAATGCAGTTGATCCTGACCGCCGGGATTGCAGCCGGGTTTGGTGCCGTATTTGGTACGCCGCTTACCGGTGCCATTTTTGCTTTGGAAGTGCTCACGATCGGCCAAATCAAATATGACAGTTTGCTTCCCGCATTGATTGCCAGTTTAGTTGCCGATGTAACGGTTTGTGCCTGGGGCGTCCATCATACCGCATACCATATTGATAACTTGGCCAAAACGCCTTATTTATGGCCGGACTATATTTCTTTAGACGTGCTTTTGTTGGCTAAAGTGATATTCGCTTCGGCATTGTTTGGCTTAGCCAGTTACCTGTTTTCGATATTGGTACATGAAATCAAAAGTTTTTTTTTAAACCTGATTGCCCAAAAATGGCTGATACCGTTTTTGGGCGGTATCAGCATCATCGCCCTGACTTACTTGGTGGGCAAGCCGGATTATCTAAGCCTGGGGATTGATGCGCAATATCCGGGAGCCGTTACGATACCTGCTGCGTTCCACTCCGGCGGCTCCGATGCCTGGAGCTGGCTGTGGAAAACTATTTTTACAACTTTAACGTTAGGGACAGGCTTTAAAGGAGGCGAAGTTACGCCGCTGTTTTATATCGGTGCGACTTTGGGCAACACATTATCGGTCTTGCTGAACGCGCCGGTAAGCCTTTTTGCTGCGCTTGGTTTTATCGCTGTTTTTGCCGGTGCAACCAATACGCCGCTGGCTTGTACTTTTATGGGAATTGAACTTTTTGGCGGCGAACATGCCTTGCTTTTTGCGGTGGCGTGTTTTACGGCTTATTTTTTTAGTGGGCATAGCGGCATTTACAGTGCACAAAGAATTGCGGTGCCCAAAATTTCTGATACTTCTTTTACCGATGAAAAATCATTGTCGGATGCCAATAAACGGCGCGGCTATTTTCATCAGAAACTAAGTAAATACACCTTCGGGTTAAAAGCCGGCCTCACTTCAAAAAAAGCCACTTGAAAATTTAAGGTGTTACTATTTTATAGTGATAAAAGAAGTATGGTAATTGACTAAACAAGATTTCAAAAATTTTCTTATACTGTATTAATTTAATAATCAATGAACACTATTTAAACACTCATTTTTAATCAGCCAACAAGAAAGTTTACACAAATGATAACAGAACTACAACCAGAAAAAGAACAAACCCTTGTACAACAAACCAAATTAAACACAGAGCCGGGAGTGGATATGAGCCAATTGATCGGTGTGCCGCATTTGTTTTGCCGGTATTGCGATACGCGGGCCGGTTTTATGATCGTCCCGCTCGGTAACATGACGATGCAGGCAGACGGTCGGGTAACCGGATACAGCCATCCAAACGAAGGTTTCTGGAAGCCATACGAATATGGCGTAGTGGATGCCGATGAGGGTTTTGCTTTTGTAGGCGCAAGCAACCGGTTTATCCCCAGTTCTACCTGGCAGCAAACGTTTGGCAAAATGCCGATCGGCTATTATTGCGGCGACCCGGAAATGCCGCAGAAGCTGTGCTTAGTGCCCAATACCAATACTTCGGGCGATGAAACAATTGTGTATGTGATTGCTTCCTGCCTGCGTTTTTATGAAAAAACAGTTCCGAAACTGCTGAAAGAATTGCTGGCAGAAGGCATAGCACCTTCCAGGATAAAAGTTGTGGTAAATGGCTGTGAAATAGATGACGACAAAACCATCAGCGGAGTTGATTATGCCTTTAGCAAACACAATGCCTGGGAACTAAGTGCGCTTTACGAAGCACCTTTACGCTGGCAGTTTGATTATACTATGCTGATCCATGACACAAACGAGATTTATCCGGGCTTCCGCAGAAGAGTGGAAAGTTTTAACCGCCACTTAAATTGGGATCATCTGCCTGCTACGCCAATGGCACGCTGTCTGCTTGGCCTGTATTCACATAATTTCTTGCTGCGTACCAACAAGTGGCTCAAAAATATTGACGGAATAAACAAAGCCAACGGTATCATAGCCGAAGTAGCCGGAGAATTATTGCATCGTGCAAAAACCGTATTGGTGATGAGCGACCCGGAAACCAACGGCGGCGTAAGAACTACCGAATGGCGGGAAACGGCCGACTTTTTCAATTCTGGCACCATCAGGGTGCGCAGGGTGTTTCCGGTAATCAACCTCCATAAATTTACACATGTTGATTTGGTTGATGCAGTAAGTTTATAACAGCAGGGTTTTTGTTTTAACGGCTTCGTGTGGCTGTTCCGGGTTAGATACTAAAATACTATTGTTTGTTTTACCATATCGCTCCATTGGTTTTAACGCAGGCCGTACTGTTTTTATCGGGTAAAAATTAGTGCCCGTTATAATTTGCATGGTAAAAGAAGTATCAGCCATTGACTGTTAATTGTAAACGAAACCGGAAGAAATGGCTTTACTGTTTTCATTGGTATCACCATTCAACTTGTACAAAACCGATAATGGATATACTTTTAGTGGAAGATGAAGCTAAAGTGGCTTCATTTATCAAAAAAGGACTGGAAGAAAATCAATACAGCATTGAACTGGCAAAAGACGGTGCGGCAGCATTAAAACTGGTTTTAAATAAAGACTACGGCTTAATTATCCTGGATGTGATGCTGCCGTACGTTAACGGAATTGAGATTTGCAAACATATCCGCCTAAAAAACGAAACAGTCCCAATCCTGATGCTTACGGCTTTAGGGACGGTTGAGGACAAGGTAAAAGGGTTAAAAGCCGGTGCTGATGATTATCTGCTTAAACCCTTTCATTTCAACGAGCTGCTGGCGCGGATCGAAGCTTTGCTGCGAAGAAAAAAACAGACCGATTCGCACCTGCTGGAATACGAAGGCCTGATACTTAATACTTTAAATAACGAAGTAACAAGGGTTGGCAACATCATTAACCTCACCACTAAAGAGTTTGACCTGCTGGTTTTATTTATCCGCAATAAAAACAAAATTTTATCGAGGCAAGCTATTGCCAGGGATGTTTGGGGGATTGCATTTGATACGGGCACTAACATGATTGATGTTTACGTGAATTACCTGCGGAAAAAAATTGAAAAAGGATATGAACGCAAGTTTATCCATACCGTCATCGGAAAAGGGTATATTTTAAAATAAACCGGGCCATGAAAATCAAAAACCGGCTTTCCCTTTATTTCACGCTGATCAGTTCCGGCGTTTTGCTGGCTGTGTTTATTGCTATCTACTTTTCGTTTGTCCTGTTTTTTAGCAATGATTTTTACACCCATTTGAAGGAAAGGGCAACCGTTACTGCAAGGCTTTACCTGGAAGCAGACGAAATGCCTACCGATTCCCTCAACAAAGTCCACGAACGATATTTGAACGAACTGCCGGGTGAGGTTATCAGGATTTACAACAGCGACAACCATGCTGCTTTTATCCAGGATAAAATGCAATATTGGCCGGTCAGCACCATTAACCGGGTACGTAAAACCGGCTACTTGCAACTGATGGAAAAGGACCGGCAGGGAGTTGGCATTTACTACCAGGACAACCAGGGAAATTTTGTGATCCTGGTGTCTGCCAGCGATGCAGAAGGTTTGCGCCGGTTAAAGCAGATGCGTGAAATCATGCTTTTTCTGTTTATATCGGTCAGTTTAAGTTTGTTTTTAATCGGAAGATGGTTTGCCAAGGAAGCTTTGCTACCGCTGAACAAATTGGTAAAGCAGATGCAGAAAATAAAGGCGACCAACCTGAGCCTACGGGTAAACGAAGGCAGGGGCAAAGACGAGATCAGTGAACTGGCACTCAATTTTAACCGATTGCTGGAACATCTGGAAAATGCTTTTGAAATGCAAAAAACGTATATCGCCAATGCCTCCCATGAGCTACGGACTCCCGTTACCAGCATTATCGGCGAAATCGAAGTTGCCCTATACCATCCAAGAAGCCGGGAAGACTACGAGTTGCTGCTGAAATCCATCCTGAATGATTCTGAAAAGCTGAAAGAAACGATCAGCAGTTTGATGGAACTGGCACAGGTGGATGCCGATTATACCATTTCCAAGCAGGCTGATGTCCGCATTGATGACCTAATCTGGGAACTGCAAAAATACTGGAACGAAAAGCAGGGAAAAGGCACATTGGATATTGTAATGCAGCAGCTTCCGGAAGATGAGGCCCAGCTTACTATGTCCGTAAACCGGCAACTGCTGGTGATTGCTTTGAACAATATTATTGGAAATGCTTTTAAGTTTTCGGGCTACGAACCGGTACAACTTACGCTTATTGCGGATAGGGAACGGATACAGATACAAGTGAAAGACCAGGGTATCGGTATCCCGGAAGCAAGCCGGAACCAGGTTTTCAACCCGTTTTTCAGAAGTGAGAACGCTTATGGCTTTCTTGGCAGCGGCATTGGTTTATATGTGGCAGATAAAATAGTTAAGCTGTTCGGCGGGCAGATCAGTTTTACCTCTGCTGCCGGTGCCGGTACTGTTTTTACAGTCGAATTTAAATCTCCACAAATTCTAATCCCGCTTTAATCTGGTGCTTCTTTTATCGGTATATTTTTGATGTAAAATAGTAAACATGCATCAAAAACCAGTAGCCGTTCTTTTGCTATGCCTGTTATGGTTGGTATCCACCGGAAATCCTGCTTCTGCACAGGCCGCACTTCCCGGCCGGGATACCTTAAACCTGACCATTAAACAAGTAGAAGAACAGTTTTTAAATAACAACCTTCAATTAATCATACAGAAATATAACATCAATACTGCCCAGGCACAAATAATAACAGCCCGGTTATTCCAAAATCCTGATTTTAGCTTTTCTAATGTTTTGTATAATCCAAACACGAAAAGAATATTTGATGTTAGCAGTAAAACGGGAGAATATTCTGCTGGCTTAAATCAGCTTTTTTTAACTGCAGGCAAGCGTAATAAAAATATACAGCTTGCTAAAATTGGTGTCCAGCAGGCTCAATATCAGTTTTTTGATTTGTTACGGACATTAAAACTCGTTTTGCGTAATGATTTTTTTACGATCTACTTCCAACAGCAGTCGGTTAAAGT
>JAABUS010003218.1_pt1 | contig 27327 bp, 18 predicted proteins | sample 5560161 | NCBI WGS metagenome assembly JAABUS01 (sample SAMN10711885, study PRJNA513376) | rock metagenome | isolation source: Antarctica rocks | place: Antarctica: Victoria Land, Trio Nunatak nord | collected 2016-01-04
AAAAATTTTAAAAGCCTACAAGGAACAGTACACCAAAGGTAATATTGCTGAAAAAGAAGTATTGCGCATTCAATCCCAGCTGTACTCATTACAAGCCGAACTGACAAATTTGAATGTAGGTATTGACACTACTGAAAGCCGGTTGAATTTTTTAATCCGGTCTAATCCAAACGTTTATTTTGTGCCGCAATACGATTATCAATTGGACGGCAAAGATGTTTTGCTGAAAGTACCTTATCAAAAGCTACTGGATTCTGCTTATACCAACCGTAACGACTTAAAATTTACAAGATCAGCTATAGAATATAACAATGTGAATTTAAGTCTGCAAAAAGCATTAGCTGTTCCTGATATTAATGTTGGTATTAATTATGATAAACAAGGCAGTTATATTAAGGATTATTCGAGCTTAGGTGTAAGTTTCCCCCTACCCCTTTTTAACCGAAATCAGGGTGGTATAAAACAATCCAAAATAGCAATTGACCAAAGTAAAATACAATTACAAAACCAGCAAAACCAGGTGGAGAATGATGTGGCCACCAATTATAAGGTAGCACTCCGGTTTGAAAATGTAAATAATAGCTTTGACCCCCAATTTAAGGCTGATTTTACCCACTTAATTCGGGAGGTTTTCATAAATTATGCGAAAAGAAATATCAGTTTACTGGAGTTCCTTAATTTTTATGATTCGTACAAAGTAAACGCAGTACAGTTAAATAACATCCAGCTTAACCGCGTTACCTCTTTAGAACAGCTCAACTTTGTTACCGGTACACCCTTCTTCAATCAATAGTTTGTAATTATTTTTTCTATAATATTTTATGAAAAAAAGGATCATTAAAAACAGCATCAATATAGTAGCTGCATGCTTTGTATTACTAAACCTGTTTTCCTGTAAATCAAAAGAAACACCCAGTGATGTACGCGATAGTTACGTAATTCCGGATTCTTTGCTTAAAACACTGGTAATAGATACTGTAAAAACTTCCAACATTGTCGATGTCGTAAAATTTAACGGTATCGTAGATTTTAATACCAATAATGTAGTTAACGTTTTTCCATTGGTAAGCGGTAACGTACAGAATGTGAATGTAATGCCTGGAGATTATGTACATGTTGGCCAAGTATTGGGTGTGGTAAAAAGTGCCGAAGTTGCCAACTATAATTCAGCACTTGTTAACTCCGAAGCTACAGTACGTTTAACCGCCAGGCAGTTGTCTCAGCAAAAGGATCTGTTTAGCAGCGGATTAGCTTCTCAGGTGGATATAACAAACGCAGAAGTTGCCCACGATCAAGCGGTAGCAGCCCGAACAGCAGCACAGAAAATACTCAGTATAAATGGTAATAACACAAACGGCGAGTACGTCATCAAAGCACCAATTGAAGGTTTTGTGGTTCAAAAAAATGTGACCAACGGTATGGCCATCCGGACAGATAACAGCACGGGCCTTTTTACTATATCCGACCTTAAAAATGTTTGGGTGCAAGCTAATGTTTACGAAGAAAATATTGGCAAGGTACATCAGGGCGACCCTGTTGATGTAACAACCATTTCCTATCCCGACAAGGTTTTTAAAGGGAAAATAAATGAAATCATGAACGTGATTGACCCTACTACTAAGGTGATGAAGATGAGGGTTATCCTGAATAACCCTGGCTACTTGTTAAAGCCACAGATGTTCACTACGGTTAGCGTAAATAATAACGAAAACAAACAAGCTATTTCTGTTTCGAGCAAGGCTCTTGTGTTTGATCATAGCCAATATTATGTTGTTATTATCAAAGGGGAAAAAGATGTACAGATCAGGCCGGTAGATATTATCAGCATTAATGGAAATACGGCCTATATTAAAAGTGGCTTGTCGCCAGGCGAAAGAGTAATCGGATCAAACGCCATCCTTATTTATGGCTCATTAAACAGCTAAGTCATTCATTTTCAAATTATTATAAATGATTAAAATTATTAGAGGTATAATTGGTTTTTCAGTAAAAAACAAATACTTCATTCTATTTCTTGCTGTTGCATTAGTTATTACAGGCATAATTACCTTTATGCAAATGCCAATTGAAGCATTTCCGGATGTAACCAACACAGAAGTAGATATCATTACCCAGTGGCCGGGGCAAAGTGCTGAGGAAGTTGAAAAGCACGTAACCATCCCGATTGAGATTGCTTTAAACCCGGTTCAGAAAAAAGCCAGCCTACGTTCTTCCACCATATTCGGTTTAAGCTATGTGAAGGTTATATTTGAGGACAATGTAATAGACCAGGACGCCCGGCAACAAGTATATAATTTACTTACCAATGCTAATTTACCTACTGGCATCACCCCTTCTGTGCAGCCCCCGATCGGGCCAACAGGCGAAATATTCCGGTACACCCTCAAAAGTTCTGTGCGGGATGTAAGGGAACTAAAAACAATACAGGATTGGGTAATAGACCGGCGTTTAAGGGCTATTCCCGGGATTGGCGACATCAACAGTTTTGGAGGCAAAACAAAAGCTTACGAAATAACGGTAGATCCCGGCAAACTTGCCACGTTAGGTATTACCCCTTTAGATGTGTTTGCTGCGGTTCAAAAAACAAATATCAACGTCGGGGGTGATATGATCGTTCAAAACAACCAGGCGTTCGCAGTCAGAGGTTTGGGCCTGCTGCAGGATATTAACCAGATCAGGAACATTGTGGTAAGCAATAACAACGGTGTACCGGTATTGGTAAACGATGTTGCAACTGTGGCGATATCCAATCTGCCCAGGCTTGGACTGGTTGGCAGGAGTGATGCGGTCATTGACAAAAATGGCAATAGAAAAATAGTTGACGACCCGGATGCTGTTGAAGCAATTATTGTGATGCGGAAGGGAGAAAACCCAACAGAAGTTTTGGCTGCCCTCAAAACGGAGATCAACAAGATCAATAATGAAGTTTTGCCTGCCGATACCCAGATTGTACCTTATTATGACCGTTCCAACCTGATCGGTTTTGCAACCCATACAGTTTTACACAATCTGATTGAAGGGATTTTGCTGGTAACCTTTTTGGTGTCCATATTTATGTTCAACTGGCGCACTACGCTGATCGTTTCTATCATTATCCCAATGGCATTGTTGTTTGCGTTTATCTGCCTGCACCTGATGGGCATGTCTGCCAACCTGCTTTCCTTAGGTGCTGTGGATTTTGGGATTATTATAGATGGTGCCGTGGTAATGGTGGAAGGTATGTTTGTGATTTTAGACCATGAAGCCACGCAGATGGGCATGGACCGGTTTAACAAAAAGATCAAAGCCGGCATGATCAGGAACAATGGTGCCCAATTAGGTAAAGCCATCTTTTTTGCCAAACTCATCATCATTACCGGCCTGCTGCCTGTATTTGCGTTTCAAAAAGTGGAGGGTAAATTATTTTCCCCGCTTGCTTATACACTTGGTTTTGCTTTGTTGGGCGCCTTAATTACCACACTTACTTTAGTCCCCGTCCTGATCAGCCTGCTGCTGAAAAAGAATGTCCACGAAAAGCACAACCCTTTTGTACACCACCTTACCAAGTTTATGCTTTTTGGGTTTACTACTTCTTTTAAACATAAAAAATCAGTGGTGATTACCTCCCTGATTGCAATGGTGGTTGGTTTATACTCCTTCAATTTTTTGGGCAGCGAATTTTTGCCGGAATTAAATGAAGGCTCGATATGGCTGAGGGTACAGTTGCCTTACAGCATTTCGCTTGATAAATCCGTGCAAACGGCTCAACAGGTCCGCAAAATATTAATGGCTTTTCCGCAGGTAAAATACGTGGTATCACAAACCGGCCGCCCGGATAACGGTACCGATGTGGCCGGGTTTTATAACAACGAGTTTGACGTGATCATGTACCCGGAAGACGATTGGAAACCTAAGATCAGCAAAGAAGAGCTGATTGACCAGATGAATGCGAAATTAGCAGTGCTTCCGGGTACAGACCTAAACTTTTCGCAGCCCATCAGCGATAATGTGGAAGAAGCTGTTTCGGGTGTCAAGGGTTCTATCGTGGTGAAGTTATATGGCGATTCGCTGAATTATTCTGAAGGAAAAATAAAAGAAGTATTTAATGTGCTGAAAGGAGTACGGGGAATTGAGGATTTGGGCATTTTGAAAAGTATTGGCCTGCCAGAGCTGGACATCAACCTTGACCAGCAGAAGATGGCGCAGTACGGCGTAACCACATCAGATGCCAATACCGTTATATCTATGGCGATAGGAGGTACGGCAGCTTCTACCTTGTACGAAGGCGTAAAAACGTTTGACATCAGGATACGTTTCCCGGAAGCTTTCAGAAAAACGCCCGCAGATATCGGAAACCTGCTGGTGCCTACCCAAAGCGGGGCAAAAGTGCCGGTCAGGGAAATAGCAACCATTACCCAAAAAACCGGGCCGAGTTTGATCTTCCGGGATGCAAATGAAAGATATGCGACCGTTAAGTTCTCTGTGCGCGGCAGGGACATGGGCAGCACCATTGCCGAAGCGCAACAAAAAGTAAAACAAAAAGTAAACGTAAAACACGGATATCACCTGGCCTGGCAGGGGGATTTTGAAAACCAGCAAAGGGCAGAAAAACGCCTGATGCAGGTAGTGCCTATCAGCTTGGCACTCATCTTTTTGCTGCTTTTTATCATGTTTAATGATATTAAAGATGCTGCACTGGTATTTTTGAATGTGCCTTTTGCTATTGTTGGCGGGATTCTGGCCTTGCTGATTACCGGCACCAACTTCAGTATTTCTGCCGGTATCGGGTTTATTGCGCTGTTTGGTATTTGTATCCAGGACGGTGTATTGCTGATCACGGTATTCAAACAAAACATCGATAAATATCAGGGCCAGCACCAATCACTTTATACTTCCCTGAAACTTGGCGTCAATTCCCGCATCAGGCCAGTGATGATGACTGCGCTGATGGCGGCAATAGGTTTATTCCCTGCAGCCGTTTCCCATGGGATCGGGTCTGAAAGTTCCCGGCCATTAGCAAGGGTGGTGATAGGCGGCATCCTCTGTGCCATGGTATTCAGCCTCTGGGTATTCCCCCTGATTTTTGGCTGGGCATACAGAAAAACAGATGAAACAACCAGGTAAAGCCCGGTTATCATATTTCCGGTCAATTTACCATGCTTCTTTTAGCACCTAAATTTTGCTTATGTGATCAGGATCAAAGCAACACCAGATTTATATGCCTAAAAGAAGCATGGTCAGTTTCTGCTGATAAAAATATAAAACCTTGTTAAACAAATAAAACCTGCAACGAGGCAGGTTTTATTTTTGTTATTTGATGACCTTGACAAGGATCAGGCAAAAGCTTTGCTACCGGTTTTCTTTATACAGATGCAGTTTCAGCCCTACTTCAAATTCACCGTTGGTATAGGTTTTCAGGGGAGAAGTTTCAGTGGTGTAGAAGAGCATCAGTTGTACATTTTTGTTGATGTTCGCCCCAAAACCAAAACTTTCACTTTGAGAGCTGTGGTACATGGTATAAAAATGCAGCATGTCGTTTTTTAGGGAAAAGTTCAGCCCGGCATCCAAAATGTCTTTATAACCATCTACCCGGCGAAAAACTAATTTAGGCTCTACGACAGATACGTCCAATAGGTTTTCCAGCGCAAATTTATAGCTCACCGAAGTAAGAAAAACAGAGCGGTCTGCACCCAGGATGGCATTGCCCCGGTTGAATAAATAATTGAGGTTTGGCAAAGCGCCCTGAACAATTAAATTGTTGCTGGTGTAAGAAACCCCAAAGTCGCCGTCCAGAAAAGATTTGTTCTGGTTGTTGTACCGGTCCACCTGCACATCGCCCTGATCGCCTTGCACATCGTTGTAATTGATACGCTGGCTGTTGATACCGGCAGATAAACCAAAGTTCAATTTCTGGTTGTTTCCGCTCAAAGGTACATGATAAGCATAGGTAGATATGGCACGTGTTTGCCGGATCAGGCCGGTTTGGTCATTACTGACGTTCAGGCCCAGGCCAACGTTTTTGCCAACGTTGTAATCAGCGGAAATAAACTGTGTTTTCGGGCTGCCGGGCACCGGGCTCCACTGCTGGCGAAAGGCAAGGTTTAAGTTCAGGCCCTCGTCCAGCCCGGCCATTGCCGGGTTGATCAGGTATTGATTTTGGTAATACATGGCCGAAAAAGGGTTCAGTTGTGCCGATACTGTTTTTACCTGCATAAAAACAGCAATGAGCAAGCACCCTGCTGTTGCGTTTATTTTCCTGCGTTGCGGCAAGGTGTTTTTTATAATCGCTTTATAATTTTTGATCTTCATTCGTGGTATATCTTTTCGGTCAGCTAATTTTTTTCTCTGTATTGAATTTGGGTTATCGGTTTCTGAGGATCGTGATGAAACCTTTGAGCGGGGCTTGTCCCGGGCCAAAGTCAATGACATAATAATAAGTGCCTTCGGCCAGCGGCGAACCGTTCAATGTGCCGTCCCAGTCGTTGTTATAACGCTTAACTTCCAGCAGTTTTCTTCCGCCCTTATCAAAAATCGAAACAGTATTGTTCGGGTACAGATCAATGTTTTTAACTACCCAGGTATCGTTTTTGCCGTCTCCGTTTGGCGTAAGCAGGTTGGCCGGATGGATGTTTTGGTAATCATCTGCCACATTAATGGTGATGCTGGCGTTGCTGCTGCAGCCGGAAGCATTGCTGACTTTTACCTGATAGGTGGTAGTTTGTGCGGGGCGCAACCGGATCATGGCCGAGCTGCTGGTACCGCTTACGTTGGGCGAACTGTCCCAGCTATAAGCCGTCCCGCCCGAAGCGGTCAGGGTTACGGTTTCTCCTTTTAAAACTTGTGTTCCTTTGTCTGAGGCAATCACGGCAACGGGCATTTCGTTTGCAGTCAGCGTAAAGCTTTGGCTGAAGGTATCGGTTCCGCCATTTGCCGTTCCGCCGTTGTCCTGCACGGTTATGATAACGATAGCGCTGCCTGCATTGGCCAACTGATAATTCAGCGTTGCTGCACCGCCCGATACCGAAGATACGCTCAAGGCAGTAAACAGTGCAGGATTGTTTGAGCTAACCGTTGCCATTACCGTTTGCGCTGTTTCCGGCCCTGCGGTGATACCGCTTAAACGGATACTTTGTACTACCGGCAAATAGCAAACTTGTTGTGCCGGAACCGCAGCCAGTGTTGGTGCTTCGTTTACATCCGAAATATTGATAGTGAATAGCTGATCCAAATAAAGCCCGTACTGGTTCGTAGCCCGGACCAAAATAGTATAGCTTGACTTTTGCTCGAAATCCAGACTTTTGCCGGTTGTTAATTTATTTCCCTGAATGCCGAAAGAAGCATTGTCTGTAGTGCCGGTTCCGCTCACCAGAGAATAAGTATAAACAGCATTTGGGTCGAGGGAAGCCGCAGTAAATGTTCCTGCCTGCGTTCCGGCCGGTTGGTTTTCGTACAAGGCAACTTGGCTAAAGCTGACACTGTTCACCGTTGCGTTCGTTACCGTTAATGTTCCCGGCACATTGGTAATGGTATAATTGGCGGCTGCGGCGTCGCTTGCCATAATCGGATAAATGCCGGCTGTAGAAGTGGTAGTTGCCGTAGTAGTAATTGTGGGTTGCGTAGTCAGGCTGGCCGCGTTTTCGCCGTTTACAAAACCACTGTAACTGGCCGTAAAAATGGGGTTAGGAAGCCCAAAAACCCGGCTTTGGTTATCGGCCGTAATGGCTAATGCTGCTTTTGCCACTGTTAAAGTTTGCAGCACCGGATTAGCAGCACCATAATTATTGTCTGCTGCCTGGGAGACGGTAATTATGGTTGTCCCTGCCGAAAGGATATGAATGTTTCCGCTGGCATCTACAGTTGCTACCGCTGAATTGCTGCTGGTATAAACAAGCGGAAGTGCCGAGTTACTGCTGCTTGCGCCGGTATTAAAATCGGTATCGCCATAAGTTTTTACCGGTAAAGCTGCCAGCGTAATGGCTTGGCTGCTTTGTCCGATCGTGAGCGTTCCTGCCTGATAAATTATGTCATAATTATCGCTTGCGGTACCGGCTATGGTAATAGGATAAGTGCCTGCCGCAGCGTCTGCCGTTGCCGTTGTGCTTGCTGTAGGTTGTGCTGTTAAATTGGTTGGACTCTCATTATTCACAAAACCAATGTAGCTAAGCGATAATGCCGGATTGGCAGCACCATAAGTTTTACTTTGGTTATTTGCAGTAATGGTTAACGATGCTTTGTTTATCGTTACTATTTGGGTAAGGGTTGCTGCTGCGCTGAAATTACTGTTTCCGGGCTGGCTGGCGGTTATAGTTGTAGTTCCGGCCGAAAGAATATGAATGGTGCCTGCTGCGTCTATGGTTGCTGCCGAAGGGTTGCTGCTGTTGTAAACAACCGGCAAACCGGATGAGACCGTAGCCGCCGAACTGAAATCAGCATCGCCATAAGTTTTTGAAGAAACAGTGGCAGAAAAGGTAATGGCCTGGCTTTGTTGATCAACTGTTAGGGTTCCGGGCTGATACGAAATGTTGTATCTATTGCTTGCTGCACCCGAAACGGTAATCGGATAAGTGCCAACTACAGAAGCAATGGTTGCCATGGTACTGATGGTGGGCTGGGTAGTCAGGCTGCTTTGGTCGTCTCCGTTTACAAAACCAGTATAGCTGATCGTCAGTACCGGATTGGCCATGCTGTAAGTTTTGTGCAGACTATCGGCCTTAGCAATTAAAGCAGCTTTGCCGATCACTAATGGCTGGTTGATAGCGGTAGTAGCCGTATAGTTTCCGTTTCCGGATTGCAAGGCAGTAATTGTAACGGTTCCGGCAGTAATGATATGGATCAGTCCGTTAGCATCTACCGTAGCGATGGCCGGGTTGCTGCTGTTGTAGGTGATGGGAAGGCCGGAGGAAGCGGTTGCGTTGATTGCAAAATCGGCATCACCATAAAACTTTGCCATAGGCGTAAAAGTAATGGTTTGGATGCCTGGCAAAACGGATAAGGTTCCGTTGGTATAAGTAATGCTGTAATTGTCCGAGGCAGCACTCGAAACCGTGATTGGATACCTGCCCGCCGCCGAAGCAGCGGTTGCAGTCGTGCTGATTGCAGGTATTGATGTTAAGCTGGCCTGGGTATCGCCGTTTAAAAAGCCGCTATAGCTGATGGTAAGCACAGGCAGGGGAGAGGCGTAGGCAGATATCTGATCAACAGCGGTGATGCTTAATGATGCTTTGTTTACCGTTAAATTTTGCTGGATCGGTGCAGCTGTGCTGTAATTACTGTTGCCGCTTTGTGCAGCCGTAATCACTGATGTTCCTGCCGAAAGGATGTGGATGGTTCCGCCTGCATCCACCGTTGCTACCAGCGGGTTGCTGCTGGTATAAGCAACCGGCAGCCCGGATGAAGCCGTTGCACCTGCATTAAAATCTGCATCTCCGTAAATTTTAGCCGATATGGTATTAAAAGTAATTGATTGTGTTCCGATAATATTGATCGTTACATCACTTGCAGAATTGCCGCAGCTATTTGTGATCATCCAACGAAAAACATAAGTGCCCGGATTGAGGTTATTGACAACCGTATTGTTGAGGGCGGCATTTACAATCACCGCTGTTGCAGCGCCGCTTACCAGAGACCAGGAGCCAGTTCCGGTAACTGGTATATTGCCGTTTAAAGTAACCGATGTTGGTGTTGCAGCAGTTACCGTTTGGTTTGTACCGGCGTTGGCTGTGGCAGGCAAAGGATTGATTGTTGCCGTTACAGTTGCGGTATTAGAAGTAGCCCCGTAATTATCGTTCACGGTAAAGCTACAGGAAACCGACCCGGTAACGGTACTGTTTAAAGGCGTAAAAGTAATATTGCCGCTGCCATCGGAAGTAAAAACCCCTTTGGAAGCAACGGGGAAAGTGGTTTGAATACCCGTAGTAGCTGGGTTCAAATCCAGGCTGGCTGTATTTATTGTACCATTTGGTGTGTTCGTTGTGCTGAATCCGCTTGAAATATTTACGGTTCCAGTACTATTGGAACAAGTAGTTAAGGTTTGGTTAGTTTGGGTAGGTGTACTTAAAGCTGTACCAGCCGGAAGGTCTACAGATGTATTCCTTATCTCGTGATAATTGGTAGATCCTCCGGTAGAAGCTGCAAACCCAAATTTCAGGTCTGTGGGTGCTGCTTTATTGTAGTAATAATTATTGATAACGGTAACAGGTGCAGCAACGGCATCATACTGTATTTTTACGCTGATGTCATATCCGGCAGCGCCGGAATGAGGAACAATATCAATAAATGCTTTTCTGTAACCCGAACCTCCTGTTGCCGGCCGTGTACTTCCGCTGCTGCCAATTGTAAAACCATAATTTGTTTGAACCGGAACAGTTTTCAGCATATAATAATTCCCCCCCGTATCGTTATAGGCACCGCGTATCGTTACGGAGTTAACAACCCTGCCTGTCCCTCCGCTGCCGCCTGCGCCTGCATCAGAAAAATTTCCGTATTCATCCAACCCGACTGCCAGATAACCTCTTGAAAGTCCGGTAGAAGTAACATTCGTATAACCTAATCCACCACCATAAGAACCGATATTAAAGCTTGCATCGGCAACGGCAGCATCAAACAGAAAAAAGGAAATACCATCGGCACCGTCGCCACCATAAGTATAATACTCAAAACTTACCGAAATACCTTTTGTAGATGGAAAGCTGCCGGAATTGAAAGCATAACCTGCCTGGCTGTTTGCAAGTGTGGTCAATCTTAAATACCCATTTCCGTTGGTGTCACCATTTCCGCTGGTAAGGATGGCCGTGCCACCCAAATTCATTCCTGGTGCGGTAGAATTCTTAAAGCTTTCTGTATAAGGGAACTGGGCAAAAGCTTTATCCGGGATAAAACCGGCTGTCAAAAATAAGATAATGAGAAATTGTAGTTGTTTCAGCATAAAAATTGAAGGGAAAATTTTAAAAGCAGGAGGTTTTAACAAATGCGTAGAAAATATTAATCTAAAATTTATACGTTCTGTAATGAAGGAGGTTTCAGCAGATAAATACTTAAAATAGTATCAAATTAGGTTTGCCGTATTTAGCAAAAGTTAATTTATGGCAAGTAACGTTGATTGAAACAAGCCGGGCCGAAAGCTTATCGGAAGATAGTGGGCAAGAGGAAGAATCGCAATAAAAAACTTATACAACTTCAAATTCAACCTAAAAAAATTATTTAAAATAAAAAAGCACCCAGGAGATTTTGTGTCCTGAGTGCTGGGTTTTTTTTATGATCCCGCTGGTACAAAACTCGAACTATTTACTGGTCGATTTGAAACTTTTAATAGATGTTTTAGCGTCATAAAGCAGGATAGGGGTTCATATTACATGTCTGATATCAGCTTATTATATTAGTTCTGACATTTTATAATCCCTATATGGCTCCTTTATTGCCCCTATTTGTTTCTTAGTTGTAAGGCATATTAGCTTTAAGGAAATTGTTAACTTCAATGCCAATCTTCAACCATAGGTTCTTAAACTGAATAGCTACGAGTCCTTAATGAAGTAAGTGGCTGGTTTGCTAAATTAAGCTTGTCTTGTTCAGAAAAAATATTGATAGCGTTGTTTGCATCTTGGGTTTTTCATATTTCAATTTAATCTTTAATCTTATTGTACCCTGAAACAAAGAAGCAGGAAAAAATTTCAGTTTAGGGTTTAAAGTAGAAGTTGCTATCGAGTCACTTCATGGAGCAGAAAAATAAAGCAAAACTGGTTGTTCGATAATATCCTAACCTTATGCAAATTGCTATTGGAAGCAGCAGCTTTTAGACAAATTATATTTATCCCTAAGGTTTTTAAGACTAAAGCCAGCGATTTGATAACTAAAGCCGGTAATTTTAGTAATTGATATACTGCTCCTTAAAACTGCCGTCTGCATACAAATCAATCATCCCGTATCCAGGAGCCGTTTCCCTGCGGTTGCCTTTCCACCATGCGCCGCTTACTGCACCATTACAAAGGTAAGTGACATTGTTATAAACCACTTTGTCCCGCATATGAAGATGCCCGCTCAGACAAAGCTTTACATTGGGAAACCTATAAAAAAGCGCTATGATTTTTGCCGTGTCGGTATGCATGTCCCCTCCGAGCATTTCCCAACGGTTAACAATATTGTCCTGAACCATAAGCAAGGCCGTAAGGATGGGGATATGGGACATAACCAGAACGGGCATGTTTCCCGGTGTATTTTTGAGCTCGTTTTCGAGCCAGTTGAACTGCTCTTCCCCTAATTTCCCAATATACCATGTACCGTCAATATCAAGGTGGACACTGTCCAGGACTAAAAATTTCCAACCCTTATTGATAAAACTATAGTACAGGCTGGAAAGCTTCAATTGATCAAGGGCATATTTTTTACCATAAATACTTTCCCCCTTATTGTTTTCATACCACCATATGTCGTGATTTCCAAGACAGTAATGAACAGGAAGGCTGCATGATGTACGCATAATGGAATGGGTTAAAGTCCACTGCGCATTAATTGTTTCCAGGTTTTCTTTGTTCATATCGAAAACCACGTCGCCCCCGTTCAAAATAAAGTCAACCTTCGGAGATTGCTGCTGGACATGGTAGAGGCATTTTTCATAACGCTTGGGGGCATCAAACTCATTCTTCAGGTGCACATCGGTTAAATGCGCCAATCGTAAAACAGGCTTCTCAAAAGGGCTTTTTTTTATTTTAGGCAGGTTTGAGGCGATCAGCAAACCACCTATGTTTTTAATTAAGGTTCTTCTTTCCATCTTTAATTTTGGTAAATGAGGTTGTTTCAAAAAGTAAAATCAAAAAAGTACAAACAGGATTTAATTTTTTATGTCCTTTAAGTTGTACTTTGACCATCTTAATTATAAAGGCCTAACCATAAAAATGTTGAACAATTGATTTAGAACGTGTTTAAGTTTGTTCAACATATTTCTTATGCTTCTTTTATCCCATAAAATTCATTGTTTTTCTTAGATAAGCAATCCGGCACTGATTTTTCATGGCTAAAAGAAGTACTGTGATTTTTCGATATAAATTTAAACAGGTCCTAATTGTTAGACAGTTTGTTTAATTAAAAACCGCCGCTAAAATTTTGTTTGGCTGTTCATCAGACAAAATTACTTTTGAGACAGCCTGATGTGATTCCAAACCGGACAGCCTTTTACCAGTTTGGGTTTTGTTTTAGATTGGGGTTAAGCAGCAAATCCTGGGTAGGCAAAGGATATAAATAGTCTTTGCCTTCATCGAATTTTTTTGGTATGCTGCTGTTTATAACGATATTACCACCTGCGCTACCGTTTTCAAGCGAAATATCGGTTCCAAGTTGCAAAACCTGGGCGTTAGGGACATTGGGCTGAGTGCCTGAATAAATTACCAGATCATTTGTACCATCGCCATTCAGGTCATAAGCCCCGAGGCCGGGGAAATAAGCACCTTTAAATGGTAAAGTAAGCAAATGCCCTTCTTTCCACCGCATCAGATCATTCCACCTGAAACCTTCCATCACTAGTTCAATGCGCCGCTCGCGGCGGATTTCTAAAATCACGCCTGCGTTTAAACCATTTACATGGGTGTACAGAGCGGCCTGATAAGGATCGGGGTTTGTGTTTGCCACAGCCATAATTAAAGCTGGCATACCTACCCGGTCCCGCAAACGCTTGATTGATTTGTCCAGATCAGCTTGTGTAAGCGTGCCAAGTTCGGCTTTTGCTTCTGCAAAATTCAGCATTACTTCGGCTAATCGGAAAATTGGAAGTGGGTTGGGCGATTTCCCAAAGGCATCATTAGCTTCAGCAGTGACAAACTTGGTGAGTTGGTAACCAGTTACAGTCCCGCGATAGGAAGGTGGCAGCACCACCGTTCCGTCAACCCGTTTATACCCGGGACCCCTTATGGTTTGATTTAGCCGGGGATCTCGATTTAGGGTTTCATCATAAAACTGGGTTGTGGCATAGTTGGCTTTATCAGTAAACCGGCTGCCATCCTTCATCAGGTAACTGTTCACCAGCTTTTTTTCCATGCCCGGTCTGCCAAAAGAAGGGGCAGTAGTGTAATAATTTACGTTTTGAAAAACCTGAAGGGCCGGACTGTATTGTCTGGCCAGAATGACTTCCTGGGGGATTACAGTGAGCGAATTAAAAAGATTGGCATAGGCAACATCAGGGCCGCTCATATAAATTGTGTAAGGCCCTTTATCAATCACTTGTTCGGCTGCATCAGCAGCTGCCTGCAAAAATTTTGCTGCATCAGGCAAATTAAACTCGGTATGGTATTTTCTGAATGTACCTTCAAACAGGCAAAACCTCGACTTTAGTGCAAGTGCCGTCCATTTATTGACTTCGCCTGGCGATTGGTTTGCAGGCAGGTTTGCAATGGCAAAATCAATATCGTTCATGATCGAATCCATCACTTTTGTACGGGAGTCCCGTGGTTGGGTAAGTGCTGCGTTGTCGGTCACTTCAATTGGTTTTGAGTACCAGGGGACATCTCCAAATCGGGCCACCATGTTTGAATAAAAATAGGCCCTGAAAAACCTGGCGGTCGCTACATATTTATTCGTAACGGTCGGGCTTAGCCCGCCAAGCTGATAATTGGCCAGAAAGAAGTTTACGTTGCGCAGGTTACTCCAGTCCCAGCCTCCTCCTGTTACAGGAACGGTGCGTGTTCCAGCAATTTTCTGATCAAGCCCGGTCAATACTATATTATCACTGTTTTCAGTATAAAGGGTGGTAAAAGAAGTATTTTCATTGTCTGAAAGAGGCAGCATTTTGTCGTAGAAAGACCTTACATAAAGGCTCAGTTCATTTTCAGAGTTGAAACTGTTTGCCGGGGAGATCTGTGAGAGCGGTTCTTTGTCGAGAGACTTAGAACATGCCGAAAACAGTATAATCCCTGCAACAGCGATATAGATTATTCTTTTCATCGTATTGGTATAAATTGTTTTAGTATTAAAAAGTGAAGTCGAGTCCTAAGGTATACGATTTCATAAATGGATAGGACCTTCCGCCTACGTCCACATTAGCTGCCGCAGGATTAGGATTGATCTGCTCGGGATCTATATATTTGGTTTTAAACTTAGTTAGCGTAAATAGATTCTGCCCGGTGAAAAAGACCCTGAAACGTTCCATTCTAAATCTTTTCACCAGGGTTGAAGGCAGGTTGTAGCCGACAGTGAGATTTTTTAATCTGATATAGGCTATATTTTGTAAGTATTTATCGTTGGGATTATATAATTCACCTCCTTGATAAGCTGCATAACCTCTGTTTATAGGGAAATATGCATTGGGATTTTGAGGTGTCCATAATTTACTTTCGAAGTCTTTAGGAATAAAAGAAGAATAAGGCCTTCCAAAAGTTCCCCAGAACTGCCCGGCTTCGGTATTGGGGTACCAATCTTGTTTTCCAATCCCCTGAAAGAATAAAGAAATATCAAAATTGTTCCAGTTAAATGCTGTATTTATACCAAATGCATAGCGCGGAAGCGAATTGCCTATTTTACGAAGGTCGCCGTGATCTTTTAACGTGTTCTTTCCATCGTTGATTATCCCGTCACCATTAGTGTCTTTAAATTTAAGGTCCCCTGCATGAAGCTTGCTCCATTCACCGGGTGACCCTGTCCGCTGATCATCAACATAATCCTGGTTAATTTTCCAATTTTGCGCTTCCGCATCTGACTTAAAAAACCCATCTATGCTGTAGCCCCAGATTTCGCCGATCTGCTGACCGACGTAGAAATTATTTAGCAGGTTATTGGGATTATCGAACTTTGTAATTTTGGATTTATAGTCTGAAACATTAAACCCAAAATTGTATCCGAAAGGTTTTCCGAATACTGTACCACCATCACGCCAGTTTACCGTCAGGTCCCAGCCTTTTGTCTGCAGGTCACCGGCATTCTGCTTCGGAGAACCCGCTCCAAAAACCGAAGGCAATGTTTTACCGTTGATCAGCATATCTTTTGTTTTTCGGTTGTATATATCAAAGGTTGATGACAGCCTGTTATTTAAAAATGCCATGTCAAGGCCAAAATTCAGGGAAGTAGATTTTTCCCAGGTAAAATTAGGCACCACGGGATTAGGGGCACTCAGGGTCTGCGTTTGGTTGCCGTTAATTATCCAATTTGAAAGGGAGGAATTAATAACAGGGATATATGGGTACAGGTTACCGCTGCCCGTTCCAAGGTCCTGGTTGCCCAAGGTACCATATGACGACCTGAACTTAAACTCTGAAATGGCAGGCTTTAAATCCTGGAAAAACTTTTCTTCAGAAATCCTCCAGCCTGCTGATACCGAAGGGAAGAACCCAAAGCGGCTTTTGCTGGGAAAGCGTGAAGTACCATCATACCTGCCGTCCAGTTCCAGCAAATATTTACCAGCATAATCGTAATTGATCCTTCCAAAATATCCCAGCAACGCCCATTCACTTGCGTTTCCGCCTGCCCGCTGCGCACCTGTTCCCAGGTCGATCTGGTTAAGATCTTCTGAAAGCAGGTTCTGGCGCATAGCACTGTTTGATTTATATTTCTGCAGTTCATAATTATAACCTGCTGTTACTTTGAAAGTGTTGGCTTTTAGCTTTTTTTCGTACGTGGCAAACAGGTTGACCGAATGGTGCTGGTCCAGGTGTGTATTCTCGGTTAGCTGGTCATTCCCCTGATGGTTGATTACTCCGGGGACAAGTGACCAGGGTATCACGGCTTGACGCTGGAAATCAGAGTAAGGGCTAAGCTCGAAGCCATAGGTTCCGTTAAGCTTAAGTCCTTTTGCCAAGTCTGCAGCAAAACCAATTGTATTACTGAAGTCATAATGCTTTGTACCTCCAAAACTCTTTTTATTTTGAAGATCAGGATATTCACTTGCTCCATAACCGTTCAGGCCAGTTCTAAAAGTTATGGTTCCGTCGGGGTTACGGGGCACATAGGCAGCCATGGCATGATTGTAAAATCCTGTATTGTTGCCATTATAGCCGGTGCCTGGCCATACGTAATCATTGGCGGCAAATTGTGTATTAGAATTAACAGTCAGCCAGTTTGATAGGTGTGCGTTTATCTTTGTCCTGAAGTTATATGCGTTATAAACATCTTCACGCAGATAAGGCTGATATAAGCCTTTCTGCTGAAAATACCGGCCAGAAATAAGGAAATCAACTTTGTCATTTCCGCCTGTTATACTCAAATGCTGCTCCATCGTGGGCGAAATTTTTCTGAACAGGAAGTTCCACCAGTCTGTATTCCCGTAATATACATATTGATTTTGCCCATTCCTGTTTTGAATAACGACACTGGGAAGGGACTTATCGGTTTGCCTTAGCTTAAGCTGGGCATAATCGGCTGCAGAGTAACCACTGTAACTTACCCCGTTGTCCCTTGAAAAGGCCTCGTCAACCAGCCTGAGCTGGCTATACCCGTCGGTCATGAAATCAGTTTTTGTCGTTACCTGCTGGATACCATAATTGCTTCCGAAACTAACAGTAAGCTTGCCGTTTTTAGCCTTCTTTGTTGTTACCAAAATGACTCCAAAAGCGGCCCTGGCTCCATAAATGGCCGATGAGGCAGCATCTTTCAGTACGGTTACTGTTTCCACATCATTCGGGTTGAGCATATTGATATTCCCTGGTACCCCATCAATAAGGATAAGTGGTGAGCCTGCGACATTGGTAATGGATGCGTACCCACGGACATTGAATGTGCCCGTGCTACCGGGGTGCCCGTCGCCGAAGTTGATATTCAGATTGGGGATTGCACCTTGCAGGGCCTGAGCTACACCTGCTACCGGCCGGTCATCGAAAATTTTAGAATCTATCTGGCTTACCGCCCCGGTCAGATTTACTTTTTTCTGAGTTCCGTAACCCACTACGACCACTTCGTTCAAGCCATTCAGGCTCGGTTGAAGCCTGATCTCCTGCCTGCTTGTTTCTCCTTCCCGAACAATAATATTTTGAAGTCTTTGAGTCTGATAGGACACATAACTGACTTCCAAAGTATATGTACCGGCAGGGGCAACAAACTGGAAGTTGCCGTTCTCATCTGTTCTTACAGCTTTATTGAGTTCTACCAGTTTTACTGTTGCTCCTGGCAAGGAAACACCTTTTTCATCCAATACCTTCCCCTTTAAATCCCCCGGCTGGGGGGCTTTAATTTCATTTTGCGCTGATCCGTTAATAACAATGATCCCGTTGATTTCCCTATAAGCCAAAGGCTTATGGTTAAACAATTTATTCAGGATTGTTTTCAGCTTTTCATTCTGGAAACTGAGATCAGGCAATTCGTATCTGCTTAGTAAAACCCGGTCATAAGCAAAATAAATTTTGGTTTCATTTTGCAGGTTTTTAATCGCAAGCTCCAGTGTTTCGTTTTTAAGTGTTATGGAGACCCTTTTCTCAAGTATTTCCCCGCCGGAGGCGAAAGATAAAGATGAAAAGAAAAACGAATGGATGACAATGGTGCTGAGCATCAAAAAGATGGACCTCAGCAATGTGAAGGAATAACGTTTTAATTTTATTTTCATAAATTGCGTTGTTTTAAATAATATTGATTTGAAGCTTTGCCGTTACAGCGGCTGATTTTGAGACAGTTGTTACAGCAACTGTCTCTCTTTTTTTAGTAGATTTCTATACTGTCCCTCCTTTTTTTAATTTTTAAATGGTGTATTGCCGCGATTACCTCCAGTGCTTTTACAGAAGACATAGACGTATTTAATGTTGCGGTAAAGCGTTTTGATTTGACCGACCTATCAATGGTTGAAATTTTTAAACCAAAACCTTTCATCATCAGCATAGCCATGTCATCGAAAGTTTCATCATTCAGGACAAGAAAGCCTTGCCGCCATAAAGCAGCATTTTCTTCAAGAGGCTTAAGGCTAATTTGTGCATGTGATTCGTCATATACGAGTTCCCTGTCCTTTTCCAAGAAAGTGGACGGCCGACTTGTACGCATCACGCCTACTTTTCCCTGGCTCACACCAACAATTATTTTATTGAGCCCCTTATAGGCCCTTATATTAAAAGCAGTCCCCAATACCTGGGTGGTTAGTGGGCCGCTTCGTATAATAAAAGGCCTGGAGCTATCATGTTTTACATCAAAATAGACTTCCCCATCGATGATTTCAATCTTTCTTGTCCTTGTAAAATCACTACTGATATGAATACTTGATGCACTGTTTAAAGTTAAAACCGAACCATCAGGCAAGCTTACAATTTTTCTTTCCCTGCTTAAGGTAGTAAGAACTGAATAATCTTTCAGGAAAATATGCTGATTTTGCGGCTTAGCCGGATCTGATGTGTTTAACAAAAGGATAGTTGCGACCGTAGATGCGGCCATGATAATTACTGCTGCAGCAACCTGTAGCCAGCGGCTACGCAGCTTTATAATTTTGGCCTGCTTGACCGAAAGCCCTGGCTGGATTAGATTCCAGATATCCTCCCTGGTTTTTTCCTCTTTTCTGCTCGTAAACTCTACAGAAGCTTCCTCTTCCAGACGCTCATACCAATTATCAATAATTTTCTCTTCAGAAAGCGTCGTCTTCCCTTCCAGGTACCGGGCAAGAAATTGCTTGAGCTTTAAGCTGTCCATCAAATATACTTTTAACCCTATATCTGATCAAACGGCTTTTAGTACCATACAAAGTGTGTTATGTTTATGTTAAGAATATTTTTAAATTTTATTCAATTTATTTCCATGCTTCTTTTATCCCATAAAAAACATGAAGTTTCCATGCTTTTTGCATCAGTATAAATAGAATGCAAAAACAAAATTTACATACCTAAAAGAAGCAAATAAATTTCATTCAAATATTTTCTATGCTTCTTTTACCACATAAAAATCACTAAATCCTTGTACTTTTTGTATCTATATTAGTATACAAACAAAGAGTTTACAGGCCTAAAAGAAGCAAATAAATTTTCTGATAAAATTTAACAGCCTTTAAATAAAACGCCAAGGTGCTAAAGTATTCCTGTCTGTCTTACCGCTTCTGCAGATAGTTTATTAGAATCAGTGCCCATAATGATGTTTGATGCTGCAGCAAATCAAGACGAAGCCTTTTTAAAGCAATCCCAAGCTGGTTTTTCACTGTTTGTTCCGAAATTTTAAGGTTGACCGCAATTTCTGAAATAGAAACATCTTCCTGCCTGCTCATCCTAAATATCAACTGCATTTTTCCAGGCATTTTTTCAATCGCCTTTTCAAGGACCATGTGCAGTTCTTTGCCTTCCAGCAATTCGGAAGGACTTAATCCAGGCAAAGGCTCCAATAATGCCGCTTTTTTGATTTGGGCAGTTGTATATACATATTGGCTGATGATACGGTATTTTAATGCAGTAAAAAGATATTTTTCAATGAAGCCTTCTTTTTCGACCAAAAGGTAGTGCCTTCTTTTCCAGAAGGATATCATTACATCCTGGATCATATCATTTGCCTCATCCTCATTAACCCGTTTACAAGCTCTGATATACAATATCTTCCAATACCGGTTATAGATAGTTCTTAAAGCATTCTCGTCATCTGCCTGCAAAGCCATTAACAAGTCATGATCAGTCATAGGCAGATAATATTTTCTTAAGCAAATTTACTTGTTAGTGTCTTATTTCTTTGACTTTAATAATTATGAGATCATTAAGAAATTGTTAGTGAGCGTTAAAATGTTGCAACCCCATAGGTCAGCGTATCTTTTTGGTTCACAATGGACTAAGTTATTAAATTCCCTTAACTTATTGTCCGTTCAAATGTAGCAACTCCAGAAACTAACTGCATCTGTAACTGAAACAACCGATATAGAACCATTATTGAACAAGGCCATCAGCAACATATCACAACTGGATGTTTTATACACAAATGGCTCCATAAATCAGAAGCTCAAAATCATTAGTTCGATGTTCCCCAAAAAATTGACTTTTGACGGATTTCAATATCGAACTAATCGTGTCAACGAAGCAATCAGCCTTATGTGCTTGATTGACAAGCAAATACATGGCAAAAAAAATGGGACAAGTCCTCGTTTTTCAGACTTGTCCCAGGAGGTGACCCCGCAGGGATTCGAACCCTGGACCCAGTGATTAAGAGTCACTTGCTCTACCAGCTGAGCTACGAAGTCGGGTTAAGCTGCAATAATAATCATTTCTATTTTATCTGCTTTTAACTTTGTGTATGTTTTTTAAAGAATTTTACCTGATAAAAACAGTATCCGCAATTATTTTTAGCCAAAATAAACCAACTGTTAAGAAAATTTGTACTTTCACTTTACACTTATCAAACTCAAAAGACATGAAAAAATTAGTTAGTTTATTGCTGCTTTGTGCTTTTATCACCAGCTTCGGGATGGCGCAAGTCCCTGCCAAAACCAATTCCAGCGGGATAGCTTCCGGCACGGTGCAAACCAAGCAGAGTATGGCCGGAATGAAAAAAGACGGAACGCCAGACAAACGCTACAAAGCCAATCAAAAAGCAAAACCAATGGTGGCCGGGCCTATGAAAAAAGACGGCACTCCGGATATGCGTTACAAAAAAAACAAAAAAGCAATGCCGAAACAATGATTTTAGGTAGGTAAAAGAAGCATAGAAGCTGTGGAAGGTTAAATTTCCACAGCTTTTTCTGTGTTGGTTAAATTCATTCTACTAAAGCAAAGGGTTCGGCAAAACTGATTTTTCCATCAGCATGAAACAAACCTGAATTAAACTAAAGCCTGTATTTTCTGTTAAGCTAAAAAAATCAACATGAAAAAAATCATCACCATACTGTTTTTACTGCCCTTTTCTTTGGCTTTTGCGCAATCGGACAACTTTCAGACAAAAAAAGGAAACTTGGAAGTTACACCTGTTTTTCATGCCGCTTTAGTGATGCAATGGAACGGTGTAACGGTTTATGCTGATCCTTACGGCGGGGCCGAAAGATATAAAGGCATGAAAGCGCCCGACCTGATCCTGATCACGCACGAACATGGCGACCACCTGGACGAAGCTACTTTAAACGGACTTGATTTGACCAAAACAGAACTCATTGCACCACAAAAAGTAGTTGATCAGCTTAAAAACAAGACCTTTGCAAAAATCACTGTTTTGCCTAATGGGAAAAATGTAACCGTTAAAGACATCAAAATAGAAGCTGTTGGCATGTACAATATCCCCGAAGAAACTGCCCGGCACAAAAAAGGTGTGGGCAATGGTTATGTGCTCAATTTCGGCGGCAAAAGGATTTATATTTCCGGGGACACAGACGGCACGCCGGACATGCGCGCTTTAAAAAATATTGATGTGGCTTTTGTTTGCATGAACCCGCCTTATACCATGGATGTTGCGCCTGCTGCCGATGCTGTCCTGGCTTTTAAACCTGCCGTAGTTTATCCCTACCATTATCGCCAGCCGGGCAATAAGTTCAGTGATATTGAATTGTTTAAAAAGTTGGTGAACGATAAAGACCCGAAAATTGACGTACGTTTGCGCAACTGGTACACCCAATTGTAGGCCGGGCAATAAAACTGCTCAGCTTGGGTTATCTATCTAAAATCAAACATGAAATTATTCTCTTCCTTAAAACAAACCGTACTTCTTTTAGCACTGATTTTATTTACAATAAATACGCAAGCGCAAGACAAGCAGCAGCAAAAATTGGATGCTTCCGTCAGGGTTATCCAGGAATTTGGCAAGCTGCGTGAAAGTATCCCTAAACAACTGTTGCAGAAAACGGAAGGCATTATTATCATCCCAGGCTTAATCAATGTCGGATTTGTGATTGGCGGCAAACGCGGAAAAGGTATCGCGATGGTCAAGAACGATAACGGAACCTGGAGCAATCCCGTTTTTTTAACCATGACCGGCGGCAGTCTGGGTTTTCAGGCGGGCATTCAATCGGTTGATTTGGTGCTGGTTTTCCTCAACAAAACTTCATTATTGGATATTGGCAAAAGCAGCTTTACGCTGGGCGGTGATATTTCTGTTGCCGCTGGCCCGGTTGGCCGCACTTCTTCTGCCGGAACAGATTACAAATTGGAATCCGAAGTTTATTCTTATTCGCGCAGCAGAGGGCTTTTTGCGGGGATCAGTGTGAGCGGTTCTTCTTTGGATATTGACCAGAAAGCAAATGATTCTTTTTATGGCGATGAAGATGATGCCGCTACGTTGTTCGCCAATAAAAAAGCTTCAACTGTACCAACCGTTAAAACGCTTAAACAAACTTTAACCGATTTGTACCGGAAATAATTTCGGCAGCAACACCAATTTTATACCGATAAAAACAGCATTGCCATGAACGAAACCACAGAAGAAAACCAATTTGATAACAGTGCTGCCAGCGAGTTTGACATCAATACGATCTTGATCAAAGAACTGGGCATCAACAGTGCCAAAGTGGAAATGATCTTCCAAATGCAGGTAGAAATCCTGGCCTTGCTTCAGGACAAAACCACAGAAGAAGTTTTTGGCGAAAAGAACGAACGTGTAAAGCAATTGGCACTTGAGTTTTATATTGCTAATAGTATTAAAAAGTAGTTGTTTTATTGGAGCAATATTAACCTGTTTAAATTTTATTCAAATATTTTCTATACTTCTTTTATCACCTAAAAAACATAAATTTTTTTATTTTTTGCATCAACATAAAAAGTAAACGCAAGATTTATAAGGATAAAAGAAGTACTAGATTTTATTGGATATAAATTTAAACAGGCTCTAATATAAATTACGGGGTTTGCTAAACCACTCCTGAGCTCCAGAAGCCGGCCCAGTGAGTTATCCGGCCCTCTTCGTTTAACCGCGCATAGCTGTGAGCCGTGATGAGTTCAGAGCCATCCTGATCAAGTTGTGTCCACTCTGAAAGTGCTTGCCCGTGCTGTTGCCGAAGCCAGTTTATTCGGAAGCGGCCGCCCGGAAATTTCCTTTGGAAACCGTCAATATGGGCCAAGAGATTGCGAATCCCGCTGCCTTCCACACCGGGATTGGTGTATATTACATCATCTGTTACGCTAGATTGCAGCAGGCGTTCCTGCTCGGTCAGAGAGGTTGTGGCAAATGCATCAAGGTAGTTTTCAAAGATGGTTCGTAATTCGTTGTCGGTCATAATAGATCCTTTGCTTATTAGTGTAGAAAATGCGTGCTCGCCCTTACAACACCATGGTTAAAAGTTTTTAATAAGTCAGTTCTTTCACTTTGGAAAATAACATTATTTTTTCTATTGATTACTGCAAAAAGCGTCTATGTAGCCCGCCACTTGTGTAGGTTCCTGAAGCATACTTAAGTGGCCGGCACTTGGTATAACCACCATTTTTGAGCCTGTAATCCTTAACCTTACTTCAGCTTCTAATCTCTGCGGTGGATCAACAATATCATTTTCACCCGCAATAATCAAGGTAGGGACAGAGATATGGTTGACGCCTTCTGAGACGTCTTCCGGTAATGCAATGTTTGTCCAGCCTAAACGGGATTGGTCTGTGTTACTTTGAATACCGGCTATTAGCTTTTCCCTTAATTCAGGGCTGATATTGCCTGCTTTGAAAACGTGATCAATAGTTCCGTTAATTCCTTCCAAAGAAGTATAGGCATTTCTCATACCGTCCAGCATTTCAGCAGGCATAACGGTAGGAACTGAAGGAGAAGGGGCTACCAATATCAATTTTTTCAATCCCGCAGGCTTTTGTGCAGCAATATATTGGGATACTTTTCCACCCATCGAATGTCCGACAAGTATGTAATTATCAAGTTTGAGCTCTTGAATAAGTGCCAGGGTATCGCCCGCAAGTGACTTAATATTGTAGCCTGTTTCCGGTTTATCTGATTTTCCCCAACCACGGCTGTCGTAGCTAATACAACGGTATTTATCTTTAAGTAGAGAGGTAACGCCGTTCCACGTTTCTGATGATCCGCCCCAAAAGTGAAGAAATATTAATGTTGGTTCGCCCTGGCCTTCATCTTTTACAAAAAGATTAATGTTGTTGATTGAATAATACATAACGTTTTTTCTTTAATAAATTTATACATCAAAGGTCGCTTTAGATGTAATTACTGTAAAGGTAGATCAGCGCTTAAAGATGGTACTTTTGCGCCTTGCTGTTGCTTTTGAGCATAGCTGATCCGGAATTCTGAAGGGGTTTTTCCGATGTGCTTTTTGAAGAATTTATTAAAGTTGGTTGGCTCATCAAAACCTAAAGACAAGCCAATTATCTTGCCAGAGTCATTACTATGAACGAGCAGCCTTTTAGCTTCCAGTAATATCCGCTCGTCAATAAGCTGCTTAGGTGTTTTCCCCATTGTGTTTTGCAATGCATTGGTTAGTACTTTATCAGAAACGAACAGTTTTTGAGCATAGTAACTCACGCTTTTTTCTTTTCTAAAATCTTTTTCCAGATAATTTTTAAATGCGATCAGATGATCTAAATATATTCCATGCTGAACAGGCCGGTAACCTGATTTTTGCCGCTCCCTTCCCGCTAACAGTATAAAGTTGGACAGATAGTTCTTTAACAGGCCAGGCTGAAACAGGTCAGGCAATTGTTTTGCCTCTTCCTCCATTAATGCCCATATTTCTCTCATTAAACTGTTTGACTGTATATTACTGTTAACTTTAGTACTGTCAAGATCATTAAAAAGAGCGTTGCTTTGTAAAAATAAATAGTCGTTTTCGTCCCCGCAGAAGAACGCATCCGTAAAAATAAGCACCCGTGATTCAAAGGCATTTAGCTGATCGAAAAATTGAACGGCATCCTTCCGTATAAATAAAAAGGAATCAGGTTTTACGGTCACCGTACTAAAATCAACCGTGTGTACCGGGCTTCCTTTTTCAAACCAAATTATGGAATAAAAAGAAGCCCGGTGAGGTGTACGCAAGTTCTTTTTTGATTGGACATGATGATCGTTTACCGAAATAATCTCGAATCCTAAAGACAATTTTTTATTAAAAGCCAGTTTTTTGATGATAGATTTCATGTTAATGCAGTTAACCATTTCCTGCCGCTTTAAAGAAAATACTTAGAGCCTGTTTAAATTCATTCAAGAAAAAATGTTAATGCTTCTTTTACCCTATAAAAATTGGTATTTGCATCAATTCAATTCAATCAAAAACCAAATGTTCACCATTTTTTAGGTGATAAAAGAAGCATAGAAAACAGATTGAACAAATTTTAAACAGGCTCTAAGCGTTAAAACTTTTAGCGGTTAAAGAAGCATTAATTAAGGCGTTTTATCCTTTAGATCCGAAATCGCATAAGCTTGTTTAATGATAACTGCCTGGTTACTGCCGACAAATATTTTTAGCGGCATACAATGAATGTTTTTTGCCGCATTATTTTCGCGGATCATCGCATTATGGTCTTTTAACATTTGCAATAAATAGGCATGATCAAACGATGCTTCTTTTATAGCACTTAATTTTTGTATGTTTTCTTTAGCCATTGCCAAAGGTTCGGCGGGTAATTTAATGGCATATTCCTCTGCAATACTGTTTAAATGGTTGCTTAATTCTGTGTAAATTTTTACATTTTCTTTTGCAAATGCTTTAACTTTTTTGGTTGAAGCTTTAGTTTCTGCTAACTGCGCAGCTTCAATCTGGCTGGTGCAAAAATTGGAAAGGTCTTTTGCTAACCGCGCATCTGCCGTATCAATGGGCTGTTTTGCAGATGCTGTAGTTACAGCGCTATCCGTTGCCGTTTCTTTTTTATTGCCCAAGCAGGCATAAAATGAAATTGCAACCAAAGCAAGCAGGAGGATATGAAAATTATTTTTCATGCGGATATTTCTAAGATTAAAGAAAGTCAAAATAATTGATTTTTTCCAGAAGAGTTTTCTAAATCAGACCAATCCTAAATAGCAATTAACATGGTGCATCTTCCCTAAACGTTTTTACTTTTATAAAATGCATTCCGAACAACATTTACGCAGCTCTGATACCATCCGTGATATTGTCATCGGCATGTCCGATGGCTTGACAGTTCCTTTTGCCCTGGCTGCCGGTTTAAGCGGGGCTGTAAATTCATCTTCTATCATCATCACCGCCGGTATTGCCGAAATTGTTGCCGGTTCTATTGCGATGGGCCTGGGCGGATTTTTGGCCGGAAAAACAGAAGCCGACCATTACGCCTCAGAACTACAACGCGAATATGACGAAGTGAAACGCGTGCCCGAACAGGAAAAAGCAGAGGTAAAAGAAGTATTTGCCGGATTTGGCCTGTCGCCGCAATTGCAAAATCAGGTGGCTGATGAGATGGCAAAAGACACCGATAAATGGGTTGATTTTATGATGCGCTATGAATTGGGCCTGGAAAAACCGGAGGCTAACCGTGCCACGCAAAGTGCTTTGACTATCGGCTTTTCTTATATTGTCGGTGGTATTATTCCTTTGTCGCCTTATTTTTTTATCGGGGAATCCGG
>JAABUS010003220.1_pt1 | contig 27318 bp, 26 predicted proteins | sample 5560161 | NCBI WGS metagenome assembly JAABUS01 (sample SAMN10711885, study PRJNA513376) | rock metagenome | isolation source: Antarctica rocks | place: Antarctica: Victoria Land, Trio Nunatak nord | collected 2016-01-04
ACGCGGGACGCAGCGCAGGTGTGGCTTCCTTGACGATCCGTATAGCGCAGGCCATCAGGGGCGAAGGTCGGAAGGCGCATGGTCACAAGCGTTGCGAGGCCATCCCGGCACTCGCCGGCCAAAGGGACTTCCATCATGTTCAACAACAGCGCACAGCCCGCCGCGTCGCGTTCCCCGCTCCGCCGCGCTGCGCTCCCGGCCATTCTGGCCCTGTCGGCGTTGCTTGCGGCTCCGGCGGCCTTCGCCCAAGGCGCCTACCAGTCGCCTTCGGCACCCAACTCGAGCCAAAGCATGCCGCAGTCGCCTAACAGCACGCCCCGTGGCGCGCGGACGCTGCCTCGTGGGTCCACCGGCGTCGAGCGCATAGGGACGATCGGGAGGACCCGCGTGCAGCCGACGGGACCTGCACAGGGCGGAATGGCGACAGCGTCCAGCCCCAGGGCACCTGTCTCGCGGTAAGTCCAGCGCGCACCGGCCAGGCCCAGGTCGGCGTATCTCGGTCTGGCGAAGAAGAGAGGGCCTGCCGGATACGTCACCCGCGCCCCGTGACGCACCCTTGCGGGAACAGCATCGTGCTCGGCAGAATAGCCCGTTCGGCCGTCGGCATCATGCCCTTGAACAATGGAAGCAGGTGCTGCATGGGCGGTTTCAATGACTTGGACCAATAGGCCGCTGCCGGATTGCGGGCCGCCGCGGCAAGGCCGAAGCCGGTGCGCCGCCTCCGGCTTCGGCTTGCCGGGTGGGGGCCGTCTGCAAACGCGGCACGTTCACCGGGCCATGGGAGGGTCGCGATCGGTCGGCACGCCGGCGATGAAGCGGTAAAGCGCTGCGGCGCGGTTCACGTATGAGGCTTCGTGGCCTCCTGTCAGGGAGCTTGTCCCTTCCTGCGTCGTGCGCAACAGGCCGTAGTAGCCCCAACTGGTTGGGGAAAGGCGCTGCAGGACATGCACCACCTGCAGCGCTCCGGGCTGGAACAGCGTAACCACCATGAGCCGGACCGGGGTGACGTTCTCGGTCGCCACCATGATCCGGTCGGCGCCGCTTTCCAGCACGCGCATACGGTAGACCACGTCGCTGGAGGAGCGGCTGTCGTGCTGGACGAAGTAGGCGTCCCGCCCGCTACGCAGTTCGGCCGCCGTGAAGTCCGTCCGGCGCCGGCCTGGATCCGGACCGTCGAGCGCCGACGCGCTGGATGCCAGGGGCCGCCACGCCCCATCCGACGTGGACCAATAGCGCACGCCGCGCAGCATCGAGATCGCCCCGAAGCGGCCCAGCACCTGATCGGTGCTCCCCGCGGGCTGGATGCGGCCGGCGAGAGCCACCAGGGTGCGGAAGCCTTGCCCAGGGCCGGCTGCCCATCCGGTGCAGGCCGGCGGCGTCCAGCGCGGGCCTTGGCCCGCCTGCCACGCCTGGACGACGGCCGGCGCGGCACCGGGTGCCGAGGCCGCGGGATAGGCGGGAAAAGGCGTTCCTTCTCCGCAGGGCGGGCGCGGCAGCGCATCCTGCGCCGCAGCCACACCCGAGCAGAGGACCAGCCCGAACAGGAGAACGGCCCCGAGTGCCGCCGAGATGGCCCGGACCGCGCCGGGCGGATGAAGGGTGTCGTGCATCTGCTGCTGCCATAAGGTCCGCATCGAGGTTTCCGAGTCTTCGCCGTTGCCGCGCGCCGTCCTCATCGCCGCCCCCGAAGGTGCCGCCATGCAAACCAGCCGAGTCCGACCTACAATTAACGTAATGATGCGGCTCATCCTATGATCGTGAAAATCGGAGTTCGAGTGCCCAATGAAGCGCGCTTGTGCCCGCCACGGCGGCACCCAGGACGGTGGCCCAGGCACCGGCATCCAGCGTGACCATGCCGAGCAGGTCCCGGACCGGCGCCCAACTCAGGGCGATCAAGTGCAGTACGGCGGCGCCCCCGATAATTGCCCATACCACCAGCCTCAGCCCAACCGGCGCACCGGCCGCGCGCTCCACGGCGGTGACCCTGTGAACCACGCAAAGCCCGAGCAGGACGATGACCGACAGCGCCGCCGTGCGCTCGTAGGCGGCGGCAGGACTCTGCAGCACTGAGAAGTCCGCGTAAACGAGCAGCGACACCAGCGCGATCGCCATCCCGGCGGCCAGCGCGAACTCGAAGACGTCGGCGAAGAACCGGTCCATTGACTGCTTGGGCACCGGGGCGGCCATCAGCGTTAGGAAGAACGCCGGCGCGCCGATGGTGAGGACATCGATCCAGGTGATGAAGCGGGGGCTGAGCGGGAACTCCAGGCCGACAAACCCGGCAAACAGGATGAAGAATAGGCTGTAGGCGTTCTTGGTCAGGAACAGCTGCGCGACCCGCTTGATGTTGAAGATGATGCGGTCCCCCTCGCGGGACAGCGCCGGCAGGTGCGCGAACGAGTCCTGCAGCAGCACGATGTCGGCGACGTCACGGGCCGCCGCGGTCCCGGAGTTCATCGCGATGCCGATGTCGGCCCCTTTCAGCGCCAGGATGTCATTGGCGCCGTCGCCGATCATCCCCACGAACTCCCCGCCGTCACGCAGGCATCGCACAATGGCCTGCTTGTGCTTCGGGGTGAGGCGGCCAAAGACCTGGCCAGCCTGCACCGCCGCCCTGAAGCGGTCGGGATCGAGGCCGTCAAGCTCGGCGCCACTCATCACGGTCCCGGTCAGGGACAGGCCGGCCTGCTTCGCGAGGACCGCGACCGTGTCCGGGTTGTCTCCCGACAGGACCCGGAGCCTGACGCCGCGGCCCTGAAAGAAACGCACCGTGTCCGCCACGTTGGGCCTGAGCTCGTCATGCAGCACGGCGAAGGCCAGCAGCGTAAGGCGCTGCCGGTTCGGGATCGCCTCCGGCGTGCTTCCGAAAGCCAGGACCCGCAAGCCCTCCTGCTGGAGAGCACGGAGCCTCGTGCCCTGATCGGGCGTGAGCTGCCCCTCACCGAGGAACTCCGGCGCCCCAAGCCACAACGACAGCTCGGCGCCACCGGCCCGCACCCGCACGGCGCTGACTTTCTGCTCCGACGAGAAGAGCAGTTCGTCCAGGGCGGCGCTGGCGATGGGAGGATAGGCGCCCTCCATCGCGCTCACCGTCTGGTTCTTGTCGGCCGTGCCGCCCACGAAGCGCCGCAGCAGCTCCGCGGTCACGCCGGGCGATCCGCTCAGGACCTCAAGCCGGTCGAAGATCAGCCGGTTGGTCGCGAGCGTCCCGGTCTTGTCGAAGCACAGGGCCGTCAGATGGCTCATCCACTCGACCGCGCTCAGCTTCTGCACCAGCACATGCTGCCTGGCAGCGCGCAACGCGCCCAGCGCGAACGTCACCGTCGTCACCAGGACCAGCCCCTCCGGCACCAACGCCTTGATCAGCGTCACGATGGCCAGGATGGCGGGCGCAAAGCCGGTTCCCTTGATGGCGGCGGCCATGGCAAGCAGGGCGGCCAGCAGGATCATCAGCGCCGTCAGGCCCTGCACGATCCGGATGATCGTCGCTTCCAGGGGCGTGCGCGAGATCTTGTAGCCTTTCGCCTGGGCCGTCAGCACGTTGACGCTGGATGCGGCCCCGACCCCGGTCGCGGCATACGCTCCTGACCCGTGGGCGCAGTAGCTGCCGGCGAACACCGGGTCGCCTTCCCGCTTGGATACGGGATCGGCCTCGCCGGTGATCAGGGACTCGTCGAAGGACAGCTTGACGGCGGACTCGACGATCCCGTCGGCCACGACGGGATCGCCGGACCGGACGAGGAGGAGGTCGTCCTGCACCACGTCGTCCGAGGCGATCTCCGCTTCCTGCCCGGCGCGCACCACCCGCGCCGTGCGCTGCGCCAGGATGGAAAGCTGGTCCAGCGCCCGCTTCGCGCGCAGCTCGCCGACGATGCCGGCAAGGACGTTGGCCACCGTCACAGCGCTGATGAACACGGCATCGGTATAGGCGCCGATCACCAGGAGCGCCGCGACGGACGCCATGAGCACGCCCGTGAACAGCGTGAGCACGTTGTTGCGCAGGATGCCCGCGACCGTGCGCGTCGTGAAGCGCGCGGCCTTGTTGACCTGCCCGCTCTCGACCCGCTGGCGGACGGCGGCCAGGCTCAGGCCCGAAGGCTCCCCTGGCCGCATGGATGTGGACCCGGGCACTAGTGCGGCCTGAGTGGTCCCGCTCGGCGACCGCGGCATCAAGCGCCGGCCCATGCGGCCGCCCGCCGCGCTTGCGGCGCCGTCCGGCCCGGCCCGGCCCCGACGCCGTTGTCCGCCTCATCCTTGCCGCAACGCCAAGGGATCGCGGCGACCGGCGAGCTTTTGCATGAACGCGACCGCCACGGCGGTGCAGACGGCCGCAGCGGCGACCACGAGGCCAAGATACGCCCAAGGCACAAACAGGGTGTCCGGCGGCGGGTCGAACACCCCGCTCAGCATCTGGACCAGCACCTCGGCCACGGCGAAGCCGATGGCCGTACCAAGGACGGCGCCGGTGCCGACGATCATCAGCGCCTCGCTCCAGATGAACGCGCCGAGCTGCCAAGGCTTGGCGCCCAAAGCGGTCAGGATCGCAAAGCTGCGCCGCCGCTCCACAAGGCCCAGGGCAAGCACCAGCCCGGCGACGCCGGCGACCATCAGCACCGCAAAGCCAAGCTCCAAGATGGTCAGCCCCCGCAGGTCCACGGCCGTCAGGCTGGATGAGATCAGCCTCTGCGCCTGGCCCAGAGTGGTCACCTTGACCCCGGGCAGCGACGCGGCAGCTGCGCGTGCACCAGTGGCGACCGCCTCGCCATCGCCGCCAGCCTTGATGAGCACGATTTCAGCGTCAACGGCGCCCGTGGCCTGGGCGATGTAGGCGGCGTTGGCGACCAGGAACGAGTCCTTCGGCGCGGTCGGGAACTCGCGCGCGATGCCGACATAATGGAACGGCACCACGCGGTAGGCGTGATCGGACGCGTTCTGCAGCCGCAGGTTCATCAGGTCTCCGGGCTGGAGCTGGAAGTCGTTGACCGTCTCCTGCGCCACAAGGATGGCGTCGGGCCGGGAGGCAAGCCGGGCCATCATCTCCGCCGCAGTGCCGCCGGCGAAGTAGGCGTCCCTCAACGGCGTGGCCCGGCCGATGCGCGCGGGATCGATGCCGTAGATGTCCTGCAGGTCGTTGCCGACGTAGGCGTAGCGGTGGATGACCGGCTCGGCCGCCGTGACGCCGGGCAGCGCCGCCAGGCCCCGCAGTAACGGGCCTGCAGGAGCTGCCGTCGTCCCCGTCACGGTCACGTCCGAGCCGTTGGTCAGCTCCGCATCGGCCCGCGACTGGGCCTGGTAGGTGGTGTCGAACACGGCGGTCGAGGCCGCGAACGCAAAGGCGAGCGCCGCAAGGACAGCACCACGCGCGACCATGTCGCGTTGCCGGCCCAGCGAGGCGGCCACGAGCGGCGACAGGCCGGCTGCGAACGGCGACAGCAGGCGGGCCAAGACCCCCTGACCGTTCCGCAGCGCCAGCCGGGTCAGCCGCATGGCGAGCAGGCTCGCACCGATCCAGAGGCATAGCGGCGCCAGGAACGCCTCGTAGTGGACGGAGGTCTGCGGCACGCCTTCCGGGGCAACCACTACCTGGTAGCCGCTGCTCGCCACGAGCCAGTAGGCCCCGGCCGCGGCCGCCAGCAGGGCCAGGTCCACGAACAGCCGCTCCCACAGCGGGCTTGCACCCCGGCCAGGCGCCACCCGGGACGCGGCGACGGTGCTCCAGCGCGCCTCGCGCCAGGCTGGCAGGACGATCCCGGCCGCCGCAAGCAGCAGGCCAACCAGGGCCGCCAGTGCGATCCACGGCACGGCCGGCATGAGCGCGTCAACCCTCCACCACGCCAACGACGCCAGGAGGGCCAGCACCAGACCAGCGAGGATGCCGCCCACCCCGACCACCGTCGCCTCGATGCCGGCGATCTGCAGGACCTGCCCGGTCGAGGCGCCACGGGTGCGCAGCAGGGCCTGTTCGCGCCGCCGGCGCTCAGCGCCGGAGGCTGCGACCGAGAGGGTGAACAAGGCCGCCAGCACCACGCCTGGCCCGCCCAGGAACAGGAACAGGACGCGGGCATAGAGCGCGTCGGCGCGGGTGCCTGCCAACCGGGCAGCGAGGTTGTCGCCCACGGCGACGCCCCCGGCCGTCCGCGCCGCCAGGCTGTTGGCCGCGCGCTCGACCTCCAGGAAAGCGGCTCCCGGATCCGGCGGAAGCTGCCCGTGCGCGAGCCGGACGTGCAGTTGCGTCCGCACGGTCGCGGGCTGCGCCGCCGCCTGGGCGTCGAATAGGGCGTGGAATTGCGCCGCCGGCAGCAGCAGCACGTTGTCGGGCGGCGCCGTCGGGCCGCTGCCGCCGCGCACCCCTACGGCCTGGAACATCGAGTCCGCATTTGGAAGCGACACGATGCCAGCGACCGTCACGGTTGCCGGCGGCAGGCCCAGGCGCTTCACGGTCATCTCACCCCCGACGCCGACCTGCAGGTTCGCCGCCGTCTGTTGGGTGATGAGCGGCCCCTCGGCGGTGCCGAGGAGAAGTTCGATCTGGCGCGGGAAGGCTGTGCCGTAGCCATCCGGCAATCCCAGGACCTTGCCTGGCCCGGTAGCCTGCTCGGTCTGCCCGGTCACTGCCAGGAACCCGGCGGACCCGGCGTAACCGACCGTCTGCAGGTCCGTATAGGGCGCAGATGCAGCCAGTGCCTTGATGATCTCCCCGGCGTCCGCGCGGGGCTGCAGTTCAACCTGCCAATCGACCGGCACCCCGGCGATGGCGCGCTGCGTCATGGTCTGTGACGCGCTGATGGTGAAGGTGCCGATTGCGATGATCAGCGCAATCGTCAGGCCCACGCCCAGGATGGCGCCCAGCAGGCGGCCGGACCGGCCTGCGAGCATCCCGCGCATCCACAGTGAGATCATCGCGGCGCCTTCGCACCGAAGTCCACCACGGCGCTGGGCTCCGCAGCCGTGTCGAGAACCCCATGCGAAATGGTCCAGACCTTATCGAGCCGTGCCGCGATCGAGGGGGCATGGGTGGCCACGACCAGCGCGGTCTCGCTTCCCTTGAGCGCGTGCAGCAGCGTGTCGAGTACCATTTGCGCCGCCGCGTGGTCGAGTTGACCAGTCGGTTCGTCGGCCAGGATCAACGCCGGCCGGTGTGCCAACGCGCGAGCCATGCCGACCCGCTGCGTCTGCCCACCTGACAGCTCATCGGGCAGCTTATCGGCCATCGTTCCCAGCCCGACCGTCTCCAGTGCCGCCATTGCTTTAGCACGAGCGTTCTCCGGACAATGATCGAGCCGCATCGGCAGCTCGACGTTCTCTGCCACCGAAAGCATCGGCAGCAGGCTGGGAGTCTGGAACACCATGCCGATCCGCGACGGCCGGAGCGTCCCGCTGTTGCCAAGCGCTGGCCAGTCCAACGTGCCTCCGCTTGGCGAGTCGATATCCGCCATGAGATACAGCAGGGTGGACTTGCCGCTCCCTGAGGGACCCACCAGGGCGATCCGGTCTCCCGGCATCACCTTAAACGAGGCCGGCTTCAACGCTTCGATGACCGGGCCGGCCTGCATGTAGCGGCGGCTGACCGCGGCAGCCTCAACGACCGGGATGGTCATCGGTGATCCTTCCGTCTGTGATGTGTACGACGCGGCCGGCGCGGGCGGCCAGGGCCGGGCTGTGGGTGGCGATGATCGCGGACATGCCCCCGGCTCGTTCGTGCTCCAGCAGGTCGAGGATGCGGTCCTCGGTCTCGGCGTCCACCTCGCCGGTCGGCTCGTCGGCCAGCAGGAGCGCAGGGGCGGCTGCCAGGGCCACCGCGAGGCCCGCCCGCGCGGCCTCGCCGCCGGAAAGCTGCCCGGGCACGCTGTTGCATCGATCGGAAAGGCCGACCCGGTCCAGCAGGCTGCCCAGCCGGGCAGCGTCCATCTTGCCCGCGAGCTTCATCTGCAGGCGTATGTTGTCGGACACCGATAGCGCCTCGAAAAGGTTGCCCGATTGCAGCAGGATGCCGATCCCCGCGGCCCGGCGATGGGCGCGCTCGGCTTCCGGACGCCGGGTCAGGCGGGTGCCCTGCAGCATCACGCAGCCGCCGTCCGGCTCGTCTAGCCCGGCGAGACAGCCGAGCAGCGTTGACTTCCCGCTGCCGGACGCGCCGACCAGCGCCACCAGCTCCCCCTTCGCGACGCGCAGGCTGACGCCGCGCAACGCCAGGGTTTCCGCCTCCCCGGCGTGGAAGAAGCGATAGAGGTCGAAGGCCTCGATGGCCGGGATCAGTTCCACCGGAAGCTCCGGGCCATGAGCCGCCACTGGTCGGCGTTGTCGGCGCCGAACGGCGCCGAGAGCGTCAGCGTCGCGAGCTTGCCTGCCCGCCAGAACAAGTGCTGCTCATTCTCCAGGCGGATCGCCTTGCCGGTCACCGGACTGGGCGCGGAGTTGGAGGCATAGGAGATCGTGACCGCGGACCCGCCCGGCAACGCTGCTGCCGCGATCTTGGACACCGTCACAGCCTCCGGCAACGCTTCCAGGGCGACGGCCTGGACCTGCTTGGCGCTGGCAGCGGTCGGCGCCCCGGGCGCGTCCGTCAGCTCGATCGTCAAGCTGCCGTACTTGTCGGTGAAGCTGACGCCGCCCGGCTGCTCACGCCGCGACCATCCCTCGGGCGCCTTGACCGAGAAGCCAAGCCGGGATTGGTACTCGACGAAGGCTTGGCTGTCGGAGATGTCGCCCGGCGGGTTCGGGAGCGGCGGAAGCGGCGCCTGCCTTGCGGCGAGCGGGGCTTGGCTGGGCTGCTGCGCAAAGGAGGGCGCCGTCATGGCCGCCAGCAAAGCCAACGAGACGAGAACGGATCGCATGGGAGATCTCCAGGACAGCGATTCCATAAACAAACCCGAACGCATCCATAGGCCATGTGAGGCGGTCGGAGGCAGGCTCGGAAGATACTCACGGGCATGACGCCGCTGCTGCGTCATGCCGACCTCTGATGCTTGCCGGCACGCTGCGGCAGGAGCAGCACCAGCCCGACCATCGCCGCCGCCAGCACGGCGGACGCGGCGAAGCGGCCGAGGTTCAGGCCGCCGTTGGCCAGCGGCTTGTCGAGGAAGTCGCCCACCGTGGCGCCGAGCGGCCGGGTCAGGATGAACGCCGCCCAGAACAGCAGGGTGCGCGACAGGCTCGTGTAGAAGTGCAGCCCCGCCACCACTGCCAACGCCGCCCCGAACACCAGCGCGCCGCCGCGGTAGCCCAGCTCGCCGGTGTCGGCCAGGAAGTCGCCCAGCGCCGTGCCGAGCGTCTGCGAGAACATGATCGTCGCCCAGTAGAATATCTCCGCCCGGGGCGTCGTGACGCTGTCCACCGACACCGATCCGAGCGTCCGGTGCCACAGGCCCAGGGTGGCCAGCAGCAGCGCGAACAGGATGGACGACCCGCCGATGTAGCCGATGCCGAGCGAGCGGTCGAAAAAATCGGCCAGGGTCGTGCCCGCCGTCGTCGTCGCCACGATCACCGCCCAGTATAGGAACGGGCGGAAACGTTGGGCGGCGATCTGGGCGGCGACGGCTGCGGCGAACAGGGCGGCGAAGATTGCGGTGCCGGCCAGGTAGCCGAGGCCCAGTGTCATCGTGACCGCGTCGCCGCCGGTTTCGCCGAGCGTGGTCGCGATCACCTTGATGATCCAGAAGCCCAGCGTGACCTCGGGCACCTTGCTGATCGCCTGCTTCAGGGCCTGGTCCATTTTGATGCTCCTATGGTGGCTATGGTTGGTCACGGCCCGAGGTGGCGTAGCCGCAGCCGCGTGGCGGTCAAGGGTTCGGCCACGTCTATGGCCGCTTCATCGAAGCTGGGAGCGCCCAGCCGGACGCGCGCATCCCGTGAAAAGCCGATGGCCTCGGCCGGCATACCGAACAGCCCCTTGCGCAGGCGGCCATTGCCGTCCTCGTCGTGGTAGGCTTGCACGGCGTAGCGGCCCGGCGGGATGTCTGGCACGCTGACTACGACACTGCCGCCCTTCGCGGGCGCTGCGCCTGTGAACGGGCAGTGCTTGGTCGTGAAGGTCGCGGGCGTGCAGACGGCGACGCGGACCAGGCCGTGGTCGTTCTCAATCCCGGTCAGCTCAATGTCGAGCTGCGCGGCTGGGGCGGGCGCCGGCACGGCCAGGGCCGCCAGCACCAGCGCCCGGCGCCAAGCGCCACCGCACGCCATCATGCGCCCGGCCCCGCGGGGAACGTCAGGCTGGCCCATAGGCCAGGCCCGGCGTTCCGCAGTCGCAGCGTCGCGCCGTGCAGGTCGGCGACGGCCGCCACCAAGCTCAGCCCTAGCCCGTTGCCCGGCGTCGTGCGGCTGCGCTCCCCGCGATAGAATCGATGCACCAGGCGCGGCAGGTCCTCCCCATCCACGCCGGGACCGTCGTCCTCCACGGCCAGGCAGACGCCCGCCTCCGGGTTCCTCGACAGGCGGACATTGATCCGCGTCCCGGGCGGGGTGTGGCGCAGGGCGTTCTCCATCAGGTTGGCGGCGGCCTGTGTCAGCAGCTCCTGGTCGCCGTGGACGGCGATGCCGGACGTCACGCTCGCCGTCAGGATGTGGCCGGCCTCCTCGGCGTCCGGCCGGTAAGCGTCGGCGATGGCCTCGGCGACCGCGCTCAGGTCCACGCGGCCGAACCCGGCACGGGGCGACGCCCCCTCGACCTGTGCGATCCGCAGCAGCGCAGAGAAGGTGTCCAGCAGCCCCTCCGCCTCGCGCAGCGCGGCGTCCACCGCGGCCTCGTACTCGCGGGCGGAGCGCGCATGGGTCCGCGCGTGCTCCAGGTCCTGGTACAGGCGTGACAAGGGCGTGCGGAGGTCGTGGGCCACGTCGCTGCTGACCTGGTGCAGGCTCTCCATCAGGGCGCCGATGCGGTCCAGCATCCGGTTCAGCGTGCCCGCCAGCCGGTCCAGGTCGTCGCCGGTGCCGCGGACCGGCACGCGGCGCGCAAGGTCACCGCCGATGATCGCCTCCGCCGTGCGCGAGATCGCGTCCACCCGGGCCAGGAACGCCCGGCTGAGCAGCACGCCGCCGCCGATGCCCAGCAGCGCCGCCAGGCCCACCGTCCACCCGAACGCGGTGGCGACCGCCTCCTCCACCTCGGTGACGCGGCCCAGGTCGTCGCCGACCGCCAGCAGCAGGCCGCCGCCCAGGTCGGACACGAGCGCGCGGACGCGCTCGGGCCGGCCGTTGTCCTCCTTGGCGTCGGGCACGTGGATGGTCGTCCAGCCGGGCTGGCGCGGGGCGGCCGGCATCTCGCCCGCCAGGTGCGCGTCGGCGGCGTCCTGCACGAGGTAGTCCAGCGCCGTGACGCCGCGCCCGCGGGAGCGGATGACCGCCAGCAGGTGGTCCAGGCCGCCCGCCCGGAACTCGCCTTGCAGGAACATGGCCTCGGCCTCAATCCGCACCGTCATCTGCTCCTGCAGGGCCGAGCGCGCGGCAAGGAACACGGCGGCCCCAAGCACGCAGGCCGAGACGGCGAACACCGCGACGTACAGCGCAGTTAGCCGGAAGCTCGCGGTCCGCAGCGCCCGGGGCACAAGCAGCGGGGGGGCAAGCAGCGGGGGCACGGCCAGCCTAAGAACTTGCGGCACGCAGCGCGTAGCCGGAGCCGCGTATGGTGTGGATCAGCTCCGGCTCGGTGCCGCCGCGGCTGATCTTGCCGCGCAGCCGGCTGATGTGTGTCTCGACGATATTGGTCCTGGGATCGAAGTGGAAGTCCCACACGCCCTCCAGCAGCATGGTGCGCGTCACCACCCGGTCGGCGTGGCGCACCAGGAACTCCAGCAGGCGGAACTCGCGCGGCTGCAGCTCCACCCGCTCGCCGCCGCGCGTCACGGTGCGGCGGAGCAGATCCAGCTCCAGGTCGGCTACGCGCAGGGTGACGGGAATGTCGGACAGCGGCGGGCGGCGGGCCAGGGCGTGCAGCCGGGCCAGCAGCTCGGCGAACGCGAAGGGCTTGACCATGTAGTCGTCGCCACCGGCCTCCAGCCCCTGCACCCGGTCGCCGACGCCACGGAGCGCGGTCAGGAACAGCACCGGTGCCTTGACGTCCGCGGCGCGCAGGGTGCGGACCAGGCCCAGGCCGTCAATGCCGGGCAGCATCCGGTCCACCACCAGCACGTCGTGGCCGCCGCCCGCCGCCATCACCAGGCCGTCCTGGCCGTCCGCGACGTGGTCTGCGACGTGGCCGTGCTCGTGCAGGCCGCGCACGATGTAGGCAGCGGTCTCCGCGTCATCCTCGATTACCAGGACTTTCATGGCGCATCTTTCCTTCCAGATCGCAGCAGGGCTGAGCGCACCGTGCGGGGAAGGGACGCCGCCAAACCTGCCGGCGCCCCCTTCGCAGATGTCAGTCGCGGTTTCGGCTATCGTGGATCGCCGTCACCTGGCCCGTTCGGCCATGAAGGCATCGAACTCCGATCGGTCGCGCGCCTGGTGCAGCCGCGCCAGGAAGGCCCGGAACTCGCGCTGCTCCTCTTCGAGCTTGCGGAACGCGTCGTCGCGATAGTTGTCGAAGCTCTGGTTCCCGCTCGGCGGGCCGCTGCTGCGCCCGGCGCCTCGCGCCCACCGGATCACCGGCCCAGCCTGGTTGGCGATCCAATTGCCCGGCAGACCCGCCTGGCCATCGCGCCACGCCTGCAGGCGTCCGGTTCCGGCGAAACCGGCCAGCAGCGCCGAGCGCGACCGCCAGGCCATCACGGCCGCAAGCAGCGCGAGCGGCACCCAGGCCATCTCGCCAAGCTCATCCAACTCGAACATGAACGTGGTCTCCTTTCCAGCAGCATGTAGAAGGCTCGCACACCAAAGGGGGCGAATGACGCCCCCTTTGGCCGGGGGTCAGTCGTTGTCTTCGGTGTCGCCGCCGTCGCGGGTCGCCGTCACCTGGCCGGTGGCGCCGTCCACCAGGACGGTCTTGACGCCTTGCGGACCTGAAACCTCGACCGAGATGCGGGTGACGCCCCCCTCCTGCGACACGTCGGCGCCGACGGCCCGGCCGCCGGCCTGGCCCTCGGCGGTGGCGATGGCCTGCTGTAGCGTCACCTTCACGCCGGCGAGCGCGGCGGCGTCCCGGCCGTCCCGGTCCTGCGCCTGGGCAATGCCGCCGGCTGCGCCAGTGGCGAGCGCCGCGGCAAGGGCGGCGGAAAGGATGCGCTTGATGTTCATGGTCTTGTGTCCTCGTTGCTGTCGAGCGGCGGCGGGATGCCGTCCGCTGATGGAGACACTAGGGGCGGGAGCATTGGGCGGGCCGGGACGGCACCATACGGTTCGCCAACCCGGCCCCTGGGGTGGCGCGGTTCAGACTTTGCCCGCCGCGCCGTCCATGATCGTCAGAAGCTCCGCCAGCGACGCCCTGCAGGTTGCGGCGTCCGGCATACTGGCGCGCAGCGCCGTGAGCGCACGGTCTATGGACTTGTCCACCGTGTGCCACTCCGCGGCGGCGCGCGGCTTCAGCGACGGCTCCGCCTCGTCCCAGGACACCTCAAGGTCCTTGATCCGGGCCTTGGCGCCGGCCAAGTCGCCCTTGTTCACCAGGGCTGCCGTGTCCACGACGATGGCGCGGTAGGATGACAGGTCGCCGAGCTTGGACGCCGCGCGAGCCGGGGCGGCGAGGCCCGGCAGCGGCAGGACGGCGGCGGCGCCGGCCCAGGCCATCCCGAGCGCTGCGGCCAGGGACGCGGTGCGGATGAGCTTGTTCATGACGTGATCTTTCCGTGTTGATGTCTGGTGGTGTGCGGGGACGCTTGGTGGAATGGCCGGCCTACACGTCGCCCATGGCCCTCGCCCGGCTGCCCCGGGCGTTCGGGCCGACGCTGAGGAACGTGACGAGCGTGACGATGACGGCCAGGAACACGAGGCTGGTCCCGACTGTGCCCAGGCCCAGCCCGCCGTTCGGCCGGGACTGTGACAGCAGGTCGCCGAGCGAGGCGCCGAGCGGCCGGGTCAGGATATAGGCGAGCCAGAAGGTGAGGACCGCGTTGCCGCCAAGGTAGTAGGCAAGGCCGATGACGGCGATCATGGCGCTGAACGCCACGACGCCGACGGTGAAGCCCAGGCTCAGCGCCTCGGTCGCCAGGTCGCCGGCTGCGGTGCCGAGCGCGAAGGTGAACAGGATGGCAGCCCAGTAGAACAGCTCGCGCCGCCGGGTTGTGATGGTGTGGATCGAGAGCGTCCGCTCGCTGGCATACCAAGCGGCGAACGTCGCGGCCAATGCCAGGGCAAAGACGGCCGTGCTGGTGTAGAGGCTGACATCCAGCCGGTCGGTGAGGGCGTCGGTGATCTGGGTGCCGACGACGCTCACGAGCACGACGGTCAGCCAGTAGACCCACGGCACATACCGGTCGGACCGGAGCTGTACGACCAGGACGGACAACAGCAGCGCGGCCATGATGCCGCCCGTGACGGCCGTGCCGAGGCCGGCGTGGACGGCGAGGTAGTCGGCGCCGGTCTCGCCGACGGTCGTCGCCATGATTTTAATGACCCAGAAGGCTACCGTGACCTCTGGCACCTTGTTCAGCATCTGGCGGGCAGTCGTGGAGGCGATGGCGGCGGCTGGCATGGCTCAACTCCTTGAGGTGGACGCAAGGTTGGGGCGGGATGCGGAGGCCACCATGCTGGACGCCAGGTTGGGGCGCGTTGGACCGCGGATTGAGAATCGCCAATGTTGGGCGAACCGCCGCCGCGGCCTGATTGGGGGGCGGTTGCGGGTGCCATACGGATCGCCAGCGTCCGTTGCCGACTTTCGCTGCTGCCAATCCGATAACTGCTATTACCGTAAGAAAAAAATAGATTCGGGATAGATTCAACGGAGTCGAGTCGACTCTTTAGAACAAAGCGGAACAAACTGGTTTGCAGGGTGCCTATGCTGCACCGCAGCAACCAATAATGTCCAGTTATGGAAAGTGAGGAGGAGTGGAGGCAGAGTAGCGGGATAGTTGCCAGGGGCGGGCAGGGCCGAGCCGGCGCAGGAATTAGTCCAAGGTCAGTAAAAGCGCCCCGCACAACGCAAACCAGGTCAGGTGAATACTGTCTAGAGACGTTGCAATGGGCGGGCAATTACGACACTTGGCCGCCCGGCCGTCCCCGCCCGGCAGAACCGGACTATGCATCACGACGGCGGAGATTCTACTCAAAGCTGTGCTTGCCGACCACGAGGCGCGTGCTCCATGCTCCGGCCATGTTCGTTGTGACCGAAGCCGATGCCGCTGCGATCCGTGCCGCCTTCCACGAGGAGGGCGAGCTGTCGGCCATCATCGAGCTGCGGCAGCGCTTCTCGGGGATCGCCGACCACGCGCAGGCACGGGCGTGCGTCCGCACCATCGCCGGCTGGCAGCCCCCGCCCGCGGCGCCACGTTCGGTGGTGCCGCTGCATCCCGCCAAGCGCCGCCGGCGCAGCACTCCCGGCTTCTAGGGATCGCCGCGCGATTTGCTCGAAAGCTGCGCATAGGGCAGACCGGCCGCCGACCAGACAGGGTCCAAACCGGGCGCGTGCCCGGACGTTCATCGCCCGCTCGCGACCTGAGGCGAGCGACAGCGGCCTAAGGAGGATCACATGGCAGCAGCACCGAGCACCCTCAAAGAACTCTACACCGCGGACCTGCGGGACCTTTGTTCAGCCAACGACCAGATGCAAAAGGTCGTGCAGGCGTTCAGCGACAAGGCGACGGACCCGAAGCTGAAGCAGCTGTTCGGGCAATCCGTCACCGGGATCGCCCAACATACGCAGGCGCTGCGCGCGATGATGGATGCGGGCAGCGACAGTCCCTGCCCAGGCATGCAGGGGCTGGTCCAGGAGGCCACGCAGCACGCCTTGCAGTCCGACTTGCCGCCGCAATTGCGCGATCTGGAGATGATCGCCCAATACCAGCGCATGTCGCACTACGGCCTTGCCGGCTTTGGAACGGTTGCGGCTTACGCCGAGGCGCTGGGGCTGAAGGAGGAAAGGAGCAAGCTGAAGTTGATTGTCTCCGACATCTACAAAGCCGACGAGTACTCCAGCAGCCTGGCAGAGAGCGCGCAGAAGGCAGCCGTCCAAGGCTGAGCGAGAACAGGGCCGGCACTCGCCGGCCCAAGACCGTCAGGCTTCGTGCCGCCACACCGGCAACAGAACCAACTCCAGGGCGGCATCATCGACGCGCTCTGCCACGCCGCCTGATGACCAGAGGCGAGAAGGCTGTCCCTGTCCGTCTTTCTGTCCAACAATCATCTTGTCCGTCTTCCCGTGCGGATGCCAGGTTTGGCGGACACATCCGGGGTGACCGGTCCGGGGTCGAGACTGTTGAAAAACTCCGATGCGAGCCTGAGTTGTTGATGGGCGCGGTAGCCCGAAGCGGCGCTGGCGCAGGTGCATGGCCGGGTTCCGAGTTGCCTTAGGCTGTTGTCCGTCCTGCGGTCGAGGCTGTTGAAAAAGTCAGCCTTGCAACGAATGCGGCAATAAACCTTCGTTTACCTCATTGCGCGAGGCGAGATCATGCATGATGAAGGTTACTGACAAATCATCCTTGCGTGCGACCGCCCAACCGACGGCCGCAACCAACTTTTTCAACAGCCTCGGTCGTTTAACGGACAGGCAACTTAACACTGAGCCACGCCGACCCGCGGTGTGGTTTTTCCCACAGACGACGGCGTTCCGCTCTGTGCAGCTAATCCGGTGCAACAAGAGCCCGAAGGCGACCATGACAATCCTGACAACCTGCACCTCAATGACCATCGCCGCACACCGACTTCCTCTCACAAAAGTCGCACTTCTCTCTGCGCCTGATTGACGCAGTGCGCCCGCCGCGGACCTCGCACCCCAGCCGTGGTTGACTGACGCCATCAACGGCGCTCTATTCGTTTACGTTACGATCAATCAGCATGCATCCGGTCCAAGTGGCTGACGCTGCCGATCGGCGTGAGGCAACGGACCCGCCCCACGCCCGCTTTTGCGAGCAGGGCTTTGCGAGGCAGACCAGGACAGAACCCTGCGTCTTCAAGACTTCCCGAACAGCAGAAGGACAACACGCCATGGCTCAGCCGAGCGCCTCCGACCAGCACATTCTCGCGCCGGGCACCTTGTCCGACGTGCCCGAACAGCCGCTGGCACCCAACCAGGACCCGATCGCTGCAGCTTCCGCGCCCGCATCGGCGGCGACCCCGACCACGATCAATGGCGGCACCTTCGGCAGCGGCCCGGACACGCTGGTGCTGACGCTGGCCGAGGACGCTTTCAAAGGCGACGCTCAGGCCAACATCGCCATCGACGGCAAGACGTTGAATGTCCAGCCCATTACCGTCACTGCCCTAAAGAACGCTGGTCAGAGCGAAACCTTCACCTTCAAGGGCACCTTCGGCCCCGGCGCGCACGACCTTGCCGTGAGCTTCCTCAACGACGCCTACGGCGGCACGCCCGCCGCCGACCGCAACCTCTACGTGAACGGGGTGAGCTACGACGGGATCTCCTCTCGTCCAGGGTCGGCCGCGCTCGACACCGCCGGGACGACGCGGTTCACCATCCCGCCCGCCGGCGACCCCGAGGCGACCCCGACCACGATCAATGGCGGCACCTTCGGCAGCGGCCCGGACACGCTGGTGCTGACGCTGGCCGAGGACGCTTTCAAAGGCGACGCCCAGGCCAACATCGCCATCGACGGCAAGACGTTGAATGTCCAGCCTATTACCGTCACTGCCCTAAAGAATGCCGGGCAGAGCGAAACCTTCACCTTCAAGGGCAGCTTCGGCTCCGGCGCGCACGACCTCGCCGTGAGCTTCCTCAACGACGCCTACGGCGGCACGCCCGTCACCGACCGCAACCTCTACGTGAACGGCGCGACCTTCAACGGGATCTCTACCCGCCCAGCAACGGCCGCGCTCGACACCGCCGGGACGGCGCACTTCACCATTCGGCCCATTGCCGTCCCCCTGGCCGCCAGCATGACCGGCGCGGCACCCAACGCCACGAGCGCGATGCATTTAATCATGCCGACGCTCGCCGGAAGCTGAGCAGGGGTAAGTTCGGGATACGTGTAAAACGCGGTCACAAGGCCAGATGGCCCGGCGCTGCCACCACTGTCCGTTTGGGGTGGTTTGACGGACAGCCATCCCACTCGGCTTGGAAGCTGTCAGGGGTGGGCGTGAGAAGCACACCCTGCAAGCCTCACCGTAGTGCGACCTCACCGCCATCGGCCTGAAGTGCCGCAAGAAGCGGGGCGCGCCCGGCACCTTGAAGCCACTCATGCAAGTTGAGAAGTCCGGGAAACTCCTTGCGAAGCGCCGGCAGGTCTGCATGACCGGCTAGCCGGCCCTGATCGACAAGCCGTGCCAGGCTTCCAAGGAACGCATTGTGTTCAAGAAGGCTGTCTGGAAAGCGCTGGTAGGTGATTGGGCGCCCTGCGGCCAGGCTGAACTCCTCGGCCAGTTCGGCTCCGGTCACTGCGTCGCCGGCGATCTCGATGGTCTGCGATCCAGACTTTGCGGGATCGGCGAAGATGGCGGCCACTATCCGTCCAATGTCCTTGACGGCAATGAACTGCATCGGTTGGTCCGGCCGCATGAAGAACGAGAACGCGCCCTTGTCGAGGCCCATCCTAGGAAGTGTCAGTATCTCCATGAATGCGCTGGGCCGTATAATGGTGCTCAGGACTTCCTGGCCGCGGACATACGCCTCGATCTCGCTTTTCGTGTCGAAGTGCCCTACCCCGGTCTTGGTCGAGCCCGCTGCGTTTGCCGAGCTGTACACAAGGTGACGAACGCCGCTGCGTCTGGCGGCGTCGGCTACCATCCTTCCATAGCTGACCTCCTGCTCGTCGGTCACGCCATAAGCTGCTCCTTGGCCGGAGCTGGGTTGCACGCTGAACACGCCGTAGGCGCCCTCCATCGCAGCGTGGATGGACGGCGCGTCCGCCAGGTTTCCGCACACAGGCAAAATTTCTTGCGCTGCAAGCGCCTTGGCCTTGTCAGAGTCCACGTTGCGGACCAGTGCCTTGACTCGCCAACCAGCCGACCGCAGTGCGATTGCCACAGAACCACCTTGCTGGCCTGTCGCACCAAGGACGAGGACGGTTTCCTCATGCGGCACCATTCGAGTCTTCTCAAGTGACTGTTGATGGTTACGCATCTATACCCATGGACATAGCCCACAAGGCGGCACAAGTTTGTTCCCTGGTCACATGGAGATAACCCTTGGCAGAAAGCATGACTATCCATGGCCGCCCCTATACCGTCATGGCGAATGGCCCGGTTCTGACGCCCTGTGCGCCCCACGACGTTCTGGCGCGCCTTGGTGACAAGTGGACGATACTTGTCATGTCCGTTCTGGCGCTTGCGCCAGGGAACAGGCTGCGCTTCTCCGCGATCAAGAACGGCGTCAAAGGAATATCGCAACGCATGCTGACGTTGACGCTCCGGAACTTGGAACGCGACGGACTGCTCACCAGGCACTGCTTTCCCGAGGTTCCGCCGCGCGTCGAATACGAGGTGAGCACGATGGGCAGGAGCATGTTGCCAGCGCTGGAAGCCTTCACTGGCTGGATCAGGTCGAACTGGCCAGCCATCGAGCAGGCGCGACAGGACTTCGACGCTCGGTCAAAGGATTGTAGCTGAAACAGCGCAACTGTACGAGCAACCACGGCCACACGCTGTCGCGACCTCGAAAAACGGCAGGATGGCCTGGACCACCTCGGAGGAAGCGTGCTCCGGAATCAGGTGACCGCAGAACACCCTAACGCCCGACACGTCGGCGGCCCATCGGCGCCACACATCGACCGCGGTGATCGCGCCACCTCCCACCCCTTCAGCGACAAGGCGTTCCTCCGGCCAGAATACCAGGACGGGACATGAGAGTGTCCGTCCTGTTGCCCGGTCAGCCGCATCGTAGCCCGCATCGGCCCCATCCGCCGCCTGGTAGTCCTTGATGATCGCCGCCCGAACGGACGGGCGACGGAAGGCCGCGCGATAATCCGCCAGTGCCGCCGGGTGCAGCCTGTCCAGCGAACCGGCCATGTGGGTCAGCGTGGCATCCAGGAAGGCGTCGGGATCGGCGGCTAGAAGCTTCTCCACGAGATCGACGGGTTGCAGAAAGAAGAACCAGTGGAACGCCCCTTTGGCGAACTCACGATCTACCGCCGGCCAGACGTCCAGGATCGGCACCACCGCCATCGGGCAGAAGGAGCTGACGCGGGAGGCATGGTCGAGGGCCAGCCTGTATCCTACCCGAGCGCCACGATCGTGCCCGACCACGTGGAAACGCTCGTGGCCCAGGTGCCGCATCATGGCGACGAGTTCGGCGGCAACCTCCCGCTTGTCCCACGCTCCGGCATCGGTCAGCAGGCTCCTGCCATAGCCCGGCAGGTCCGGCACCACGACCTCGTGGTGCTTGGCAAGGGTCGGGGCCACTTCGTGCCAAGCCGCGTGCGTTTCCGGGTAGCCATGGAGCAGGAGGACCGGCGGCCCTTTCCCGCCCATCACCCCGGCGAACCGCACCCGCCGTGTTGCGACATCCAGGGCGGCGAACCCGTCGAACAGACCGGGAATTGGGAGTTGACCCATGTCGTGGGTATCCTTGCCAGGGTCGCTGGAACTGTCCATCACCATCACCTCGCTCACGTCAGAAACTGGATGAGCGCGTCCGCCGTCTCGGCCGGGCGTTCTTCAGGCAGCCAATGCGCGCAGCCCGCGATGCTGCCGCCGGATACGTCGGATGCGAACTCCTCCAGCATGGCGACGATCCTTGGGCCGTAATTGTGCTCTCCGCCCAGGGCCAGGACCGGGATCGCCAGCTTCTCCTGCTTCCACGCCAGGGCATTTCGGTGATCGGTCGGAAAGGCGCGATACCACTCGAGACCGCCTCGCGTGTTGCCGGGTTGAGCCAGTGAACCGGCGAACACCTGCATGTCCTCCATCGTGTAAGCACCATGGTCGAAGGCGCGATCAGAGATGAAGGTCGAGACGTAGTCATATTCGCGACCAAAGAGCAGGCGTTCCGGCAGGTCGCGCTTCATGTGGAAAGCAAAATGCCAGAGCGCGGGGCTCGCGGAATTCGCCTCCCACTCGCTCCAGCCCGGCATGGATGCGTCAAGGATCGCGAGACGAGTGACGGCGCTGCGATGCGTGCAGGCCAACGCCATCGCCACCATTGCGCCGATGTCATGCCCACACACGGCGTAGCGATCAAAACCCAGGGCCTGCATCACGGCATGGACGTCCGCCGCCATGGTTGCCTTGTCATAGCCGCCCTGCGGGCAATCCGAATGGCCTGACCCCCGCAGGTCCACCGCGACGACGGTGTGCGTCTCAGCCAGCCGGGGCATAATCCTGTGCCACTCCCACCAGGTCTGCGGAAAGCCGTGGAGCAGGACGAGCGACGGTCCTTTCCCGCCAACCACCGCATGCATCCTGATCTCGCCCGCCCGCACCATCTGGTCGCGAAACCCGTCGATTCTCTGGCTCATTGTCATGGTCCCTCTGAAGGAAAGCGCGCCGCAATGCCCGCGACGACGTCCTCGACGATCTCCCGCAGCGCCTGCAGCGCGACACCGTCGCGCGCCTGGATCGAGATCCCTTGCATGACGGCAGCCAGATGCCGGGCCAGCCGCTGCACCTGATCGTCCCCCGCAAAGGACGAAAGTGCCTGCACGATCTGCCCGCGTAACGCCTCCCGCCGTGCGCCAGCATCGCGGGCCAGGGCGGCATGATCAGGGTGGCAGGCGACGAGGCCGCTCGATATCATGCAGCCTCGTTCGTGCTCGCGCTGCGTGACGTTCGTGACGGCACCCTCAAGCAGCAACCGCACCGCGCCCGGCAGCGACTTGGCCGATTTGATCGCAGCCACATCCAGGTAACCCAGCGTCTGCTCGTAACGGGTCATCGCTTGCTGGTAGAGGCCGGCCTTGCTGCCGAAGGCAGCGTAGAGGCTTGGCGGCGCGATCCCGATCGCTTTCGTTAGATCTCCGATCGACACGCCCTCGTAGCCATGGCGCCAGAACAACAGCATGGCTGTTTCGATGGCCGTATCCCGATCAAAGCTCCACGGCCGTCCACCGCGCGACTTCGTGCCCTGTTCCATAACGCTTACTAAACTACCGCTTGACACGTCAAGTCAAGGAGGTTGAATAGCGATCGGTAAACATGAAGGCCTTGTCTCGTGAACCATACCCGCCGCCACGTCTTGACCACCGCCGCTGCCATCGGTGCGGTAACCCTGCTGCGTGCGAACACCTCGGCCCAGGCGCGCGTGCCAGCCAGCCATCAGACGACAGCCCGTGCGGGCGCTGACCGTGAGGTGTTCTCCGTTCGCTCAATCGATGGCACGGTGCTGGCGGTCGAGGCAAAAGGTGACCCGGCCGCGCCCGAAATCCTCTTCATCCACGGTCTGCGTCAGAGCCGACTGAGCTGGGACAAGCAGTTCAGCGATCCGGCCTTGGCAGGCTTCCGCATGGTTCGCTTCGACCTGCGCGGACACGGGGACTCCGACAAGCCCGACGCTCTCGAGAGCTACTCCGACGCCGATCGTTGGGCCGACGATGTTGCGGCCGTCATCGCGGCGACAAAGTTGCGCCGCCCCATTCTCGTGGGCTGGTCGCTCGGCGGCTACATGGCCGGGGCGTATCTTCGCAAGCACGGCGGCTCGGGCATCGCCGGCGTCAACCTGGTCGATGCGGTGACCAAGCTATCGCCGGACCTGTTCACGCCGCTGACGAATGATTTCAGCCGGACCACGACCTCGCACGAGTTCTCGGAACGTGTTGCGGCCACGGCGGACTTCCTGGCCGCCTGCTTCCACCAGCCGCCGACCGGCATCGAGTTTCAGCGCATGCTCGTCGTCAACGGCATGGTGCCGCGCGCAGTCTACGAGGGTTTCTTGAAGACCTCGACCACCGACCTCGAACCCGTTTTCGCAGCCTATGGCGGCCCGATCCTGCTGACGCAGGGCGCACACGACCGCCTCGTCCGCCGAGCGATGGCAGAGCGCATCCAGTCGCTCAAGCCAGGAAGCCGTTTGTCCGTGTTCGCTGAGAGCGGCCACAGCCCATTCTACGAGGAGCCGAAACGCTTTGGGCGTGAGCTTGCCGCCTTTGTCGCAGCTGCAAACAAGGCCTGAGGCAGGACCATGGCGCAGGAATAACACGCCCTCCTTGCTCTCCTACTCCTGCAATCTCATCGATGCGGTCATCAGGGCGTCATCCCCGGTGTCGGCTTTGGAAGTTAGCTAGACGAACCGGCCCCCGCCACGAAGGCCGGCGTTGGTGACTGTACCATTTCGTCAAACGACGGCCTGACCACATGATACGGCCCGCGCTCGGCACAGTGTCCGTCAGGGTTCGTTTGATGAACAGGCCCGGCAGCGTCAGTTGAGCGCCGCATCACGTGGCCACTCGGCCCCAGCCCGCTCTTCAATTCAGCCCGCTTGCCGAATTGGCGCCCTTCTCAGTTTGAAGAAGGCGACACGAAAGGCGGCGTTCAGCGGCTCCGCGTAGAAGCGCGCGACGACCCAGGCCGTCAGGGCGGAAAGGACCACGAAGGCAGCCATGGCAGGCCCCTTGTAGGCGTAGGCCAGGGTGCCGCGAGGCCAGACCCCACGCATGATGCCGAGCACGATGATGTGGAAGAGGTAGAGTTCATAGCTGTGCCGGCCAAGCCAGCGCAGGCCGGCGAGGATACGGCTGCGTTGCAACCACCCCGGAACCTTCTCGCCATGTGCCCCGACCAGCAGCACCGCAGTGCCGGCGGCGATCAGGGTAAAACCGAAGACCTCGTGACCATGGATGCCGGCGAGGTAGGTCACTGCCACGAGCGCCGCCGCGGCGATCCGGGCAGCTCCACCTGCTATTCCCCGCAGGCTGAACTTCTGCGCCGCCAGGGCCGCGCAGCAGCCAAAGGCAATCGCATCGAAACAGGCAGGATAGGCGTACATGAAATAGATTTCATCGCCGGTATGGAAGCTGCGGTAGATTGGACCAAGCACGATGGCCGAAAGCCAGAGGGCGACAATCAGAACCGGCCGCTTCAAGCCGAAGCAGAGAAGGGGGAAAACGAGATAGAACATCTCTTCGACGGAGAGCGACCAATAGATGTTCATCGCGTAGTTAAAGTACCACGCACGCTGCATCAGGACGTTGTGCCAGAAGGTCAGAACCGACAGCACCGCCATGGGGACGCTGACCTCTGGCCATCCAGGCTTGGCCGCGTTGACGAAGGCAGGCTGCCCGAGCAGCCCCAGGCTCACGATCAGCGCCAGGGCGAGGACCAGGCAGGGCACGATGCGGGCGAAGCGGAAGGCGTAGAAACCGGGCACGTCCACCCCTGCGAGGCTGCCATACCGCTTCATCGTGGTGGACGTGATGAGGTAGCCCGAGATCACGAAGAACATCGTGACCCCATAGTTGCCGTTCCTGACCAGGGCCTTGATGGCACCTTCCGGAAGCGCGAGCGCCAAGGGACTATCCAGCAGGGAGTAGGACAGGTGGAAGTGAAGCAGCAGGACAAGGCAGATTGAGACGCCTCGCAGAACGTCGATGGTGAAGTTGCGTGGTTGTCCCAGGATCATGGGCTATCCCTCTGCCCTGCGTCCTACTCCGCCGGCATCCCTGCGCCCAGAGCAGAGGTGAACAAGGCGAGTTCACCGAGCATCAACGGCGGGGCAGGCTATGCCAATCCCGCCCCGCACGTTGTTCCGATGACTTCCGTTCCAGCTACGTCAGCCCCCGCCAGACGAGTTCGGCGCCCAGCGCCAACAGGCCCACGAAGAAGCACAGCCGGAATGTCTCGGACCGCACCCGCGCGCGCAGCCACCCGCCCAGCGCCATGCCCGCGAGCGCCGGCGGGAGGGCAAGCAACGAGGTGCCCGCGGCCTGCAAGGGCAGCGCGCCGTGCCAGGCCAGGCCGGCTGCGAGCGCCAGCGTGGAGGCGGTGAAGGACAGGCCCAATGCCTGCACCAGGTCGTCCCGCTCCAATCCGAGTGAACCGAGGTAGGGGACGGCCGGGATGACGAACACGCCCGTGGCCCCCGTCACCAGCCCGGTTGCCGCGCCGACCACCGGCCCTGCCCAGCGTTCCGCCCGTGGCGGAACGCGCAGCCGCAGCTTCGTCAGCCCGACCACGGCGTAGAGCGCCAGGGCACCGCCGAGAGCCGCTGCTGCTGCTGGCGCCGTCGCACCCGTTATCAGCCCCGACCCCGCGAGGGTGCCGGCGACGATGCCGAGCATCATGCCCCACAGCCGCCGGAACAGTGCGCCGAAGCGCGGCCCAGCAAGGAGCTGCCAGACGTTCGTCACGAGCGAAGGCACGAGCAGCAGGGCCGCCGCATAAGCTGGCGGCATCGCCAAGCCGAGCAGGCCCATAGCAACGGTCGGGAGACCAAGGCCGATCACGCCCTTGACCAGCCCGGCCAGCAGGAAGGTGCCCGTAATCAGCAGAGCGTGGGGGAGAAGGTCCGTCATTGAGGTAATGCTGCGGCGTGGGGGCCATGCACCACAATGCGGCAGTTGCGTAGCTTGCCTAAGTCACCGACGAAGGCAGGCTGCCATGAGGAGCGCCGGATGCACTTCGACCTGACCGATCTGCGCCTGTTCCTGCATGTGACCGAGGCCGGCAGCATCACGGCCGGCGCGGTGCGCTCCGGCCTTGCCCTCGCGTCGGCGAGCGCGCGCGTGCGGGGCATGGAGGAACAGGCCGGCGTCGCGCTCCTTGAGCGCGACCGCCGCGGCGTCCGGCCCACGCCGGCAGGCCGGGCGCTACTGCACCACGCGCGAACGGTGATGGGACAGGTGGAGCGGATGCGTGGCGAACTGGGCGAGTACGCGCACGGGTTGAAGGGGCATGTTCGCTTGTTGGCCAACACCGCTGCGATGGCCGAACATCTGCCCGAAGCGTTGGCTACCTTCCTCGCCACGAACCCCAACGTGGACATGGACCTCAACGAGCGGCCAAGCATCGAGGTGGCCCGGGCCGTGGCCGAAGGGCTGGCGGACGTAGGCGTTGCCGCCGATCACGCCGACTTCGCGGGGCTGGAAAGCTACCCATTTCGGACCGACCGGCTGGTGCTTGCCATTCCGGCTGGTCACGCGCTTGCCGGTCGCGGGCGGATTGCCTTTGCCGAGGCGCTGGGGAACGACTTCGTGGGCCTCTCGGGAGACAGCGCGCTTCATCAGCACCTGGCCGGGCACGCGGCCCGGACCAGCAGCCGGATGCGGTTGCGGGTCCGGGTGCGCGGGCTGGACGCCGCCTGCCGGATGGTGGCGCTCGGCGCGGGGGTCGCCGTGGTGCCAGAAATAGCGGCACGGCGGCACGGCGCGCTGGCCCTGGTGCGATTGGATGACCCGTGGGCGGAGCGACGGCTGATGGTGGCCGTGCGGCGGCTTGACGCCCTGCCGGCGCACGCGCGACGGCTGGTGGAGTGCCTAAGCCGATCGACTTCATAGCCCAGCGCCGGGCAACTGTCCGCCAAGGTTCGTTCGACGGACAAGTGCGCTGTGCAGGACCGGTACCTTATAAGGCTGTTTCTGATGAGGAGCGAAGCGATCAACAGAGGGGATGGCGGATGATCAGGACGGAGCGGCTACAGCTTGTTCCTTGGCGCGCAAAACACCGTGTTCCATTCGTCGGAATGCACGCCGATCCGGAGGTGATGTTCGACTTGGGCGGACCAATCAGCCAAGCCGAGAGCGATGCGAAGTTCAACCGCTACAGCACGGCATATGCAGAGCATGGTCTTTCCCGCTGGGCAGTCGAGGGCGCCGATGGCACTTTCCTCGGATATGCAGGGGTGATGCCCCGGCCCCTCCCGGGTCATCCTCTCGGACCACACTTTGAGGTCGGCTGGCGGTTTACGCGAGGAGCATGGGGAAATGGCTACGCCACCGAAAGTGCGAGGGCTGCACTGGACGACGTCTTTCGACGTACGGGACTGGAGGAAGTTGTATCCTACACAGGCGCAAATAACGCGCGGTCGCAGGCCGTCATGGCTCGACTGGGCCTTCGGAGGGATACATCACGCGACTTTACTGCCAAATACGACCGTGTCGGCTCGTGGCAAGGATTGGTCTGGGTTGCTTTCCGAACTTGAAGCGAAAGGCCGCTCCGGTCGAGATCGAACGGTTATTGCAAGGTGACCGCCTAGAATTCGTTTGTTGGTGTGGACGGCCCCTGACGGCATCGATGTGCCAAAGTGGGGTCGTTGCTGATCTCAGACAGAGGAGACCGTCCGTGGAACGGGTTAGCCGCTATTATTCATCAGCCCGAAGCGATCTCCTGCGGAGACAGGCGTTTCTCGCGTGATGGTTGTGCGGGCGTGCGGATACGCGGCCACCTCGGGGATGACATGCTGGCGGCTCGATACGGCGG
>JAABUS010003221.1_pt1 | contig 27300 bp, 20 predicted proteins | sample 5560161 | NCBI WGS metagenome assembly JAABUS01 (sample SAMN10711885, study PRJNA513376) | rock metagenome | isolation source: Antarctica rocks | place: Antarctica: Victoria Land, Trio Nunatak nord | collected 2016-01-04
CAAGGGGCATGGCTGACTTGTGGATGTAAACTTAGTGAAGCATGAGGTCTGTAGGGGGAATGTCTACCAGCCGAAGTTTATGCTGGGGTATGGGGGGCCGGGGACAAAGGGGCTGATGGTATAGGAAGCGGTTGGGGGGAGATCGATGCTGATAAAGGATTCTAGGCTTATCTGTTTCTTCGTCATCTGGGTAAATTATACGCTTGCTACTTTCTATGGTCTCTCGACAACATCAATAATAGTTCTTTGACGTTTTAACGTTTTGACGGGTTCGAGCCGCTGAATATCCACTTCGTGCATCAGCAAAGCGACGTTGAGGGCACCATACCGTTGCTCTTGTGTCATGGCTGGCCTAAAAGCTTCCTCGAAGTCACCAGGATCCTACCTTTTTTTTACCAAGGGTGGTGTGGAACATCCCGCGTCATCGCTCCATCACTACTAAGTTATGGGTTTTCATCTGGCACGAAGAGGAAGGGTTTCGGTCTCAAACAATACGCTGAGACATGCCATCGGCTCATGCTGAAGCTGGGGTATGAGAATTACCTATCCTAAGGTGGTGACTGGTGGATGATGACACAGGCATCCTTGCGCTCATACACCACTCTCCTGTATCTGCAGCACAAACTCTCGCCCACTACTCTGGCTGAAAAGGATGGTTTCACCCGAACGTAATGGTTTCTTGAAAAGCGCTTGGGGTACCAGAATGGGCAGGCCACGAAGCCGCAGACGCCGGGCTACGCGATCTCAGACAGCCCTGTGGGTCTCCTTGCATGGATCTGTGATAAACTCCATGACTGGAGAGACAAATATCCCCGGACACCTGACGAGATCCTCGCCTGGTAATCCATCTACTGGTTCTCGACGGCGGGTCCAACAGCCAGTCTACGGGTCTATGACGAGTTGCTACAAGACCCTGTATATGGTCGTGGTAGAACCGCACTGTGCATCCCGCACGTAAAATAAGGCTGAGTTAGTTCCGAAAAACCTGAGCATTGCACCAAGGACGTGGGGACAGACTCTGGCCCCAATCGTTTCCGAGGGTGTTCATGACCAAGAGGGGGCATTTTGCAGCATGGGAGCGACCTGACGATCTCGCCGGTGATCTGAGGAAGATGTTCGGACGACGGGTCGCCGCTGAGGGCGTTGTGAATGGTAGACCAGGGTTCCCTAGGCTGAAGAGCTCGAAGCTGTAGAGTGACGGGTGAAGTCATCAAGATTTGTGGATTGGTCCCTTTCCAGCCCGGAGACAACTATCCTGACCTATCCGTCCAGCCATCGCTGCCGTGTTGCAATCGTCGCTTATACACAAGGGCTCAAATATCTGGGACTGCATCCTTCGGGCGCAGGTGTGCTACCGTAGGGTACTGCGTATGCTTGCAAATGTTGGCGATCTTCATGCCTTGGTAGGTTCACTTCAATGGTCTATATATTCGTCACACTAGCAGCTATTCTACAAGGAACTGACCCATCGTGCGAACAGCCAGCCCGTGTTTTGGGTATATTCCTACACGCGAGCCAACATCATTCGAGAATCTGTTAATCACGTGATTCTCTCATCGAAATTTTGAGTTCGCTGGTGGTGGCGCGGGAATCCTTCGTGTTTTCGCGCGCGCTTTAAATCAGACAACATTTAAGCGGCTATAGCCGCATGGCAGAGTACCTCTCGATTTCTCTTCTACGAAATACTTCCCAGCTCTTCCGCCACTATCGCTTCAACCTACAGTACGCGCCGGTCGGGGTCGCCGAGGGAGGTGTTGGTGCAGCCAAGTGCTCTGTGCGGGAAGCTAGTATCGGAATACGCGCTGACGGAAGGGGAAGGATGTCTACACGGGTCAAGTAACGATGGCTCACAATGCTTATTCTCGGCTCTGTGTTATTTCTCCGCCTGTGGAAGTCGATCGTCCAGTCAGTCAACCATCATTTTGAGGAGCGTTCGCACATTTTGGCAATTTGGAAGATCGTCTCTATGGTTTTTAATCTTCTTTGTTGTTGATAAGGGCTTTTATCAACTGTGGCAATTGTTCTCGCTCACAACCAATGCGCATATGGCTCCATACCTTATAAATAATCACCTGGTATCTGCATTCCGAGTTTGTTCTTGGAACATGAGACGGCCCCAAAACCCCTCGTGACTCACTGCCCTCAATGGCGAGTGCTCAAGAGCACAGTATGCCTTCAAACACAGCCAGTCTTGGCTACTACCACTGATTGAACCCTTTGTACTTCCTATTCGGGGGGTTATATGTTAGCGTTATAGTGATAATTCTGATCAGCTCTTACCCGCAAAAAATCTGTCACGCTAACAGTTAACCCCGTGGGTACGAAGTAGCACATTGCCAGGTCTGCCCTGAAACCGATGTTAGCGACAAGTACAGAATCCTTTGGGCCAATGCTTCCTGAGCAATAGTGGAAGCCACTTAGCATCCCAAGACTTAGTCATGTTCCCATCTAGTCTACGGCATGGAAGGTGACATTCTCGCCTCTCCAACATGGTAACACTGCCCCAGCGACATGCATCCCCTAGCTCACAAGTCAGGGAATGCAAGATATAAAGAGGTCTTCAATCCCTTCTCAGTCTGTCTTTGTGAAGCATCAAACATATCCACAGACACAACGCCATTGACAAGACAACTGAACTCCAGCCTCAAACACTTGACACACCTTGATACCTCACTTATTCTTCTTCAAGACCCAAGATATATCCCAAAGCTCTACACATTCTTTCCAAAATGGAGACCACCGTTCTCTACGCCTCTTTGCTACCACTTCTCGCTCGTGCAGGTCCTCTGGTGGCCAGACAAGTCGGCGAAACCCATGGGATCGATTATTTCATGGGGAAACTCCTCGCGCTCATGAATGGACCTCCAGCTTGGGTAAGCCCATCACTCTGCCTATTTCCATCGCGATTGCCAAGGCGCTTTACTCAACTCTCCATGACATTTGGACTGATATCGAAGTAGGACCCACACGCCGGACCAGAAGTCTGCCAGCTCGGCATGGGCACCGAAGCCGGTGGTAACTGCTGGGCCTATGTCCAATGTGGGGACGATAAAAGAGACTACAACAACTGGAACGTCTGCTACGTAGACGGAAACCAATACTTCACCGACGACCGCATCGGCGACTTCTCCGTCAAATTCACTGAAGACAAGAATGGCCTTGTCGGTCCTGTGATCGCGCTGAAGGACGTCGGCCCCTGGGCGCCGCTCGTCGTGGAGAAAACCATGATCGAAGGCGATGCCAAAGTCACGGACGGCAAACTCTGCCGGAAAGGGCTAGAAGGCGGTGCCGATGATTGCAGCCTTCACGGCAAGAAGATAGCTTGGGCCTGTGGCGTCCCCAAAGCAGGCGCTTCCGCAGACGGCCGACAGTCTGACCTCGGGAACGACGCTTCGCCCCTCAAGGGCGGTCGGTGTGGTATCCACGTGACCCAGCACCAGGTCCCCAAAGGCCCCAACAACCACTACTCGCTCGAGGTACAGATCAAAGACAACGACGGCAACGTCATCGGCCACCTTGACAAGACTGACTCGGACAACTCTGTCGGCGTTGATCGCAAGCTGCCACTGGTCATGGTCGTCTCCACGGTTCCTTTGGGCTCGGTCGACAACACTGATGCGCAGCCGGTGCAGTTTAGGTATGGGGCCGATGCTTGGGATAGCAATAACAATCAGAGGTGTAGCTCAGGTGGCTATGATCAGGACAAGAGGGAGATGGACTGTGGATTCTCTTGCTGGGGAGGGAAAGAGGTTCTGAAGTGCTTGTTTAAGTGGTGGTATATGGGCATCGTGAGGGCTGTAGTCTGGTGCGTGGTTTTGTACAACATTGCGGGCATAGCAAGCACACGACCTTGATTGTTATAGTAGATAGAGTGAACGTAAAAGGAGAGAGTTTTGGAGACACAGTGACTTCAGTCTTCCGTCGTTGATCTTGTGTAACCATTTGCGAATGGGGCCAACATGCGGCAAAATATCTAGTTGAGTCAGCCGGAAAGATTTATAGCAATCCACGCAAAGGGTTTGATTTTTCGTATCCAGCGAGATTCTCCTTCAATCTCAACTGCTTCGAGACCATTTTCGGATTCATCTTGTTAGAAAAGTTCCGCAACTCGAGATACCTCTTCCCTGACAACTTCTAAATCAAATATACACTCAGTGATGCTTCTGCTTTTTACTATAATTCAGCGCCTCCGCAGCAACGTCCCCGTTAATAGCTTTCGCTAGCTGCGCAAACGTAAATATCAATCTTAGGATTTTTAAGACGAAATTGCGCGAGCTTCGCGTTCGCGGTTAGGTGACTGTTTCCATCTCCACCGAAAGGACTTCTGTGACAGCTTTGGGAGAGAACACAGTGTGGCCCTGAATGTAGGACGGCATTATAGGTTTCCGCCCAGGCCGGAAACAGGCGAGATCATCACATTCTTCCCGACCCGGAGAGCCGTCGCTATCGAAGAAAAATCGAGTCGCGTTCTCAAGCGAGTAAAACGTTCATACATCAAGGAAACCAGTCCACAAACTCCCCCTTTAGGGAATTTTCACCCCCCTTTTCGGTAACCATACCCCCCTACCTGTTTCTTGGTGCAGAGGCCGGTATCTTCTGCTACTTTTCTCGATCTCCAATATCGAATCTATCAACATTGAATATGGAGCCCCAACTCGCATTCAACAAGAGGCATAACCACACCCTCCAGAACTCACTGAATACAGCCCAGGAAACGAACACTGTCTAGCCTCAATACATGCATTCTCCCTAGTCTTCCTGCCTAACCCATATCTAGTAAGAAAGATTTGTTCAAAAGTCGATTTGAATATACTACTGATATTTCGACATCCATTTGTACCTTCTAGTTATGGCACACCATAGGCCAAAAAGTGCATTAATTCATTTTCGCATTTCCACCACCATGTCAAAGCCGCTTTCCACGGTCGAATGAGGTCAAATTTTAGATTATGGCAGAATCACTATAGTGTCTATCAATTGACCAAGAGATTGTGTCAAATTTCCTACATTTACAAGATGTATTCTTAGGGTTTATTCTAGGGTTAGTGCAATCTGATCACAACCCTAAATATAACCCTAAACTTAAATATCCACGACTTGACTGGAACACATATTGTGACATATTCTTTCGATCAATTGATAGATACTATAGTGATTCTGCCATGATCTAAAATTTGACCTTATTCGATCGTGGAAAGCGGCTTTGACATGGTGGTGAAAATGCGAAAATGAATTAATGCACTTTCTGCCTTCTGGTGTGCCATACTAGTCAACCCCTAAATCACCAATTGGGAAAGCACCGATCGCTAACTCAATTCTGGTCCAGACCTTCTCGAAATAAAGACGTTGTCCCTCGCCCCTTCATCTTCGTCGCATATCGTCATCGCCGCTGCCGCCGACTCTATGGTTATCAACGTAGTCCTCGTAGTCCCCGTCCTCCTCCGCCATAACCGCCATGGTCGTCGACCTAGACAGCGAGTGCGGTTACCGAAGAGGGTGGTGAACAGTATCGAAATGAGGGTGTGTGGACTGGTTTCCTGTAATATGAGGGTCTCAACTTGTCTACTTGTATATTAGTGGGATTCATGGAGAACTACAGCAGGAGATATGCCATGCACTGGCATCAATGATTGCTAGGTTTGCTTTGCATCTCTTCTGGGGATCATACCCTTGCGGTTATATTAGTTGATGGTCCCTCGATGACATAAACGGTAATGCTTTGACGTCTTGCCGTTTCGCCTATGGGTCATCACTGGTCATTCATCCCATCCGCCATTCCGTCAAAGCGTTGTTCCAATATACAAAGCCGTTGGCCCTTTGTTCCCAATTCTTGAAATAGCATCCTGTCAGCACTTGGAATAACAAGTCGACTACTACGCATAGAAAAGCAAGTCCTTATAGCAATCAACTGACCAGTAATCTAGGAACAGGTACAGGCACAATCGTCATTCCTCGTAAATCATTAACAAGCTCTATTCTACTATTCTACGTATCCCACAAAAGCCATCTATCTGCATGCTCGCCTTACCACTAAATTTCGAATCGCGGCACTCTGCCTTCCAAGTCCCAGGCGGGATTCCTCGATCCACCCTCCGCCATCGCTTTCGATCTCTTGCGCACATAGACCTTGATATCTCCCTCCGGTGGTGGTATGGTACTTGCGAGCCTACCGGTCGCTTGTTTCACAGAGCCCCATTTTCCAACGGCCTAGATGATTGCGACGTCAGCATTCCGTCTTTTAGTTAAAGAATTGAGTCAAGAGACATGTCCTTGGAGCTAAGGGCATGTTTTGAGGCTCTTGCTACGCTTAAAGATGCTCGGAAAATGAATGTAACTCACAGGCGTTATATCGAAACGTAGTACCATCATCGCTGTTACAGCCAGAAGGGTGCTCGTCGCAAAATGTCTGCCCGGGCACAGCGTCGCACCACCACCGAAGGCCCGGAATGAAGCTCTCTTGAGCGCGAGGCTGTTGTTTGGGAGACCGTTTGCAGAGTCAGTGCTGTGATCGGAGCCGGCGCTATTGAGTGAGGCTGATGAGGAGAGGGCGGAAATGGGATTCTTGAGGAATCGTCGGGGATTGAAATCTCTGGCGTCGGCGGCCCAGAGGTCGGGGTTCCTGTGGATGACTGCCCCTGGGATCTGTATAATAGAACCTTTCTTTAGGAGGTAACGACCGTCAAGCAGGGTTTCATGGCGGACGTAGCGAGAGGAAGAAGAGTGTGTGCGGTATCGTAGGACTTCTTTGAAGGTCGCTAGCAACAGCGGGCAAAGCTTCTGGAGCTTGAGCACAGGTATTGTTCCAGTGATGGTTATTAATGATAATAACTCTTCTCGAATAGAAGAAAGCAGCTCAGGGCAGGAGAAGATATGATAGAGGAGCCAGAACGTTGTAGGGACGCTGTTGATTAGCACACCGATACAATTTCCTAGCTCAAAGGCACTGATAGCCTTCAAGCTTAGACCGTGTTTCTTCCCAGCATGATACCGAGCTTTGACAAGGCCGCTTCCTTCTTCGTGCCCGCCTCTCTTGAAATACCGCTGCATCGCTGCGTCGAGCTTGGCGCGACCTTGACAAGCTTTCCTTGCTGTGAACCTTGGCAGTATGCCGAGTAGTAGCACGGTGAGTTGCTGCTCCAAATCCCAAAACGCTGTCTCGAGCCCTTGCTGACATGTGAAAGGGTTTTCGGGACCGTAGACGGCAGAAGTACTTGCTGCCGTGATAGTGCGGCGGACCCAGGAAAACAAGTCAATCGTCACTGCTTCACCGCCTGGGCTGTTGGACAGCTCTTCGAAGTGGATCATCATGTTTTCCAGCAGCGACCTGACCATGTTGTCCAGATCAACCCCTGGTCCAAGCACCGAATACGTACTTCTATGTACGTCGGACATGAAGCCCCAATGTCCGTCCTCCTCGTCGTGGTTCCGACTGGCAATATACATATCCCGCCTACTAACGTCGAAGAGGCGGGGTAGCATTGCAACCACGAAGGGCGTGAAGGATATGTTCTTAGCATTCCGTTGCACAGCGATGACGAGCTCTGGGGAGTTGACGACGTAAACGCGAGTGGTGAATGTACGTAGAGTGTAAATTGGAAGGTCATAGATCGCAGAGAGGTTTTCGAGGTAGATGTGGCCATCAGAAAGGAGCCCGAGAATATGACCAACGAAGGGCAAGCTTTGGGGTATGAGAGGCGGTTCGCGAGAGTCGTTTCTGTCTTTGGAGAAGAAGTGGTAGAGGAACAGACCGACGAGATAGCCTAGTGCGAGCGGTAGGACGAGCATCGACATTGTTGCCGAAAACATCCTGAAATAATGTATGGCACGAAGGCAGGTTTTGAGATGCTGCCATAGCTGCTTGATGAGAATAAGAGTGGAGACGCCATGTGTTCTATATTGAAGTGTTGTCATCAACGCTCAATCAGGCTTGAGAAGGTGTCGATGAGGAAGTGACGACTGTCTAGCCTGGAAACCATGTCTTTGTTCCATGTTGTTAGAGATCTCTCGTACGACAAAGGAGGAGATAAGTCATGTGCACCATAGCGGTCATCAAGTGAAAGCGTGGAAAGATATAACCTACTTTGAACCCCGATCCAAGATCACAAGATCTCATATCTGGGTATCAGATCTGAGAAATGAGCGGATCGGCCCTTCCTGGCTCAGAAGTGTCGCGTGGTATTATCCAGATCCGATGAGTAATCTAAAGTAAGTGCGCTCAGAAAAGTCGTGATCTTGCAAAATATCCTGCTTTTTGACGCTGCAGAAACAATATATCCGCTGCGCCAACAAGCATAGTTGCACTCAAATTGGTATTGCCCGGTTGAGCTCCTTCTCTCTGGACTCCTTCGCTGAGTAACACGAAGAGTGACGTAGATACACGGTGAGCTTTGAGAGTCTGCCTTTTCTGCTATGGGTCATTGCTGATTGACCAATGTTGTGACTCCATCAACATGGCTCTTGAGAGCATCGAGAGACCATGAGCGCCCAATTCTCCATGGGAATCGGATGTTGTTGAGCATGAATAAAAGGGCACATTGCCATTCAGACGTCAGCTGAAGTTTGCTCAATTGTTTCTTGCACATCCTTTTCTGTAGAGGCTTTCGAGGCCTTCTTTTGCTGTCTCTGGCTGGTCGGCTTCCACAATTCTTCTTTTTGCTTGCCTTGGCTCTTTTCTTCCGGAGCGCTAGTGCCATTTGACCAGGTTTCCTGCGCCCGTTTCTCGTCCCCGTCGCTCCACTCTTGAGGCAAGAAAGCAAACACTAGGTATGACGTATGTGCCTTCAACTCCATCTCTGAGCGGTGGATGAGTCGGCCTTCCTTGTACAGTTTGCGCTCTTTCTCTTGCGATTTGATTCTCTCCAAGCGCTCCGCTTTACTCACATACATTCCGTCCCCTGCTTCGGTTGCAGCATCCTGCATCTTCACATCTGCATTTGAACACCCAGACCCCTCGGCTTTCCTTCTCCTTTCCAACTCGTGGAAGTGCGCACTACGTCCCTCGACCTCGCGTAGCCGACTCACTGCCTCTTCGACGTTAGCAGGAGAAGGGTCTACCCCGCGCAGGCCTTCCTCTTGGAGACCAACGCGCTGCCGATGGACCTCGATGCGCCGTGAGGAGAGCTCGACCATGGAGATGGAGTGCCAGCCAAGTGAGCGTAGAGTGCTGATTGTGCGTTGTACCTGCTCAATGCAGGGCGAGAAAGTGCAGATGTGTACTGTAGTTGTGGGATCCACAGCGGATCGAACGGTGACTCGAGACGAGGTTGGTGTAGGCAGATCGAGAGGACTTTCTGAGGGCGGACGGGTCGAGGGGTTTGGACGTGGAGTTGCTGATGAAGATCCGTCAACCAAGGTGTCGGTAGCATGGGAAATCTGGGAGGACGAGGGTTGGCGGTTTGCTTCATTGGAGCTCTTACCCTTCCGCCGGAGTCTCCGTGTAAGGTGCGTGAGCGCAAGCCAAGGCGCTGGAAGATCGAGGAAAATTCCATTGGCTCTTGGACTGAATTCTCCATTCTCGCCTAACATAAATCCGTCCGAACAGACATCCCTGTGCGTAAGTTCCACCACTCCGTTCAATCCGTGCTCATTGATTTCGGTTCCCAAGCTTTCAAACCTCTGCTTATGAAATTCAAAGCTATACACTTTCCCAGTCTGCTTTCGGATCCGCGTAGCCTGCCCTCCGGCTTCCGGAGAAGCGGGATCGTCTGGATAACCGTTGAATACCGCCCTCGCTGCCGCATGGGTGAACGACCCACTGCCTGCGCCAGCCTCTATGACAATACTACCAGGGCTGACTCGTAGCCGTTGAAGAATATAGCTGTAGTCGGGCGTGTAGACTACTTGTGTTCGATGGGGCAAGCTTGCTGTCCATAGTTCCGGCGTCGGTGGCAGTAGATGTACGAACCCTGTAGACGCTGCTGTTGCTTCCTTGAACTCGGATTCATTGTTTTCGGCCTCCTTTAGCCCCGCGTTCACTGGCCCATCCACCTGCCCTTCCCTTTCCCTATTCCCCTCGCATCTCTTCCTCTTCTTTGCTCCTTTCCCGACCCAACCTTTCCTACCTCTAGTTCCCGTGTCTACCTCTGATGCTCTGACCTGTGTACCCCAAGGAACGTCGATAAGCGTAGAGTGGGGAAAGGAACCGAAGCGGGTATTAGTAACCTTTCCCTCGGCGTAGCCTTCGTTGAGGGTGTCGTGGCTCCGCAGTATGGTCGGGAGGTGAAGGTCGCGTTTCAGATGTAGGATGGAGAGAGTGTCTGCTGTTGCAGTGGGTGAGGGATTGAGGAAGGGAGAATTATGTGAAGGCATGGTACTGGACAAGGGTTCAGAAGATGGGAGACGAATGCGGTGATATGTGGGACCCGTTAGATCCTCTCATATCCAAACAAGTCCCAGTTCTCCGTCCTGTTCTTCTCCCGCATCTTGCATCCCAACCAATGACCGCGCGCTATGAACGATTTGCGATCGAACGTAATACATTTTTGGACGTGTAGCCGGCAAATCTCCGGAATGGAAATTGATGCCAAGAGATGCAAGGCCAGCCTAGTGTGGGAGGGTAAAGCAACACATCGTTGGATGTCTACTTTAAGGTAGTCAGAAATAAGTGAATCGCGGATTTACAAAGTCAAAGTGATGCATGCCGATGCGTTGTGATGAGCTGAGCATCTGCTTGCGTCGCGAATGACGACCCCAACTGTTCTTTCACTGTCATCCCGAAAGAGCTTCAGTCCAGCCCTAAGTATTTGCGCCCTGCTTAAACTCCCTTTACCAACGCGCCAATTCCTTATATCAAGAATCATGTCAACCTCGCGGCAACAGCCGCCCTGGCAGCCACCATCACAACCCCCTGCGGACACCAAGCTACCTCCAGTAAGGATTTTCAATTCCTTGACTCGAAAGTTGGATTCCTTTGTACCCATCGATCGGAAAGACAGAAATGTCACGTGGTATGCTTGCGGTCCAACAGTGTACGATGATGCCCATCTGGGCCACGCTAGGAATTACGTCAGTACGGATATCATTAGACGAGTAATGCGAGACTTTTTCAAGTATAACGTTCGGTTTGTCATGAATATCACCGATGTGGATGACAAGGTACGTAATCTGAATTTCATCAGATATGCTACCTTGTAATAGCTTGTAGGGCCGTGGTTTGGGCTCCAGAGCATGATGACTGGTTCATGACAAGCGAGTACAGTCTCTAAAACCTTTGTAGATTATTGTACGAGGGCGTCAGCAGTATCTTCTTTCGGAATTTTTATCAGGACGTCTAGGGCAAGAAAGATGGAAAGACTCTGTTTTAATATCTGCACTGAAAGCATACATTACAAAAAACTTGCCACGGGTAGACGCAGAAACCCCCGCAGATTCTCTCAAGGAGCAAGTCGAGCAGAATTACGCCGAGGTACTAAAGGGACAAGCAGTAGAAGGTCAAGGCGTTCCGGGCGATAGAGAAGCCAAGATTAAAATGCACATAAAGACGTTATTATCTGCATCAGAAGCCATACTGGGATCTAATCCCGAGCGACTATCTAATCCGTCGGAAAGATTCCAGATCCAGATCCAAGATGTCGTGATGCCTTACTTAGACTCGCTGTTTGGTTCTACCATTAACGCGAACGACCACAGCATCTTCACAAGACTTACGCAGAAGTTCGAGGAACGCTTTATGGAGGATGTTCGAGCGTTGAACTGCTTAGATCCTGATGAAATTACTCGCGTCACTGAGTATGGGCCACAGATTGTGGATTTTGTGAAGAAAATACAAGACAACAAGTTCGGCTACAATACATCAGATGGCTCGGTCTATTTTGACATAGAAGCTTTCGAGGCCGCCAACAACAACTACGCACGCCTCGAGCCGTGGAATCGTAACGACGAAGATCTGCTGGCAGACGGGGAAGGCGCATTGTCTGGTAAATTATCAAAGTCGGAAAAGCGATCGAAGGCAGATTTTGCGCTCTGGAAATCGTCCAAACCAGGAGAACCCAGCTGGCCAAGTCCGTGGGGTGAAGGGCGACCAGGCTGGCATATTGAGTGCTCGGCCATGGCGTCGGACAAGCTTGGAAGCCAAATCGATATCCATTCTGGGGGCATTGATCTTGCTTTCCCACACCATGACAATGAACTCGCCCAAAGTGAGGCTTATTGGCTTAAAAAAGGGCAATCGCACTCGCATCAGTGGGTCAATTACTTCATGCACATGGGACATTTGTCAATCCAGGGTTCGAAGATGTCGAAATCGCTGAAGAATTTCACAACCATACGTGAGGCTCTCTCGAGAGGAGACTGGACACCGCGAGGCTTGAGGACAGTATTCTTGCTCGGTAATTGGCATGATGGGATAGAGATCACTGAAGAGTTGACAAAGGAAGCTTCTGCCTGGGAAGACAAATTGGACGTAAGTGAAACCTTGATGTGAAACCTTGAGGCTGCATTGTAGTGTCCCGGAATTTGGTGGCTCGATACCTTACTAATACATGCCTAGAATTTTTTCATGAACGCCAAGGACAAGCTAGAGAGGGCGCATGATCGATCAGATAGCCAGACGAACGAAAGACTGATGAAGTTGCTCCAGGATGCAAAGTCTGCCACCTACGACGCACTTTGCAACTCTTTCGATACGAAAACGGCAATGGCAAGGATATCGAGTCTGGTTACCGACTACAACTCCATTGATAGAGCGACGATTGCAAACAGGTCAACATCAGACATCGCCAAATGGATCACCACCATGGTCAACACCTTCGGGCTAAACGGGGAAGCCGCCCCTGAAAGTACATCAATCGGCTGGTCAGGGATCGAAGTCCCGACCTACGCCCAACCCTACGTCTCCCTAATCTCCCAAACTCGAGACGAGCTCCGAACGCGCGCACGGTCCTCCACGGGCATCAACACTCAAGAAATCCAAGAGCTCGAGCACAAAATCCCCCAGGTCGAAACCAAGGGACCCCCCACCGGCAGCGCGCCCTACCAAGAAGTCCAACACGATTTCAAGACCTCGCTCGCCGCTCTCCACTCGTCCGACAACCTACCCGCGGCAGTCCTCGCCCTCTGCGACCGCATCCGCGACCTCGATCTCTGGAACACGGGCATCTACCTCGAAGACCGGGACGGCGAGCCCGCGCTGATCCGCCCCGTGACGCGCGAACTCCGCGCCGCTCGAGCAGAGAAAGAGGACCGAGAGCGGCAGAAGCGGGTGGCGAAGGAGGAGAGAGAGCGGCTGGCGAAGGAGAAGGCGGATAAGGGCAGGGTGAGCCATTTGGAGATGTTTAGGACGGGGGAGTGGAGTGCTTGGGATGAGGAAGGGGTGCCGGTCAGGGATAGAGAGGGGGGGGAGGTGACGAGGAGTAGGGAGAAGAAGCTGAGGAAGGAGTGGGTTGCGCAGAAGAGGTTGCATGAGGCTTGGGTTAGGGCGGGTGGGGCTGCGGATGGGAGGGAGGAGGGGAAGGATGCGTAGGGTATTTTGGTAATGTAGGTGTGTTCAACCCGAAGGGATCAAGGATGCTCTCAAATTTTTTCGAGTACCGAGCCAGTTCTATTCTCTATTACTATCAGCAACGGACCGGTAGCTAACGCAGTCGACTGCAGTCCCTCATTGACCAGGTCGAGTCTTACGTCTCCATTCCGCTCCAGCCCACATTGCCCAATGCAAAGGCAACCAGCTACGGGAGGCTCACGTAATAGATCTTCACGTAAGCGAACACTCAATACCATCCAATAGGACCATCTTAAGAAAGCGAAGAAAGCCACTGACCTGCTGCATCATCGGACCGCAATCTGGACGCCCAAGAACAATGCCACTCGACTTCAAGGAGATTTTCGTGCGCATGCTAGCGGATGCGGATTTCGTGGGTAGATTACACAGCAGCAGGCGACCATTCGAGGGGGTCGTCATGTCTTCGATAGGAGGTTTATGCTGTGCTTTGTGGGGTATTCGAATCCAGATTGGGAATATCTAAAATTGGATCACGTGCCAGGTTACAGTATTTTGCGCATACCTTTTCCAGCTGGCGCTATCAGCGTTGGGGCCACGATGTTGACATTATTACTTACTTTGGTTCCGTAACTTTTGGGCCCAAGCGTCAAGCTGACCATTCCCCCTCAACGCACAATCTGTCTTAACGCACATTCTCTCCTAACGCACGTCGCCTCTTAACGAGTCAGGCTTGTGTGAACTTCCCAGCTTCTCTCGACGGTAATGGTTGGCTGCCGATCCACAACATCGTCTTGGTCAGCCTCAGCGTCCCATTGACAAGGACTTGGCTGACTAGTCGTACTGGTAATCGACGTCTTGCTCACACCGCCTGGCATATCGGTGAGCGGGTAGGTATCGTCGAACGACTGGAGCTGCAAAGCCTGTGCTCGTTCGCTGTTCGGTTTATCGAGACCACTGGGGATAACATCTGGCAGCTGTGGCCGCCGCCGGCATTTGTGGGCGAGAAGGGTCTTGAATGTTGGTGGGAAAAGAGGTGCACAGCCTGCGATGATACCTAGAAGTGGTTCTAGATCCGTGACGAGGGCCAGTTTCGCCAGATGGTAGGTGAGATCATTGGGTGTGATTCGACTCGAAATAGCGATCCTGGCGGCAGTGATGGCGGAGACGCTGTGTCGGGATTCAAAGCCGGGCTTAGGGTAGAAGTACTTACACCAGACCCAAGCCGAACATGAGGGTCAGAGTAATTTTTTTAGCTTTCGGCATTTGAAGCTTCCAAACAATCGGCAGGGGGAGCAGGATAATGCCAAGGTCAATCATGGCGTTGATGAGGCCTGTAGCCACAGCGGAGTCGATGAGTGAGCCGCATGTTGTGTGGTGAGTTGCAGGTGTCCTCGCCTTGAACAGTGGCGGACAGATAAGAAATGTAGCGAGGAGAACGCCCAAACCAAAACAAAGGGCGAGACCTATCAGGATGAAGGTAGCAAAGCGAAATGATTGGTTGGGGTGGAATATCGTAAGGTAGAAAAAGAGGATTGAGACCTTTATTGCAGTGTTGCTGGCTATCCAGGTCACCTCTAGCGTTTGGAAACACTTAATACTCATCAGCAGTCATCCACGGATGTCGAATATCAACGTGGGTTAATTCTGTTACCTTCAGGACCTTGACAACGTTGGTGGCACTGACTTTGTGTATATGTCGCCCTACGCCATATGTCACGGCTTCTGGTGATCAATTCTGTCAGCTTCATGTGTGTCTAGACTTACCTATAGCGACGGTAGTAACATGGCCGGCTGCTAGAAGCTTTTAAAGATATCATTACTTGTCCTACCGTTTCGAGCAATAGAAGGTTTCATACCCAAGCGAGCAGAGCCAAGTAGTCATTCAAGCCCGGACGTTGCCTTAGGAGGTACCTGGACCTCAGCCGTATGCCAAGTGAGACTGCGCCTAGGAACAGAAAGGTAACATCGAGGCAAACAATGAGCAATCCAAGATGATTCGAAGGTATCATGACTTGCTACCATCTCAAGGGAAGAGAAAGCGCGATCGATTCAATGGATTCTTGCACTCGAGATTCCTCGGGAAACTGAACGTTTGAAACCTCGTGGGGTCAGATTCTGCGCCTTGCGAATCATCGCTGGACACCTTCGACGAACGCTTGAACATTTAAAGTCTGAGTCAGACTGAGGCGTAAAAGCTGCACGCCAAGTGCACGCAAACCTGCCTGTGCAACCCTCCAAAGCACATTGATTCGAGCAGCACGATCGAATTCAGTCGGGGATCGAGATGACTTGCATGTTTCTTACTCCGTGTCAGGTGGATGAAGCTGAACCAAGCTTGTAGATATGGAAATATGCTTCATGCCAGTAATCTGGGTGGCTCGTATATGCAACCATAGAACGGCTACTGAGGAGGCTATGCATCTCGGCTGAAACACAGGTGCCCTGCTACCGTGACGTTTCCGTCTTTCAGATGAGCAACGACAGTGATCCACTGTGAAGAATATCTGATGCAAAACGAATCCTACCCATATTCTTCGACAATGATATACTGTAAAGAAGATTGACTCTATTCGATCAACACGAGATTGCTTGCTCAACTATGAAGCTACGATCTTGGCTTTACTTGCCTTGACATCGGTAGTTGCAGCGCCGTAGCCGGAGAAACAGTGAACGATGATGAACCTATCATGTCGATGCAGAGCGTTTTGTCCAGGCGCGGTTTCAAATCACACTACTATTTACCAATTGTAGCTGAAGATAGGCCAAGCGATATGATGCCTTGACTGGGTGATCCGAGATAAGGTAGTGGATATACCCTTTGCTTTCAACCGGCAGAACGTCGAAGCACCATTCCCTTCAGCTCAACCTAAGCTTGAGTGTTTCCGCTCAGATAACCCTGACAGTAACCCTATGGATCAGCTTACTGGCGTTCTGCGACGCCCCATCACCACGTCTCCAATCTCATTGTTGGAAGCTGATTAGACATGCTGTTAGGTGGGAAATATACGTACCTCTTCCACACCTGATGTTTCCCTCTGCCTGAGCTCCATGTTCCGTCTGTTCTCCCGCCGCTCCTCTCGCAGTCACTACATACGCGCCTCTTTTCTGCTCTGCGTTCTCTTCTCTCTAGTCGATCTCTTCTCTCTTTCCTCTCGTCGTTCAGCCGCGTGGTACCATGCCCAGACCGCTCTGGTTCCATCCATTGCCGCCGAACGCATCTTCCTCGCCTCCATCCACTGGAATAATGCTGCCGTCCTCTCCTCCAATTGGACTTCCTCCCTCCTCTCCCTCACCGCAAAAATCGGTCCTGAGAATGTATACATCAGCATTCTCGAGTCCGGCTCCTGGGATCAGAGCAAAGGAGTTCTGAAAGAGCTAGATTGGGCACTGGAGAAGCTGGGCGTCAGCAAGCAGGTCACCTTGAGCAGTAGCACCCACAAGGATGAGTTAGAAAAACCGATGGGGGAGGGTTGGATCGATACCCCTCGCGGAAGACGGGAGCTGCGACGGATACCTTATCTCAGCCGTCTAAGAAATGAAGTTATGAAGCCTTTAGAGGAGGAAACGAACGCGGGCAGGGGCTACGGCCGCGTCGTCTGGATCAATGATGTCGTCTTCACGGCCGAGGACGTCATTGAGCTACTTAACACGAGGGATGGCGACTATGCAGCAGCATGCTCGCTCGACTTCGCTAAGCCACCAGCCTACTACGACACCTTTGCACTAAGAGACAATGAGGGCTACGAAGCAGTGACTTCAACCTTCCCGTACTTTCGTTCGAGGCTGTCAAGGGAGGCCATACTGAGCGGCTTGCCGGTACCCGTGCAGAGCTGCTGGAACGGGATCGTAGCATTTGACGCCGAGCCCTGGACAGGCATAGACAAGCTGGAATTTCGAGGCGTGCCCGACTCGCTTGCTGACTACCACCTCGAGGGTTCAGAGTGCTGTCTCGTGCATGCTGACAACCCTCTCACGCCTTCCCACGGCGTATGGCTCAATCCTCGGGTACGCGTGGGATACAATCCTGGGGCTTACGAAACTGTTCATGAAAGTGAGCCCTGGCCAGCGGTAGGAACGGCGTACTGGGGCAATTGGAGGAATCGGGTGGCGAGATGGGTGACACCGACACGGTTCAAGAAGAACACGGTGGATAAGAGGTTGGAGCAGTGGGCAAGCCAAGACAAGAGTCGCTTCGAGATGGGCAAATTGTGCTTGATCAACGAAATGCAGGTTCTGATAGAGAACGGATGGGCTCATGTGTGATCTGGGTCACTTGGGTTCTGGAAATAATGTGGTCTAAGCTCTGAGACACCTCCCTCGAGTTCGTCAATGGCGATTGGCAGGGCTATAGCTCTATTACTTATCATCGTCTCGTCGACGTTTGACCCGCTCTTGCAGTCACACTCTGGAAGGACTTTCTGATAGGGAAGCAGAGCCCCACGCTCCCCCTGATCCTCTAAAGGGAAATAGGGACTTTAAAGCCTGGTACTAGGCGGACAGATCTTTGAGCGACACGATGCTGATCTTGTTGCTGTACGGCGACCCTCAGGCTGATGAGCAACGCGGCACGAGGATGGTGCCGTCCCCCAATATCGTGCATTGACAGTCTAATCTTGTATGGTGCCCTACACGACATACAAGCGACTTACATTCAAAGCTCTACAGATGTACGAACGAACAATCTGTGTAAACTGGGCAATTGTCTTTACAGGGTGCGTCTTACAAGTCATTTCTCTTCCTAAACTCCTTGATACATCACTCCAGGGGAGACATCCAGCGATAACGGCAGCAAATGTCTTCAGGCTTTGACAACACAAGGATTTCAAAGCTCCGGGTCCCGCGCATAAGGGGGCAGCGGCGCCGACGCGCTACGTACTCTTTCGACATTCGACACCGGGACGTTCTTATAATGACCCACCCATTCACTAGCCAGCAGCTCAAAATTTCGAGACAGGAACTCAGTCTTGAAGCTCTTCTGTCCACACTCCACACTCATCTCTACCCATAGCCAGTACTGGACTGCCTTGTTAAACGTCGAGTACGATGGCACCAGGCCTGAAAAGGCGCTTGATTCGCGCAACGTCAAGTTCATTTGGTCTCTCAGATCCATAGGCGTCGTTGTATGATCAGGGAGTGACGTGGGCGTGGCTTTGAGATTGAGGGCCGCGATCTCGACTTCCTCGTCCCAATTTTCGGTCATCTCTGACGTCCACTTCAAGGGACTGTCGTTTATGCCGCGAACAGAGCGGTTGGTCTGTAAGCTTACGGATACGCTCTTCAGGAAGACGGTCGGAGGAGCTAGGCAGCAAGACTTCTCCCGGTCATGCTCGATGTTCAGGAACAGCGGTAGAGCTTGCCCAAGGATTCCGACTCTGGGCAGCTGTAGTACTACGCCGAAATTTGCACACGGAACGTTCTTTGAGCGCATTGACGATAGGTTCTCCTTGAACGTCAGGCTCCGCTCTTCGTACCCGGGCAGCAAATGCATACTGTGACAGGCCCAAGGCCTGAGTAGTCGAAACATCTGCGGGCTTGGCTCTAACTCCTTCCGCGGCTTTACGAGATGCAGCCACTTGGTTGTTGTTGCGGTATGGGAAGAGAAGAGCTTTGTGCCATCCCGGACTAACACCGCTTTAAGCTGATAGCTCACATACCCACTTCTCTTTATGCGCCAGCCACTCTCAAACGGTATGACGCTCTTCGGGAGCTCCTGGTGCGGGTCATCGTTGAACCTGCGTGCTAACGATAATCCATCAAATGAAGACTGTGAATGTTGCTCCTGGAATTGATCCCCGCCTCGAATCTCACATCGAGCGGGGAACCGGAACGAAAAAGGCCAGCTGTGCTCATTTGGATGCAGCGTATGCGGCCCCTTGAGAAGCTCCAGGATATAGGTGAATAAGGGAACACGCCCGCGATAAGTAGTAGGGGCTTTGTCGTGGCGGGTATCGACGATCTTGGATTTGCAACGCCCGGAGAAGGTGATGCTGATGCGGGCTACGCCGATGTCTTTCTCACCGACGAGGGTGACGGTGCCAGAGACCGAGCATTGGCGGTGTACTTGTGAGAGGGCACGTCGATACGGAGAGACATGTTTAGATTGAGAGATTGGAGGGAAAATAGAGACAAGCTTATACCAAGATACAGAAGTATGGGAGAAGGTGGGAAGATACCTCAGAAACTTCGCGATCAAGACCACAGAGTCATGGAGGTCAGCGCCTATAATACGTGCACTGAACACAGTCCAGCATTCGAAAGAGGTCGGTTTTTAATCCAAGAAATATATAAAAAGACTCGAAGCAGAGGCTGACGACTGGGCGAAGGATCGCTGCGCCGTCAGCCTCCTAATATATGGCACGAGGCCGCCCATCCTTTGCTTACTCAGCTGTGACCCGCAGCATGATATGAAAATCGAAGCATTGACACGTTCAGCGTAGAGGGTAGACAGACCTTGGAGAAATCAAGTGTTGGGCTCAGTACAACAGAAACGGACACGGCGTTCAGCAAGACTGGGGTGGTCTACTGCTGCCAAGATCTTATCTTATCATCACTCGGGTCGTGCCAAGCCCCTGGCAAGGTTACTTTGAGTTCGAGGTTCAAGTTCGAGTCGGCCTCGAAGTTATTCCCAACCTTGACATGTGCCTATCGATTCAGATGAGGCTATCCCTGTTCTATCCTATTTGGTCTCGGCCAATTTCGAGTGGACTGTTCCGAGCTCAACGACTCATGCCGTGGGAGCTCATTCTGGATTACGACCAAGACTTCTCGTCGCCACATCCACGGAGCATAACTCTAAGTCTTACCGCCTACACAGACACAGTGTAGGTAAGGGCATAAAGCAGGAAAGTTCATTCTTTTGGATTGACGCCATCTTTTCTTCTTCCGGTGCTATCTGCTAGCACATGCCAGACTTATACACACTAGTCAATTTCTCCGGTCGCTGCATCTCTTGCATCGGCCAGGGACGTGGTTCTATCCAAAGATATCTCGACTAGGGGAAAGATCACCAAACGGACTCCTCCCACAAAATCAATCTTTGCCAACAAACCCTCTGGTATCTCACTCGTTGGCCTCCACGAATCTCGACTCTACCCCTAACAGTCCACGCATCTGTATTTTTCTATCTCGTTCCCTTCGATTTCCTTATACTGGATGATCTGGTTTTGAACGAGCGACATACTCCCTCTCAAGCTTACATGTTTCCCGGTCCAACCAGCCCATCCACAAACCGTCCGCGCGGTTCGCAAGCAGTCCACTCCAACTCTAAAAGCCTTCACAAGATAACATCCTCCCAGCCGCACTCACAACCAAACAGAGGTCCGATCCGAAGCGCCTACATTAACGAGCCCTATCGCGCATCATCCCTTCTGCTAAGTGTAGACCCTGTCAAACAGACACAATACAGTACAGCCGATTTGTTGTCACTTCACGCCCACTTCTCCTCCATAATCCTCCACATATCTCATTCCATAGCCCAACCGATCCAGAACCGCCGACCTGAGCCCAACACAAGCCACCCACCAAACTCAGAAAAGCCATCTCCCCCTCCTCGCTAACCCCATCCTCAACCCGACGGAACCATGCTACCCAACCCCCTAAACTAACATCCTTAGCCATCTGCACCACTTTTATCCCCAGCGCGCCGGCTACTCTCCTTAACCTAACACTCACATCCCTCAACACCTTTCGAGAAGGGAGGTTTCCTCTAGAAGGGAAAAGGGACGCGGGGGACGAGATAGGAAAGGTATAACGCTCCTACGGGAGCGAGCAGAAACGGTCGCCGCTGGCAAGCAGAGGACGTGGTCCAGATCTTGGATAGAAGTTGTTTCGGGAAGTGGGTTGGTGGGTTGGATGGTGCTTCTATATGTACGAACGCCCCCAATTCCTATGCGAGCCTTCTGGATTCAGTCTTCGCCCCTTTCTCGCCCGCCCCACTCTTTCGCCCCCCCCCTGCTTGCGCCATCTCCAGCGATGCTTACAACCTGAGCGCGCATCCCCCCCTTCTGCACCTTTCGACCCCGCTTCATCCCCCCCCCCCCTCCCCCCACCTCGCCTAACAGCAGGGATAACTCGGGCACCGGTTCTTCGACTCCACATTGCCCAGCTTCGTGAGCGTGACGTCAAAGACCGTCTTGATATCGCAGACGGGGATGCTGAAGAAGCCCGGGGTCCGGATGCCGGCTTGGAAGGGGTAGTCTGCCGTCTGGCTCATGCCGATGAAGCGGCTGTTTTCGGGCATGACGTAGCCGTTGGCGTTGTTGTTGATTTGGTAGCCTACGAAGGAGCTGGGAACGGAGAGTCTGTTAGCTAGCGGATTGCGATTGTGGATCGGGGTTGCGCAGGAAGGAGGGAGCGGCGAATGAGGGTGGGCCAAGTTGGGGTGGGATGCGGAATGGTAGGCGGGAGGAAAGAGGGATTACCTGATTGTGATATCGTCCAGTAGAACGCCACCCCAAGGGTTCCCAGCGGTAAGCTGCGTCGCCCCAGGGAGCGGCTTGACGAAGGGGCCGTCGCAGACTCCGTTGCCGGTTAGGAAAGCGGAATCCTGGTTGCTGCAATCATGAGCATCCTACGTAAATTTCGGAGTCAGCATTCCTCCTTCCAGCCAATGCAATGAGTGGAGGTGCATGCTTTGGGAGCGGCTATAGCCCAGACATGTTCCATGCTTCTTGAAAACCTCAGCAAGGGGTAATAGATGCTCCGAAAGTTACTTACCAAGAGCCAAAGCGTTGTGTCGCCGTACTGGGTACGCGCAGCTGTGGCGTCCTGCAAAGGTCAGCATCCATGTCCACCAGATGAGCGACAGAGTTTACATTATCGCTCAAGGTCTTCTGGGCATTGGCTGAGAGGCTCCCTTGGATGGCGCTTAGGGGGTTCGCATTGTTGCTCCCCTGCTGGAACACTACGACAGGATGGACAGCATTGTGATCGCTCCACGCTTTCGGGATCAGCTGGCCGTACAGGACGTTCTCCATGACACCTTGCAGGCTGAAGAGCGAGTTGTTGAAACTGGTGTCAGCCCAGTGTCCATCATTGATGTACGCATCCAGCTGGGTTAAAGCATCGTCGGACCCGGAGAACAGGTTGGTCATGTATTGCTGGGTGACACTCGCCCACCCATCTACGAGTTTCCCCAACTCGCTGCTGAGGTCGTTCGCTGTGTTCACCTGGCCTTGCACCCCAGGCTGTGCATCCTTGGCGATTGTGATGCTGTTCGAGACAGCGGCGTTGGTAGAGTCTTTGGCCCAGCCGTGGTCGTTGCCTCTGTTCTTGAAGATTGGAGCGTCTCTTAGGATTTTGTTCCAGACGCCGGCGCCGATCAGGCCGTAACTGATGGCGAAGGTATCAAGGAGTAATCTGAGGAAGGCCATAGTATCGGGGTTTTGAGGTGCAAAGGTGGATGCGAACTTGGCAATTTGGGCTTCCATGGAGGACTCCGCACCTTTGAGGCCGTTGTAGAGGTTGTCGTAGAACTGCCAAAGTCATCCGTGAGTCACCTATGTATTCTCTGTGTCGAGTCGTCATGAAGTTATGAGAGGGAACACGTACCATATGAATGTTCGCAAAGGAAGTCATGACCATCGCGCCCACTGGAACGTTGGTCTCTTGGCACTTGACAACGGAGTTGCAATGGGTTTCGCCGATGTTGGAACAATCCCATTGTGTAGGCCCATTCCAATACCAGGATATCGACCGGACGAAGCCTGAAATGGCGCCCAGGGGATCGGGATTCTTTCCCCCTTCGTTGAGCACAGTCCACCATCTCTTAATACTGTCCCAACCGCCATTGCCATCTGCAGCGGTCCACTTCGCCTCGGCTGTTTTGGTATCATCGTTGATCGTGGGATCATTGCAAGTCTTACAAGCCCACGGGCCTAGGACTGGGTCAGCCGCAGAGCCACCTTATGGTTCGTAATGCCTAGATAATACGCCAAGGAGAAAGTGTAGGGTTGGTACGACTCACCATATCCTGTGGCGTTGCAGTCCCTGTTGTACAGGATATTGTCCCGCCCCGTTATACCATCCTGGCTTTCTCTCCTCTCAAAAAGCTCTGAAAACGGGAACGCCGAGACCGACAACGCTAGAATGCTTGCGTATGCAATACTCGCTTTCATGATGAACAGTCAAGAAGAGTGTTCGAGATCCTGATTGACGGACCTCCTGCAATGACTTGTGGGCTAGAGGAATAGGAGGAGAAGAAGAGGAATCTTGGTCTGATACTTTGAAGAGAAACAGAGAGTCACATCTCAGGAACATAAATCAAGGGACTTTCTACGTTTTATAGAACCCAGAAGTCCATGTCCGCACGCGAGAAAGACCGCCAGCAAACTCTGTAACCATGATCGTATCGGAGCCTTCATCTCGGAAGCATATGCTTCGCCATTGAACTACTTACCACCTGCGTCACCAACCTGTTGGTCTCCCAGGGTGATGATAGATTAGGGCACCTGGTGTAGCACCGTTTCCCATTCCCAGAACCACAGAGGCAATATCAGACATCGTAGAGGGCAGCATGAGGCGAGGCTACGCTTACTGTGCAGGTACATGGACTCGCGTCGTTTCACGTCGAGAAATGGGGCTGTATAAATGTACTAGCGTGAGTGGTTTTCCCGTCGAGGTAGGTATAGTACAACTTTGGGATTCCGAAGCGAGCCGTGTGATTATCATTTTCGAAAGTGTGGGATCGCAGGGCTGAGCAATTCCCCCTTTGACTCCAAAGTAGGCGAGATGCCAAGCCTTGATACCCGTGCTGCTAAGATGCAGGGTGATTGGCTGCGACAACGTCGAGCATTGAGATCTCCTTCTTGGGGGTCTGTTTCGGAGTGGGGGTTCCATGCTCTCGTGGCTGCCGCTTCCGCTCTCATTGGGCCGCTGAACTAGTGACCTTACATGGTCGCGCTCGTTGCGAAACTTGAAACCGCTGCTTAGAACTTTCTGCTGTTATTCAAGCTGGGCCCTGACTAGACGCGGTGCCTGATAGCTGAAGAGGAAGATCTGATCGAACTCCGGTTGGTTCATCATGACGTGGCACAGCTGAAGACCTTCAAAGATAGCGTGGGATGACGAGTTTAAAGATGGTATACGTAGAAAATTCGATAACAATGAAGACAGAGAACTGTCGGGTATTCGAACATTCGACTTGACTGCTGGACGTGATGGCCTGTACGCACTTGACGCTCCTTTGCTTCGAAATCCTTACACTTGCTCGGTGATTCGGAGGGCCCACTGCTGCAATCATGACAGTGAGGTGCGACAGTGAACAAGCTTTTCAGCGAGGCTGATTTCGTCAAGCACTGAAGGTAGAATGGCGCAGTCGGTGCTTCCCCTCCGGTCGTCCACATTAATGCCGCAGATGTAGAGTTCTGACACGTGGGCGATCATGAAGAGTGATCGCTATGCCGAAAGATGCCGGCACGGCCGCTGTGCATGATTTCCAACCCAACATGGCCCGTCATCAAGACCGAGCAGGGTCGCATATTCTGGGGCTCTTGCACATAGTTGGCCCCTAAAGCAAGTAAATCCCAGCCACGGAGCCAAGCAAACGGAGATGCCTGGTGTGGCGGGATCCAAAGCGGGTCAGTCATTTCAAAAAAGGAGTACCCTCACAAACTTGAGCAGATCAGATCTCGGCCCCCACATGGTTACTTTTGACCCGTCATCTCCGCATCCATGTATGACGGGCTTCGGACAGAGCTTCGCTCATCCGTACCCGTCATCTTGATATCAGAATCGGTCGTGTTGATGAGTCGCTTCTCTTCGGCTACCCAAGCTACCGCTTCACGCTGCTGGGATGGCCTGTTGCTTCTGCTCCTTCCAAGTCGTTCGCACCATTCTTCGGCGCTTACAATCGTGCCCTCAACGATGCCGCTCACCTGTGCCAGCTTGTCAAGTGCTTCTCTCGCCAGTAGAATGGCCTTCCTAGCGCTTGTCTCGGAGCCAGTAGTACCACCCTGATGTGGACCGTCCTCGTTGTTGCTCGACGCCGTAAAGTATCGTTGGAAACTTTGGCGAAGAGACTTGAGATACCGACCAACCAGGATGCGAGCGTTCTCAGGTAGTGCTGAGCCCGCATACTCAGTCACAGCGTTGTTGACCTTCTGAATAATCCAAATCACCTCGGCCGTAAGGGCCTGCATGTGACTCGCGCGATTTCTAGCAGTGGCGGTGTCTCCTTCCGATGCTAGGCTTGCGTCTTCTTGATGCGGTGTTGATGCGTTCGACCGCGGCGAAGGCTGTTGGGCCTGTCCTGAGTCGGTGTGCTCGATTGCGTCTCGGAGAGAAATGATGAGACGGGCTAAGTGTCGATTTGCCCAGCCAAGGCATCTCAACGCCCATTTGAGGCTTTCTAGAGACTCTTCGCTCATAGCTACTCCCAGCCCTGACGTCGAGCGTATGAGCCTCCTCGACCAGCTTGAGGGGGTTTGAGGACGTGGCTCATCAGCAGCTTGATTTTGTGAAGCCGCTTCCTCGTAGGATGGTGACTTTTGAGCATCATAGGGTGGGAGCGTGTCGGAATATGACAGTTCAGAGAGTCGCCGATTGCCTTGTGGGCTAGAAATTGTCTCCGTGAGTCCTCTCTCGACATCGACATCGCCGTTGCCATTCTCTGTACGCCGTCGTTCCGGACTTCGGTCTTCCGAAGTCAAGTCACTTCTTTGTAACCACCAGCGTACCCCGGTCTCAACCCCACTGATCCTTCCTGCCGTCCCGACGGTACTGACCACTGGAATTCCCAATCGCTCAACGATCTCGGCGCCGTACCTGAAGCTGGGAGAGTAGGACTTCGAGGATGAGTATGCATGTAGAGAGCCATTGATAGTCGAAGAGAGGAGTGGATGCCGTGACGTGAAAAGAGATAACAGCGGTTCGGGCTGCTGCGACTCGTTGGGGGTCCGAAGACCTGGGTCACTCTTTGGGGTAAGGGAGTTTGTGACTCGTGGTTGCCTGGTATCTGTGAGGCGCTTTAGCAACGGTGTTCAAGCGGCCCTGATTCTTATAGACGAACCAGATCGGAGACCTTCGAGGGCTTGCGCGGCTTCGATGTCATCCATAGAAAGCTCGCTTGTTTGCCTGACGTCTCGGTCGCTGCCATTCTTCACGTCGTCTATATCCATAGGAGAACTTTGTCCATCATGAATCGCATGCTCCAACGGCCCAGTAGGCGCCAAAGGCCATTCTTCGTACGGTGGAACCGCAGCGCTGCGAGAATGTTGAGCTCGTACTTCCATAGTAGCTTGCTCGGTCGATGTAGAATATGAATTGATGAAGCAGGCTCGAATCTTGGCGTGCGCTCACATGGCGCGACTTGTTGCTCTTGGGACAGCGATATCATAAATACTTCCAGAAGGTTGGAGGTCATCACCGAGATGGGCATACTTTACTCTAACTGGACGTTGCGATGGGGCTCGACATGTGACAGACCGCCAAGACCAAGTCTAACCAAAGGGGTCAAATTATTCAACGTTTAACCTCGGCACTATCGGCAGTTGCTCAACGCAATAACGGTATGAAAGTGAAGTGTTTTCATGAACGGAAGGAGTTCGATTACGTGGTGCCTCAATAAAGGGAAATCTTCATTTCATCTGAGAGCTCCTCAATCAAGGAGCTTGACTTGCGAATTTATAATCACCAAAAGCCTGATGAGATTTTGAGCTTCCCCCACCGTGCCATCCAAAGCACCACAAACTCCCTTCTTACCTATCGCATTCATTCTCAAACGGTATCATATTCCACCCGCCTCGCCCCCCCTCTGCATTCCCACTCTCTCCAACCCATCCACTCCCTCCCCCCCCTCCCCATCCCCATCCCACTCCACACACACCCCCTCCCCCCCACCTCTCCCAATCAACCACCCCACCACC
>JAABUS010003222.1_pt1 | contig 27274 bp, 26 predicted proteins | sample 5560161 | NCBI WGS metagenome assembly JAABUS01 (sample SAMN10711885, study PRJNA513376) | rock metagenome | isolation source: Antarctica rocks | place: Antarctica: Victoria Land, Trio Nunatak nord | collected 2016-01-04
TCGGCTACACGACCTTCAACCGGAATCTGTGGAAGGCGCTGTGAGCGCGGAGGGAGGGAGGGCGGCGAGGTGGCGCGATAGGATTGAGCGCCGTGGAGGAATCTACAGAAGAACCCGGACTTGACCTCCCGGGACATGGGGTATCGATCCTTTCTGTGATCGATCTGCTCTTGATATGGTGTTATACTACATTCACACTGATATCCGTATGGATTATGCGCGTTCACAGGAGATGCCGATGCCCGATACCGCGACCGCACCGACATCTCCATCGATTGCCATCGACACCAAGAGTGATACGCTCGCGCGTTTCTTTCGCGGGCTTGGGATGCGACACGCCTTCGTATCCTGTTTCTGCTCCTCGAAGAGGAGCGCACCGTCTCGGAACTGGTCTCTCTGCTCGGCTCCCCGCAGGGGCGGGTCTCCACACACTTAGAGCTGTTCTCAATCAAAGCAGCGCCACTCGCCGCCGGACGGCAGGCCGTGCCTGCTCCCGCCGCCGAATTGATAGCCGAGGACGTGCCGCGCGCCGTCCTTCGTGCCGAGCACATGCGGGCAGAACTCGCGGCGCTCGCCGTCGTACGTCGCGATCACCTGCTCGCGATGGGCGATGGCGTGTTCCAGCAGCGCGTAGGTTTCCATACCATCCCCTCCAGTCGCGGACAAAGTACCACGCGCCGGGAATCGCATCAGGGATGCCAGCGCCGCCGCAATGCGGATTGGCCGCGTTCTTCCATCGACACGAATCAAAGCGCGGCGGCCATCACCGCGTTGCTGAAGAGCGACTGCCGGGGCCGCTCATCCGTCCAGCCGCTGGCGAGGGCGCGGTTCGTGAGCAGCACGCAGACGATGTCCGTCGCGGGGTCGGCCCAGATCATCGTGCCCGTCGAACCACCGTGGCCGTACGTCGCGATGGAGGTCAACTCGCCGCTGGGGTGTGACCGTTTCGTGCCCTTCACCTCCCAGCCGACGCCCCACGCGACTGCGGGGCGAAGCACCGGCGGGGGCGTGCCATCGCGCAGTTCCGGTGCGATGTCGGGAGGTACGTCTGGCGGCGCGAACTGCGCGGTCGTCATCACGCGCGCGGTCGCGGGCGAGACGGTCTGCGGGCCGGGCGCCATCGACGCCGCGACGCCGACCCGCTGACGACCGCCCGCCGCAGGCAGGAAAAGGTCGGCGAAGCGGACAAGATCGCGCGGGCGGCTGAACAGCCCGCCCCACGGGATGCCGAGGCTGCGGTAGTACGCCGTGTTCGCCATCTCCCAATCCTCGCCCTCCTGCCCGGTCTGCTCCACCCAGGCGATCCGTGCTGCCCATTCCGGCGGTGGCGGCAGCGCGCTCCTCGCCATGCCGAGCGGCGCGAGGATGTGCTGCTGCACGAAGGGGTGATACTGCGCGATCGCCGGACGCTCCACCCGTCGCCGGAGCGTCCCCGTCGCGGCGCGCCCGACGACCTCCGCCGCCATCAGGATGCCGACGTTGCTGTAGCAGTGCAGCGCGCCGGGCGCGAAAAGGAGCGGCTGCGCGCCGAAGGAGCGGACGAACGCCTCCAGCGGCGCGTGCGCGCGCCGGAGATCGAGGTTGTCCGGGCTGAAGCCGGGGAGGCCGGAGCAGTGCGCCAGCACATGCCGCAGCGTCACGCTCCGTCGGTCGAACGCCGTCGCGGGTGCGTCGAGGAACTCTGGCAGCAGGTCGCCGAGCGGCTCGTCGAGCGAGCAGACGCCGCGCTCCACGATCAGCATCACCGCCGTCGCGGTGACGGGCTTCGTGATCGAGGCGAGGCCCCAGATTGTGTCGGAATCGACGGGCCGCCGCTCGGCGCGGTGGGCGAGGCCGAGGTATGCCTCCCCCGCGACCTGGCCCCCGCGCGCCACGAGCGCGGCAGCGCCCGGCAAGACCCCCTGCGCGCTCCAGCGCTCCAGCACGCCGAACGCACGGCGGAGCCCGTTCGGGTCGAACCCCGCATCCCGCGCACCCCCGGTGTGGAACCCGCGCGCCGGGCCGTCATCAGTCATGGCTTGCCCACTCATGCATCGCCCTCCGCGCGGCGTCGCGCCTCGTCGTAAACGTGCCGCAGCACCTCGTACGGCTGCGCGCCCTGCACGCCGACCTGCCCGATGACGATGGTTGGCACCGCCGCGATGCCGACCCGCGCCGCCAGTCGCTCCTGCTCGACCACGTGATCCGTGTACGTGCCCGCGTCGAGCGCGGCGCGCAGATCGTCCGCATCCAGCCCGACCAACGCGCCGATCTCCACGAGCACATCGACCGCGCCGATGTCCCGGTTGTCGACGAAGAAGGCGCGGAAGAGCGCGACGCGCATCGGGTCGAACAACCCATGCGCGCGGGCGTAGATCGCCGCCTCGTGCGCCCGCCGGGAGCGCGCCTTCAGCGGCGGGAAGCGCATCTCCACCCCCATGCGCGCGGCCATCGGCGCGACCCCACGCTCCCAGTTCTGGCGGAAGCGGTCGCCGTCCGGCCCGGCGATGTCGGGGAGCGGCGTGGGTTCGGGCCGGAGTTCGAATGCGTACCACTCCACCACCACGTCGTGCTTCGCTTGTAATTCGGCCAAGGAACCCTCAGCCAGGTAGCAGTACGGTCAGACATAATCCGAGAAAACAATCACGGGCATCGGTGAGTCCATAGCGAAGCATCCTTTCTGGTTCGTGACGCAGGCTGAAAAGCCTGTGGTAATGATCGCACCTTTATACACGTGCCGACCACGGAGAGCCATCGGACGGGTTTCCTCCACGAAACACGATCCGCTCGTGGATTCGTGCCCTGTGGAGTACGATGTCCTTCGTATTCTCGAAAGGAGCGTCGATGCGGCTGATCTCGTGGAATGTTGCACGCGCCGGGCCAGCCCGGATTACGTGTCAGGTCGCAGCCCTCGCTGCCCGCGCGCCGGAGATCATCGCGTTGCAGGAGGTGCGGATCAACCGCATCCCGGAGTACCGGAGTGCGCTCGCGCGGGCGGGCTTCGCGCACATCGTGGACGGCTTCGCGGGTGTCCATTGCGACTTCCAGGGCAGGCGCGCGACCGGCGTGCTGGTCGCGAGCGCGTGCGAATGCACCGCCGTACCGAATCTGCGCGCGGCGATGGCATTGCCGTGGCCGGAACGGCTGCTCTCGGTCGTCGTCGCGACCGCGTGGGGGCCGGTCGAACTGCACACCGTCTACGTCCCGGTCGGCTACGGCGGTCAGCGCCTCGATGTGCGGGTGCGGACGCTGGAATGTCTCTACTGGGGGCTGGCGCGCTCCACAGGGCGGCATCGCATCCTCTGCGGCGACTTCAACCTGCCCCAACGGGAGACGGCGGAGGGCGAGGTTATTACCTTCGGGCAAACTCTGCGGAAGAGCGGCGTGTTCGCGATCACCAACGCGCTCATGCATCAAAGCGAGCGAGCCGTGCTGCTCGGACTGGCGGCGTTCGGTCTCACGGATGTCTACCGCGATCTCCATGGATATGTGCGGCAGGATTTGAGTTGGTACCATCCCGTCTCCGGCAATGGCTTCCGGCTCGATCACGTCCTCGCGTCCCGCTCGCTACGGGCGGCAACGTGCCGGTATCTCGACCACTTCCGCACCATGCGCGAGGAATACTCCCCGCACGGCTTCACGCGACTGAGCGACCATGCGGCGCTCGAAGTGGTCTTCGCCCCGGAGGTTCACGGCGCGGACGCTAGTGAAATTTAATGTCCCAGTCGTACGGAATATCCGGCGTGTCGTACGGCGTCCGGTACTCGTCCGGGTCGTCGCGGCGGTACGGCTCGGTGGGGAAGTTGAGCAGGTAGGCCGGCTCGTCGCCGATCACCTTGAAGCCGTGCAGCACGCCAATCGGAATCTTGATGACCGCCAGATTGTGCTGCCCAATGAAGAACTCGTTGATCTCGCCGCGCGTTGCGCTGCCTTCCCGGTCGTCGTACAGCGGGACTTTGATCATCCCCCGGATGCAGCAGAAGTAGTCAGTCTGCTTGCGGTGGTAATGCCAGGCGCGGATGACGCCGGGGTAGGAGATCGAGACGTAGCACTGCCCGAACTTGGCGAAGAACGGTTCGTCGTTGCGGACGATCTCGGTGAGCGCGCCGCGCTCGTCGGCATTGGTCACAAGTTTCTTCAGTTCGACGCCCTCGATCACCCGCTGCTCCTTCGCGCTACTCCGCCACACGCACCGGGAAGCAGCATAGCATATCCGCGCATCCGTACTGCGGCGTCATGTTTCTTCGTCCTCTTCTTCCGGCTCGTCGGCACGGGCGGTGCGCAGGCTCTCCTCGATGATGCTTCGCACATCGCTCACACCGTAGAGGGCGTATGCATGCCCATCAATCTCCCGGTCGAGCGCGGCATAGTTCGTGGAAAACGTCGCCAATGTGGTTCGCGACGCATCGTAGGCCTGTAACGCTTCGACAACCACCGCGCCCATTCGCGGGAAACCAACCTCCGCGAGGCTCGTACTCCCAGGCAGAGCGCGGAGCACAAGAGCGAGCAGTCGCGCCGTTGCCTCGTCCACACATGTGAACGCGCCGTTGGTCAAGGTGACAGTCGCTCCCGCCACGGCGATAGTCGCACCAATTGTCGTATCGGCAGGGAACGCGGTAATCAGCGGGGATTGATAGAGCGGGATGAGGGTTCCGCTATCGCTGAGCGGCTCGGCCATCCGGCGCTTTGCCGCGTCGCGCTCTCGATGCAGCGCGTGCATCCGCCGTACTGCGTCAATCATCGCATCAACGAGTGCGCGGTTCTCTTCATTTAGCAACGGCACGGGCAGCCGCGCGAGATCGCCGCTATTCACATGATTATTTGAACTGTACGCCTTGAAGTAGAAGTTGAGTGGCGCGCTGTTGAGCAAGCCTTCAATATATTCTGTTGGCGCTTTGCAATCGCTCGCGAGGATATAGTTGGCATATCTGCTATCTGTGTAAACCCGCTCGCCTTCTACGATCATGGGTTGAACATACCCAACTTTGATACGCTTCCTTTGCGTGAGACGCGCCGTGCTCATCTCAACGAGACGTGGCTGGGCAGCATGATTATCGCGCTCAAGGGGCATGGACGCTTCATACCACTTGGCGTTTCGACGTTCCCGCGTCGTGTCGATGTAATACGGTGCGATGTTGAGACCTACCAGACATACCACGCGACCTGCGCCCTGAGATGAATGGATACGTCGTCGCTCGGATTGGCCCAATTCGCCATTGTAGATGGCCCCGACGAGATTCGGCACGAGCGTCGGAAAGCCCGCCTCGCGCATCCGACGCAACGCCGTATATGCTCCGGGGACCGGCTGGATTGCGAATGATTGATGCAGACCATAGCGCTCATTGTCCGCGATAACGATATCGAGGGTCGTCTCTACCCGCCGGTAGGAACGCTGCGCGAGTTCCTCCAGGGAACGGGCTTCGCCAACGCCCAGCGGATACGCTTCCCCATCGCGCGCCTGTTTCGGGCGCGCGATGAGGATCGTCGTCGCCTGATCGACGTTGTAGAACGCCTTCACATAGTACGGCAGAGAGACGACGAGTTCGAGCCGGTACTGTTCGAGCAGCCAGCGACGGAAAGAGCGGCTATCCTCATCCGCCAGCCATGTATTCGGCACGATAAAACCGAGACGCCCATGCTCCTTGAGAAGCGGCAGGTACGCCCGCAGGAAATAGCGGTAGGTATTCGCACCGCCCGCGACGATGTCCGCGTACCATCTGCGATACGACGCATTACTCGTCACGACATACGGAGGATTCCCGACGATCACATCATACGTTTGCGCCTTGCGATCATCAACGGCGTCCCGTTCCGCGAGGAGCGCGGAACCTCCCGGCGCGAGCGTGTCGCCGAAACTGAGATTGTAGGCGCCGTTACCATTGGTGCTACTACCATTCGCACCGTTCCTTCCTGCCGGGAGCAGGCTGTCGGTTTGATACACGGCAATGCGCGGCAGATTCCCGGCTTGCTTGCCAGTCCGCGCGTAATCGTCGATCAACTGAAAAACGAGGTTCATTTCCGCAATCGCGCACGCGAACGGATTGATATCGAACCCGGTGAGATTCGTCGTTGCCTGCCGCAACCGCTCTTCCGGCGGCAGCCCGCGACGATCTAATGAAAGGAGCAACCGACCGAGAGCACGCACCGGGAAGGTGCCGGAGCCACATGCCGGATCGAGAAGCGTCACACCACGCAGATCGCGATCCGCTGTGTAGCCAACGGCATCGAGAATGAAGTCCACGACCGTCTCATGGGTGTAGAATTCGCCGAGACCTTTGCGGATGTCGCGAGGGAAGTACTTCTCATAGAGTTTGCCGAGAATATCGCGATCCACGCCGGAGAAATCGTAGAGATTCAGCCGCCAGAGGACGCGATTCAGCGTAGCGTTCACGTCGCCGTCGCCCGCGAGATACCAGTCGAAAACACCTTCCGCAAAGAGATGACCATAGAGGTGCGTCGCGTCGGAGAATGCGAGCAGGATGAGGTCGCGATACGACTCCTTAAGATACGTCGTGAAATCGCGCCAGACTGCGATGCCGCCGTTCGATACCTTGCGGGCCAGTAGGTCCTTATCTTCACAGATGCGGATGAAGAGGAGTTTATTGAGTTGTACGTAGACGGACTCTTTGCAGAAGACATCTTTGTTCTCATCCGGCGGGCGGCTTTCACGGTTCGAGAGGCGACGCCAGAGCGCGAAGCCATTCCGGAACTCCTGGTACGGTCGAGCGGTCATCCGGCGCTGGCGAAGTTCGAGTTCGAGCCGCGCGGCCCCGATCTCGTCACTGCTTGTGCGGAGGGCGGTTGCCTCCCGTGTGAGACGTTGCTCGTCCTCCCCAAATTGTTGGGACGCTACCTGAAAATGATCGAATGCCTCCAGCGCATAGAGATAGAGATAACTGACGCAGGTATCGAGATCGCCAATCATGTCATCGAATGCCGCATCATGACGAATGGAACGATGCTGCGAAAATGGTCCGTCGAAGTCATCGTACCGTGGAGCCCACAGTTCTTCTCGGGTGAGGTAGCGAAACTGTTCGAGTGAAGCGCGGTCGGACAGCGCCAAGCGATAGTCGTCGCCGTCACGCGGGCGGGCGGTGAGCGCGACCATGTTGAGATCGGCGAGAAGGGGTCTGTCCGGCGCATTCTTGAAAAGTCGCAGGTGCGTACCATCGGTGAGAATGATGTACTGGGTCGACGGAGCCGCATACCCAAATGCTTGATCCACGTCTGCGGCGATGAGACCGACTTCAGATCGTTTCGTTTCAACAATCAAGATCGGGTCGCCCGCAGCATTGCGGACATGGATATCGCGCCGGATGCCAAGTTGCTCGATCTCATAGTCGTTATCCGCGCGTCGATAGCCGAGGATGCCTTCCAAAACAATGTCGGCCCATGCCACACGCTCGTTAAGTTCCGATTGCCCATGACCGAGACGCGGCAAGAGGGCACGATACTTTCGCAAGAAGTCATCAGCAAACGCCATGTATCTTGTACCTCATCCTTTCTTGCCGCTATCGTACATGGCCGGAGCGCTCATAATGGCGCAGCACGCGGCCCGGCAGGCCGCCGGTGTGCTCGCCGTGCGTACCGAGCACGACGATCCCGTTGACGATCACCGTGTCGATGCCGATGGGATACTGGTGCGGGGCGGTGAAGGTCGCGGTGTCCGCGATCGTCGCAGCGTCCCAGATGGCGATATCCGCCCAGTAGCCAGCGCGCAGGAGGCCCCGTTGCGAGAGTTTCAGGCGCGCGGCGGGCAGGCCGGTCATCTTGTGCACCGCCTCGGGGAGCGTCAGCGTGCCGCGCTCGCGCACGTAGTGACCGAGCACGCGGGGGAAGGTGCCGTACGAGCGCGGGTGCGGCATGCCGTGGCTGAGCGGGCCGTACGGCGCAAGCGCGGAGCCATCGGAGCCGATGCTCGTCAGCGGCCAGCGCATCACCGTCTCCACGTCGCCCTCGTCCATGCTGTGCCCGACGATGCTCACATCCATCTGGTGCGCGATGAGCAGCGCGCACGTCGCGTCCACCGTGTCGCCGCCGAGCGCGTCCGCGATCTCCGGCAGGCTCCTGCCGATACACTCCGGCATCTCCGGGCAGCCCGTGATGACCATGTTCTCCCAGCCGGATTCCGCCGCCATGTTCTCCCAACCGGGCAGGCCGCTCGCGATGTCGGCGCGGATGCGGTCGCGCGCGGCGGGGTCGGCGAGGCGGCGGAGGACGGCGGATTGGTCGCCGTCGAGCGCCCACGGCGGCAGCACCATCGCCAGCCCCGTCGCGTACGCGGTGTACGGGTACTGGTCGCACATCACGTCCACCCCTGTGGTGCGGGCGTCCTCCAGGCGCTGGAGGCTGCCGTGCACCTTGCCCCAGTTCGCCTTGCCGTCCGCCTTGTGGTGCGACATCTGGCCGCGCACGCCCGCGTCGCGGCAGGCCGCGATGAACTCATCGACCGCCTCGTGCAGCCCGTTCCCTTCGTTGCGGATGTGGCTGGTGTAGATACCGTCCGTCTCGCGCAGGGCGCCGCAGAGGTCCGTGATCTCGTCCGCGCGCGCGAAGATGCCGGGTGGGTAGATCAGGCCGGTTGAGAGGCCGATCGCGCCCTCCGCCATCGACTGTCGCAGGAGGCCGCGCATCCGGCCCTGCTCGTCGGCGGTGGGCGGGCGGTCGTCGTACCCCATCACGGCGGCGCGGATCACGCCATGCCCGACGAATGCGGCGTAGTTGCACGCCAGCCCGGTCTTCTCCACCCGCGCGTACAGGTCCGCGACGCTGAGCCATGTCCGCTGCACGCCGACCTTCGCTACATCCCGCGTGATGCTCGCGGCGGCGGGCGTGTCCGTGTGGCCGAGCGGCGCGAGCGAGATGCCGCACAGGCCGCCGATCTCGGTCGTCACGCCCTGACGGATTTTGCTCTCCATGCGCGGGTTAACGAGCGTGGAGCGATCCGAATGCGTGTGAATATCGATGAAGCCGGGGGAGACGCAGCGGCCCGTCGCGTCGATCTCCCGCCCGCCGATCGTGCCGGAGAGGTCGCCAATCGTCAGGATATGCCCACCGCCGATGCCGACATCCGCCCGCACGGCAGGCGCGCCGCTGCCATCAACGACCATGCCGTTGCGAAGAATCAGATCCAACATGCCCATGCTCCTCCGTCGCGACCCTTCCGCGCGCCATTGTCGCACAGAAAGGCAACAGCCTTTCTTGGGCGGAGACTTTGAATAAGCCATGGACAATGGTGGCGGGATTGGTGTGGATCGTCGCCATCGCGATGGCGACGACGGCGGGGGAGTTACGGGGCGCGCGAGATCGCATAGGACATACGACGAGGCGATTTTCCCGTTGGTGGCAGGCTAGCAGCCTGCCACCACCGGGTTTCTCTCGTAGACTGCGTCACTCCTACTCCGAATCGACGAAGAAGATGAAGTCCGTATCGCCCGGCGACTGGTCGTACCGCGTCAGCAGTCCCGCCATCTCGCTGCGGTGCTGCGCGCTGTGGTAGAGGATGTGCATGAGGACTTGCCAGATCGCGTACGTGAACGTCTTGCCGTCCGGGTGCGTCAGCGTGAGTGGCGCGGCGAGATCGTCTTCGCTCATGCTGGCGAGGTAGGCTTGTGCGCGCGCGTGCTCCTCCTGCTGGAATGCCCGGAGCGCAGCGACCGAGGCGGTTGGCTCAACCGGGAATGGCTGCTTGCGGGCGTCGATCCCCTGACACCGCGAGCGCCAGCCGTACTCAACGATCAGCGTGTGCCAGAGTGTCGTGCGCAGGCTGCCCTGGCTGTACATCTCCGGGGCGTCCAGTTGCTCGTCGCCCACCTTCGCGGCGCAATCGAGGATGCGCGCGTCCATCGCGGCGTTGTAGTCGAACATTGTCGTGAGCATCGTCTTTCCAAGCATCGTCCGCCCCTTTTTCTGGTGTCACGCACCCGCATCGACCGTCGCCAAAACAGAACGTACGTTCGTTCGTGTCAAGTAGGTAGGGGCAATCTGCTTCGGAATTCGGCGCTACACCCAGTCTTCCAGCCAGCCATTGATCGTCACGTCGGCGCGCTGGGTGCGGAGGCCGCGCACGCTGCGGATGAAGCCAGAGACTTGCCGCCCGTCGTCCGTCGTCAGGACGATCTCGGTCTTCGGCTGGAGGTACGAGTCCTTGCGGGAGACTTCAAGCGTGCCTTGCCACGACGGCGGCAGGATCACCGTGTGGCCGAGCATATTCTTCCGGTTCGGCGTCATCCGCAGCGCGTAGCGGACGTGCGTCGCGATCTGCGTCGTCGTGCGCTTCCCGTCCTGTGCGCGCCAGACGACGCCCTCCGTCCCTTCGAGCGCCTCGGGCGGGATGAGCTGAATCGGTATGCCCGCATCCGGTGGTTGCATCGCCTCACTCCTTTCCGCACCCTCTCGCCATACACTACCGCGTCGCTCGGGGCACGGCAAATGCTCGTCATCGGGCGCGAAGTGTGCGATAACACCCGTAGAATCGATGATGGGAGCGAAAAGCGGAATGCGAGGAGGCAGAGCCGATGGTCGTCGATCACATCAACAATATCGCGACGTTCGATGACGGCAAGGCGGAGGAGTACCCCGCCGACCTCTACCGCTTCGACGCCGTCGCGGAGGGCGTGGACGGCTTCGCGGCGGTGACGGACGCGCACCTCGACTTCTTCCGCGCGCACGGCTACCTCGTCATTCACCACGCCTTCACCGCAGCAGAGGTAGCGGCGGGGCTGGAAGGGCTGCTCGATCTGATCGACGGCAAAGCGCCGGACTTCGACGGCATCCAGTTCGAGGCGTGGGCGCGGGACCGCCTCGCCACGATCGCGCGCGACGAGAAGCAGGACTACATCCGCAAGTTGATGGCGTTCACGGCGTACGACGCGCGCCTGGACGCCATCGCGAACCACCCGGATTTGCTCGCAATCGTCCGGCGGATCGTCGGCGACACGCCGCAGAAGTTTCAGGACATGGCGCTCCTCAAGCCGCCGGGCGGCGGGCGCGAGAAGCCGTGGCATCAGGACAAAGCCTTCTTCGACATGGACATCGACAACCCCGTCGTCGGCGCGTGGATCGCCCTCGACCCCGCGACGCCGGAGAACGGCTGCATGCACATCATCCCCGGCTCGCACCGCGAGGGGCCGGTCGTCCACTTCGCGCGGCGGGACTGGCAGATCTGCGACAACGATGTGCAGACCGCCCGCGACGTGATGGTGCCGCTGGAGCCGGGTGGCGTCCTGCTCTTCGACGGGCTGATCCACCACGGCACGCCCGCGAACCGGACGAACCAGCGCCGCCGTGCCGTCCAATTCCACTACACCGCCCGCAGCGCCATCTGGACCTCGCAGGAGGCGCGGATGGCGATCTTCGGCAGCGAGGGCAAGGATGTGGAGTGTTGAGTCGTCCGCTGGTGTATGTCTCCCTGCGGGGAGGGCGCGACGACAGATGGAGGGGTTGCGATGCCTTTGCCGCGATGGGGGGCGCGCCCATCGGCGTCCGCTGATGGGGCAATATCCTGAGCGCATCTCCCGATAAGAACATCACCACGGGCTATCGAGAAGATGGATGCGCGCGGTGAGATTGGTCGCCCCTTCACCACGATAATTGGCTCTGTCCCACGGGTGGGCTTCCTGCTACCATGCGTCCCTGCTTTCCAGGCGGTAGGTGATGGGAAGGAAATCGCATGGACGAAGGATTGGCGGGGCGTTACGCCATGTACACGACGATGCACCGCCAACCGGCGGACCTCCGTACACTCCTCGCGGCGCGGTGGGACGGGGCGAATGTAGCGGCGGGGCTACTCGCGGAGGCGCAGCGCGTCTTTGTCGTCGGCATCGGCACCAGTTTCCACGCCGCGCAGGTCGGTGCGACGCTGCTCCGCGCGGCGGGGTCGGACGCACGCCCGGTGGATTCGCACGAGTTCGCTACCTATCCCCCCGCCCTGCGCGCCGGTGACGCCGTGATCGTCATGGCGCACAAGGGGACGAAACAGTATTCCGGGCGCGCGGTGGAACTGGCGAAAGCGGCGGGCGTCCCGTGCATCGGCATCAGCGGCGAAGGCTCGAAGATGAGCGGCGACGGCCCGGCGTTGATCCTGCGGACCGTCGCGCAGGAGACATCGGCGGCGTACACCGCGAGCCACCTCGGCGCGCTGACGGTGCTGGCGCAGGTCGCCACCGTGATCGGCGAGCGGCGCGGCGCAGCGGCGGTCGCGGGCTGGCGCGCGGCGCTCACGGCGCTCCCGGAGCAGGTCGAGGACGTGCTGCGGCGCGCGGGCGAGATTGAGCCGGTCGCCCGCGCGATGATCGACGCCAATTGCCGCATCTTCTGCATCGGCGCGGGGCCGAACGCGCCGACCGCCACCGAGGCCGCCCTCAAGGCACGCGAGACCGCCTACGTCACCATCGACGGGATGAGCGTCGAGCAGTTCCTGCACGGCCCGATGGTGACGGTGAACCCGGACGACTGGATCGTCGCCATCGCGGTCGAGGGGCCGGGGATGGAGCGCCTCGCGCAGGTCTGCAACGCGCTCCGGCTGATCGGCACGCCGTTGTGGGTGATCGGCAGCGCGGTCACGACCGTGTCGGACGCGGCGCACTTCACGCTCCCCACCGTGCCAGAACCGCTCTCGCCGCTGCTGACGGTCGTGCCGGTGCAACTGCTCGCATACTCCCTCGCCATCGCGAAGGGGACGAACCCGGACACCTTCCGCCGCGACGACCCGCGCTATCTGACGGCGTTCAGCAGCCTGGCGCTTTGATGAGTAGACAGTAGGCAGTAGTCAGTGAACGCAGCCCTCCTTCTGTCTACTACCACCGAGGAGGATGACCGATGCAAGCATACGATCTCGCCGATGTGCTGGCGGCGCACGCGGCGGCGGGCGCGCTGTACCACGAGTTCGTGCGCGCGCCGTCGCTCAGCACCGGGCTGTACCTGCTCCCCGCCGGTGCCGCCGACCCGCAGCAACCCCACACCGAGGACGAGGTATACTACGTCATCGACGGACGCGCACAGATCCGGGTCGCGGAGGAGGATCGCGCGGTCGCGGCGGGGAGCGTCGTCTTCGTCGCGGCGGGCGTGGAGCACCGATTCCACACGATCACGGCGGACCTGAAAATCCTCGTTTTCTTCGCGCCCGCGCGGGGAACGCACGCGACCGCATCGGCGTAGCGGGGTCAGCGTATCGGCCCGCCGCGCCCCGACGATAGATGATGGATGAAAGAACGAAGAGAGGGCGCCCCGCGTGGGCGCCCTCCGACTCTTGCCTACCGCCAATGCCGACGAGCGACTATCGACTGCTCAGCCGCACTTCACCGCGATGTTCGCGGTGCGGGCGGCGATCTGCGCCTGCTCGATCAACTGCTGCTGGCCCCGCTTCATGTACTCATCGAGGGTGATCTGATCCGTCAGGTACGCCTGGAAGTTCTGGCCCCACTGCGGTCGGTCGGCGTGGCTGATGTTGTTGAAGTAGAAAAGGTGCCGGTAGAAGATTTGCTCCGGGTTCTGTCGAAACATTGCGAAGCGCGGGTCCTCCAGCTTGACGTTCTTGTTCACGGGCAGGTCGTACCCCGGCTTGACGTACGCCGCCTGCACCGGCACGGAGGTCATGAACTGGAGGTAATCGACGGCGATGGCCTGCCCCATCGCGTCCTTGCCCTTGTCGCGCAGGTCCGCGAGCGGGATGCCATAGGTGATGCCGCGCTCGCCGTCGTCCGCGAGCTTGCCCGCGTTGGCGACAACGTCCGCGCCGAAGGTCTCCGCGTCCGGCTGCGGCGTCGGGAACGCGCCGATATCGAACTTCGCCGTCCCCTCCTTCTTCGACTCGTCGTAGAGGTTGAGGAACGCCTGGCTGCGGTAGGTCATCGCCGCCTTGCCCTCGAAGAAGAGCTGGTACATGTCTGGGATCTTTAGCGTCGAGTAGCCCGGCGGCCAGTAGCTGGCGATCATCTTCTTCAGCACGGGCCACCCGGCGCGGCTCCACGGCGTGTCGAATGTCCACTTGCCGCCGCAGACCGCGTCCAACTTCTGCTGGAGCGTCAGAAACTGCGTGCCGCCGCTGATGCTGTCCCACTGCTTGCGCCCGAGCGAGATGAAGAGGATCCAGACGGTGTGCGCGAGCGTCTGCACCGTCCCCTCCTGCGCCATCGGGATGAACCCCGCCGCCTTCAACTTGTCGCAGACGGCGATCCACTGCTTCCATGTCTTCGGCTCGTCGGCGTCGGTCAGACCTGCCTTCTTCCACGCATCCTTGTTGTAGACCCACGCGGACTTGTACTGCGTGAACGGCACCGAGTAGCTGTTCTTCAGGCCGAACTTGGTGAAGATGAAGAGATCAGGGTCGTAGTCGTTCTTCCACGGCTGGCCGCTGTACGCCGATGGCTGATCGAGGACGGGAGACAGGTTGACCCACGGCACGGTGTTGTTGGCCTCCTGCACATCGGTCGTCGTCTGCTCCGGGTAGGTCGCGACCACGGTGGGCACGCTCTTCGCCGCGAAGCGCGTGTCGACGAACTGGTAGATGTCCGTCGCCGTGGTGCCGGGAATCTCCGTCAACTCGACGGTGACGCCGGGGTGGTCCGTCTGATACTGCTTCAGGAGGTCCTTGAAGACCGTCGTGCGCGGGTCCGGCTTGCCGTTCGAGAGCGGCGGGTCAAACTGGCGGGCGAGCGAGATCGTCCCTTTGAGTTCGGGCCGCGTGACGGCGATCGTCGGGTTCGCGGCGGCGATGGGGGAGCCGCTCGATGCGGTGGCCGGTGCGGCGGCGGGCGCGCTCGGCGTGGTGATGGTCACGACGCCCTGTGTCGTCGGCTTGGCGGCGGCAGGTGTATTGGTAGCCGTGCCGCCGGACCCGCAGGCGGCGAGAATCCCCGTCGCCGCGCCCCCGGCGGCGACCCCAAGCATCCGGCGGCGGTTCAGCCGCGCCTCAAGAAATGACCGGTGTTTCGACTCGTTACCCACGGAACCCTCCTCATCGAGAAGTAGACAGTAGTCAGTAGTCAGTAGTCAGTAGTTAGATGCTGGAAAATCGCTGCACCGCCGCTCCTCTCTCAACCACTCGTTACTCTGCCTAGAACTTGATCGCGCCGGAGGTGATGCCCTTGATGAACTGCTTCGAGGCGAGGGCGAAGACGAGCAGCAGCGGCAGGCTCGCCATCACATAGCACGCCATGATGAGGCCCCACTGCGTGCCGAAGTCGCCCGCGAATGTCCGCAGGATCAGCGCGAGCGTGTAGTTGCTCTTCTTCGTGATCACGACGAACGGCCAGACGAAGTCGTTCCACAAGCGGATGAGTTGGATGATCGCCAGCGTCGCGAGGATCGGCTTCGAGAGGGGCAGCAGGATCCGCCAGAAGATCGTCCAGTGGGTCGCGCCGTCCATCCGTGCCGCCTCCATCAATTCGCCGGGGACGGAGGCGAGGAAGGTGCGCAGTACGAAGATGGCGAAGATCGAGCCGAACGAGATGTATGGGATGATCAGCCCGAGCAGGCTGCCCAGCAGGCTCCAGTGGAAAATCGGCAGGTTCCCGGTCACCACGTAGCGCGGCACGAGCAGGAGCACATCCGGCACCATCAGCATCGAGATGATGCCGAGGAAGAGGAGGCGCGAGCCGGGAAAACGGAAGCGCGCGAAGCTGTACGCCGCCAGCGACGCCACCGCGAGCGTGCCGCCGATGGAGAAGACGCAGACAATCGTCGTGTTGATCACCGGCTTAAAGATCTGCTCCCACGCGAACCGGTAGTTCTCGAAATGGAGCGGGAAGGTCGGCCAGATCGGCTGCACCGCGAACTGTGCGCGCGTCTTGAACGAGATCGAGATCATCAGGAAGAAAGGCAGGAAGGTCAGGAACGCGACGACGGAGAGGAAGATGTAGGAGAAGACCTGCCCAATGCGCTTCTGGCCCGCCGCAGTGGCGGCATGCGTCTCCGGTATCGCCGTCGTCGCGGCCCCTTCGAGGAGTGGTGCGCCGGGTGCGCTGCTTACCATAGGATTAAAACCTCCTGTATGCCGGTTCGCGTCCGGTGGAGCGGCTTCTAGACGATCCCCTGCTCGTGCGACTCGGTATCCCCGGTCTTGAGCAGGAACTGATTGATCAATGTCAGGATCAGGATGAAGAGGAAGATCACGAGGCCGACGGCGGAGGCGTACCCCAATCGGTGGCTCTGGAAGGCGCGCTGGAAGAGGTACAACCCCGGCAGCATCGTCGAGTTCGCCGGGCCGCCATCGGTGAGGATCAGGACGCCGACGAAGCGCTGGAAGGTCTGGATGACCGTCAGGATCGCGATCAGTTTGATCTGCCCCATGATCAGCGGCAGATCGATGCGGAAGATGCGTGTCCACGTCGAGGCCCCGTCGAGGCGCGAGGCGTCGATGATGTCCTGCGAGATGTTCTGTAACCCCGCGAGGAAGATCAGCATGTACGTACCGCTCGCCCATGGGAACTCGATCAGCATGTAACTGCGGAGCGAGGTCTGCGGCGACGAGAGCCAGAGCTTCGGCTCCTGCCCGGCGCTCTTGAGCACGTTGTTCAGGAAGCCGTCCACCGGGTTGTAGAGGTACTGCCAGAGCAGGAGGATGACGAGAAAGGGGACGATGGCGGGCACGAGCATGAAGACGCGCCAGAACTTCTGCGCCCGCTCGCTGACGAGATTGAAGATCACCTCCGCGATGATGATCGGCATCGCGAAGGGGATGGTGAGATAGAAGACGAGGATGATGAAGATGTTCTTGAGCGAGGTGTGGAAGACCGGGTCGCGCGCCAACTCACGGAAATTGGCGAGGCCGATGAAGTTGTTGATCCGAAAGCCGTCCCAGTCGTAGAACGCCTCCCGGAAGACGAGGACGGACGGGTAGTACTCGAAGATAGCCAGCAGCAGGAAGGCCGGGAGGATGAAGAGGTACATCAGGCGCATCCGCCACATGCGCTGGAGGACGCTCGGGCGGCGGCGCGTCTGCTGCGCGGCACCGGTGCCGACGGAGGTGAGATTACGTACGGCCATGGGACTTCCCTCTTTCAGCATCGCCGCGCCGGGGCTGCCCCCGACACGGCGCGTCGTGCTGCAAGCGTTACCCGCAGGGGATGTTCAGCTTCCCCTCGCGAATCTGCTGCTGCGACCAAGCCATAATTTCCTTCTGCTGGTCGGCGATGTAGGTGTCGAGGTCTTTCTGGCCGAGCAGATACGCCTGGAAGTTCGGCAGCCACGTCGGGCGGTCACCGTAGAACCAGTAGGCGGGGAAGAGTTGGTTCTTGTTCTTGTAGAAGAGTTGGAGGCGTGGGTCCTCCAACTTGACGTTTGGATTGATTGGCAGGTCGTACGACGGCTTGACGTAGATCGCCTGGATCTCCGGCGAGGTCATCCACTGGAGGAAATCGACCGCGACCGCCTCCGCGCCGGGGTCCTTGTCCTGCCGCAGGTCCGCCACCGCAATGTTGTACTGCAAGCCGCGCTCGCCGTCATCCGCGAGAGGGGCGGCATCCTTTGCGAGATCGCCGAATGTCTCGGCGTCCGGCTGCGGGGTGGGGAACGCGCCGACCTCGAAGGTCTCCAGCCCCTCGACCTTCGCCTCATCAATGCGGCGCAGGATCGTCTGGCCCTGATTACCGGGTGTGCCCTGCCAGAGCGCGGCCTTCTGCGTGAGGTACAATTGCTCGACATCCGCCGCCTTGAGCGTCGTGCTGCCGGGCGGGAAGTAGCTGAAGATCTTCTTTGTCGTCTCCGCCGCCTTGCGGTTCCACGGCGTGTCCATCTTCCACTTACCGTTGCAGAGCGCCTTGAACTGGGTTTCCTGATCGGCGAAGAGCTTGCCGCCGCTCATCTCCAGCCACGCCTTGCGCCCGATGGAGTTCAGCGTCACCCAGTAGGTGTGCGAGAGGGCGAAGCCGTCGCCAGTGCGGGCGATCGGGATCGTGCCGGAGGCCTTCAACTTGTCGAGCACCGCGTAGAATTGCGGCCACGTCTTCGGCTCGTCCGCCTCAGTCAGTCCCGCCTTCTTCCAGAGGTTCTTGTTGTAGAGCCACGCCGCCTTGTATGCGGTGAGCGTGACGGACCAGAGCTGCTTGCGCGGCCCTTGCAGATAGGCGAGCGCATCCTCCGGGAAGTCCTGCTTCCACGGCTTGCTCGTGTATGGGCTGACCTTTTCAAGATAGGGCGACATTGCGACGTATGGCGAGGTGTTCGTCGCCTCCTGCGAGGTGGTGGTGATGTTGTGATGGCCGGAGAGCGTCGGGACATTCTTCGCGGAGAGCCGCGTCGTGATCCAGGCGTTCAGGTCGTCGAAACTGGAACCGGGCACGCGGACCCACTCCAGCGCGACGCCGGGATGCTCCTTCTGGTAGCGGTCGATCAATTGCTGGAAGACAATGTTGCCGGGGTCGTCCTTGCCGTTGGAGAGCGGCGAGGCAGGCTGGCGCGCGATCGTGACCTTGCCCTTCAACTCGGGTCGTGTCACCGCGACGCTCGGGCTGGACGCCGCTGCCGCTGTTGTTGGCGCGCCGGACGCCGGGGCCGAACCCGCCGGTGTCGTGCCGCTCGGCCCCGTCGCCACCGTGGGCGCGGCCGCAGCGGGGGTGCTGATCGTCACCTTCGCACCGCCCGTACTCGTCGCGGCGGTCGTCGGCGTCGTGCTCGAACTGCCACCGCACGCCGCGAGGATCGCACCGCCCGCGCCCACCGCCGTCATGCTCAGGACGCGCCGCCGCGTGACCCGCATCCCCGCCTGATTCTCCACTTTGCCCGCTGCCGTCCGCTCGTCCATCCGATTCGTTCCTTCCCGATCCCTCAACGTCCTTCGCCGACTGTCCCGTTGGGTCGCCGATGCCCCAATCTTCCCCATTTATCCCGGCGCGCCGAATGTGCGTGAGATGTGCGTCGCGAACTGCTTGACGAGCCGGATCGCGTGTGCGAGATCCTCCGCCGATGGCGATGCGGGGATGCTCGACAGGCTGATTGCGGCGATTGTCCGGCCCGATTCGTCCCGTACCGGCGCCGCGATCCCAACGCGGCCAGTGGCGAACTCCTCATCGTCCACCGCGTATCCCTGCGCGCGCGCACGGGCGAGTTCGGGCAGCAGCGCGTCCATCGTCGTGATCGAGCGGGGCGTCACCGCCTCCATCGCGCGATCGGCGTAGAGCGCGCGCACCGCCTTCTCCGGCAGCGCGGCGAGCAGCACCTTGCCGACGGCGTGGCACTGCGGCGCGTTGCGCGTGCCGGTGATCGTGTATGCCCGCAACTCCTTCGCGGCGGGCACGCGGGCGAGGAAGAGGACATCCCCCTCGTAGAGCACCGCGAGGTTCGCGTTGTAGTGCGACGTATCCGCCAGCATTTCGAGGAACGGGAGGGATTGCCGACGCAGGTCCATCTGGCTGATCGCCACGCTTGCCAGCGCGATCGGTGCGAGGCCGAGGGTGTAGTGCCCATTACCGTTGGCGCGGCGCACGTAGCCATACTCCTCCAGCACCGAAAGCAACCGCGACACCGTGCTCGGCGCGAGTTCGAGCTGGCGACTCAGCTCGCTGAGCGTGTGCGAGGGGTGCGCGTCGCTGAAGCATCGCAACAGGCGCAATGCCCGCCCGATCGATTGCCCCGGCGCCACCTGTGCTGCCATCCGTGCGAGCTGTGCCATCATCTGCCTTCCGTGGCAAGGAAAAGGCCAAATTGCCCCCGTGCATGACACACGTTTCCATAGAGCGGAAACCCGACACATTCTATGAGAAAGGTTTTCTTTATGCGCGGAGAATAGCAGCAGGCACGCCGCGTGTCAAGCGGGAAGTTGGTTGAGGGATCATCTCATCGTCGGTAGCGTCAGGCGGCGAGGCGCTGCTCACACTCACCACGAGCAGGTGCGTTATCATCGCTTCCACGGGAGCCTCGTTCCTTCATCGGTCGGTACGTCAATGCGGGAGAATAGGGTTCCTTTCCCTTTCTTGTCAAACGACCGCCTCTGAGGCGCTCCCGTGGTTGAGAATCTCTTGCCGGGGATGAGCGTTCTTGCTACGCTGGCGGGAGTGTGATGCGTGGCGGGAGGCAAGGAGCAGGTTGATGAGCGAGTCGATTTCGTGGCGGCGGGGCCTCGCGCGCACGCCGGACCCATCCTTCTGGGAGCACGCCCGCTGGTACGATATCCACATTAACTATCTCGAGCCCCACTTCGCCGCGATGGTCGCCGCAATCGTTTGGGCGGTGCCGCCGCTCCCGATGGGTGCCGCCGTGGTCGATATCGGCTGCGGTGTCGGCACGCTCGCGTCGCGCTTCCATGCGGCCTACCCCGAACTTCGGCTCACGCTGCTCGACGCGGACGAGGAGGACATCGAGACGGCGCAAAAGAAGATGGGAAAGGGTGGCACGCCTGCCGTGCCGCTCGCGTATCGAATCGACCCGGACGCGCCCGGCCAGCCAATCCCCGGCGCGCCGTATGCGCTCGCCGTCTCCTCCACGACCTTTGGCGGTATGGTTGGTGAGGAGAGCAGCGATGATGTCTTCCGTACGCGCCTGAGCAATCTCCTCCACATGGTCTACGCATCGCTCGATGAGGGCGCGTGCCTCATCTACGGCGACTTCCTCAGTCATGGCCTCGGCGTCCGCGAGCACCTCATCCTGCTCGATGAGGCGGGCTTCGCCGACGCTGAATGCGTCTGGCGCAACGGCGACCTCGTGGTTGTCGGCGGCCAGCGAAGAGGACGGACGGAGGGGAAGGGCTGAGGATCGATGCTTTTTCACGATAATCATCTCATCGCAAAACGCGCCGTTGTTATTCCGTAGGGGCGGTGCTCAAACCACTCTCCCTGGCGCCGCGATGATTGCGAACGGTGTGCAACCATGGAGGCCAATGAGGGCGGTTCGAGCACCGCCTCTACGCAGGCATCGCGTCATTGCCATCGTGCAACAGTATGAGGACTGAAAAGTGGGGAGCAGCGCTGCTCCCCACTTTTTGTCATTTGCCCGTGCGGTTCTAGAGGACGGACAACTCGCTCTCTGCGTCGAACAGGTGGAGGTGATCAGGCTTGAAGAGCACTTCGATCTCATCGCCGGGCTTCATCGTCGTGCGCGGCTCGGCACGGACGATCATCGGCGTCTCGGTGCCGTAGTCGAGGTAGAGCAGAACCTCCGCACCGAGCGGCTCGACGACGTCCACCTTCGCGGGCATCCCGACCATGCCGCTCATGCCGTTCGCGTGGGCGCGGTCGAGCACGTCCTCCGGACGGACGCCGATGACGACCGGCTTGCCGATTCGCTTTTCCAGATCTTCCTTGATCGCGTTTGTGCGGCCGTCAATCGGCAACTGAACGCTGTAGTTCTCGTGCGTCAGCATCAGGTTGCCGTTCTGCGACTGCAACGTCCCGGCGACGAAGTTCATCGCCGGGGAGCCGATGAAGCCCGCAACGAAGATGTTCGCCGGGTGGTCATAGAGGCTCTGCGGCGTGTCGAGCTGCTGCAGGACGCCTTCCTTCATGACGGCGATCCGGTCCCCCATCGTCATCGCCTCCACCTGGTCGTGCGTGACGTAGACGGTCGTGACCGCGAGGCGCGTCTGGAGCTTGGTGATTTCCGAGCGCGTCTGGACGCGGAGCGCGGCGTCGAGGTTGGAGAGCGGCTCGTCCATCAGGAAGACCTGCGGCTCCCGCACGAGGGCGCGGCCGAGTGCGACGCGCTGCCGCTGGCCGCCGGAGAGCTGGCGCGGCTTGCGCTGCAGGAGGTTCTTCAGGCCAAGCATACCGCCCGCCTGATTGACGCGACTCTGAATGTCCGGTTTCTCGTACTTGCGCAGCTTGAGCGCGAACGAGAGGTTGTCGAAGACGCTCATGTGCGGGTACAAGGCGTAGTTCTGGAAGACCATCGCGATGTCCCGATCCTTCGGGGCGAGGTCCGTCACGCGGCGATCCCCGATAAAGATCTCACCGGCGGAGACTTCCTCCAACCCGGCGAGCATGCGGAGCGCCGTCGTCTTGCCACAGCCGGACGGGCCGACGAGCACAAGGAACTCCTCATCCGTGATCTCCAGATTCAGATCGTTGACGGCGTTAACATCACCGAACCGCTTGGTAATGTGGTCGAAGACTACACGGGCCATTGTGGTACCCTCCTCATTCCCGAGCCACGCTCGCCCTGCCGAGCGGACACCCTTTTGTTCCCACGCACTCTAGCGAAATCTGTAGATGGAGGGTAGTGGAAAACCCGTCCCGCTGTCAAGAGGGTATCTTTCCCGTATCTGTTCAGAGATGAGGGGACGCGATATGCTAGGCACAGGATTGACCTGAAGGATGCGAGCCGCGACGACCTGATTCGGCTCGTCATCGCCCAGCATGAAACGATTGCCCAGCAGGAGCGGACGATTGCCGAACTGCATGGGGTGATTGCGACGCTCGAAGCGACGGTGGCGCGGCTGACCATGCAGGTTGGGGAGATGCTCGCCACCATGGAGGCGATCCGGTGGGGCGACGATGGCCCGCAGAGCGGACGCCCGCAGGGGATGCCGGGTCTCAAGCCCGCCAGCGGCAAAGCGCGTCCGGTGCCGCCGCCGCGCAAGCACCGAGAACAGCAATTCGTGCGGCGACGGATGGAGCCGACGCAGCGGGTGATCCACGCCGTGGATGCTTGCCCACGCTGCAGGTTTCCCCTGAGCGGGGGATCGGTCAAGCGCACGCGGGAAGTGATCGCGGCGCCGCTTGTCCCCGCCATGGTGACGGAGCACGTCTATCGCGAACGCCGCTGCCCGCGCTGTCGCACGCGGCATACGCCCAGCGTGGATCTCGGCGCGGTAGTCGTCGGCAAGCAGCGCTTCGGGGTGGGGGTGGTCGGCCTGATCGCAACGCTGCGCGCGGAAGCGCGGCTGCCGGTGGCGACGATTCAGTGGTACCTGCACACCGTCCATGCTCTCGCCGTCAGCGTGGGAGCGATCGTCGGGGCGACCTGGCAGGTGGCGGTGGCGGGGACGGCGACGGCGGCGGAGATGCGGGAGGCGATTCGCGGCTCCCCAGTCGCGCACAGGGACGAGACGGGGTGGCGCGAGGACGGGGTGAACGGGTATGTCTGGGTCTGCGCCACCCCATCCGTCGCATCCTTCGCGCGCGGCGGTGATGGTGACGGCGATGCTGGGGGAGGGGTTCGCCGGGGTGCTGGTGAGCGACTTCTACAGCGGTTATCACCCATAGGCGGGGATGAAGCAGAAATGCTGGGCGCACCTGCTGCGCGATGTGCATGACCGGCGCGTGGCCCCTCCCAAGGATGCCGCAGTACAGGCGTGGGCAGCGGCGGCACGCGCTCGGCGGCGGGGAGCGACACCAAGATGACGCTCGCCTCGCTGTTCGGGACGTGGCGACTGCGGGGAATCAACCCGCTTGCCGCCTGCCGCGCCCTCCTCGTTTCCCCTTACCCTGAACAGATACCGTCAACGTTTCGCAACAATTGGTCAACAAAGCCGCATACTGAATGGAGGCTAACCGTCACGCGCATGGGGTTGTGTGGCGGTCGTTCCATCTCCCGGCAACGCGATTCGTGACGCGGGGAAGCGATGGAGCGGAAACGGCGTGCGGGTTCATCGCCTCTCCTTCTCGACAAGGAAAATGCCATCGAACACGCATTCTCTTGTCTCACCTGCCTGCTCCACCGTTCCCCATACACCTACCGCCGCCGTCATCGGTCGTCGGCGGGCGCGGGCGCCACCGGGGGCAGAGGTGCATCGCTCCCCACGTCATAGAGTGGATATGGCGATGGAGCAGGCGGAACCTGCAGTGGATTGGGCCGCAGGATGACGTAGCCGAGGATCAACGACAGCCCGACGAAGAGGGGGATGAACCCCGCGAGCATCCACGGGCCGAGGCCGAGCGGAAACCGCACGCTGTTGCCACTCGCGCTGTTCGCGATGAAGCCGATCGGCCAGAGCGCGAGCGTCAGCGCCACGCCGATCGCCGCGAGCACGAGACCCCAGATGAATGTGCCGCGCCCCGCACCGGCCTGCTGCTCGGCGTTCGGGCGGTGCATCATGACGGGCGGGGACGGCAGCGCGGGTGGCTGAGTGGTCGTCATGCCGTGCTGGATCATCGTCAGCGTCTCCCGGTACTTCAGGTACCGGGAGAGCAGGATGAAGCCGAGGATGACGCCGGGGAAGAGGACGAAAATGATGAACGCAACCAATACGCCTTCCATCCGAATCAGCCTCCTTGCCTCGTCAGTGTGATCGAGCCGTTCCCGGCGTGCACGTTCAGGTCCGCGTCGGGCCGGTTGATGACGCCCTGCACGCTGTTGCGCTTGTTCTCGCCGCCCGGCGCCGTGGTGACGGGGAAGCCGACGGTGATGCTCCCGTTGCCGCTCCGCAGATTCACACCAAGCGCGCTGTCCGGCGGGAGGGTCATCATGATGCTGCCATTGCCGATGTCCACGCTGCTCCGGGAGCCGGGCGCGAGCGACCCTGTGAACGCCACGCGGCCGTTCGACGAGCGGAGCGTCAGGCCCTGCGCCTGCACGCCGTCCACGGTGATTGTGCCGTTGCTCGTCCCGAGATCCAGCGCGCCACGTCCGCCGGAAACCGTCACCCGGCCGTTCGTGCTCTGCGCCTTCACCGCGCCGTCCACATCCCGCGCCGTGATCGTTCCGTTCGACGCCGCGAGGTCGAGCGGCCCCATAATTCCGGCCACCTCAAGGCGACCGTTCGCGATCTTCGTGGCGACGAGATCGGCGCGCGGCGGCAGTTGGATCGTATAGTCCACCAGATTCCGGTTGCCGCCAAAGAGGTGGATCGATACGTCGTCCTCCCCGGTCGTTTGCACGACAATCCGATTCCCGTCCTGCCGGATGTCCACATTGGGACGGTTGAGCAAGTCGTCCGTCGTCGCGCGTTTCACCGCGTGGACGACGACCTTGCCCTCCGCCCCGCGCGTGATCGTCACCGTGCCGTTGCTTTCGTCGAGGCTGAACGTCGGCGGGCCGCTCACGTCGAGCGTCTGGTCGACGACTGCCGTCTTGTCTGGCTCGCCGACGTGTCCGACGACCCCGTTCACGCTGGCGACCACCACGACCATCCCGACCGCCACGACCGCCAGCGCGAGCGATAATATGATAATGGTGATCCGTTTCTTCACGTTGCTGCCTCTCCTCTGTTCTTGATCCGTCGGCCGTCGGCCATCATGGAAAATGCCATCACCCTGTTGGATAGGGTCGTTTCGCGAGATGTTTCACGAGCGCGCGGCGAGTTTGGCGCGCAGGCCGGTGAGAATGGCATCGAGACCGAACTTGAACTTGATGTCCCGGTTCGCGGGATCGTAGTAGGGTGCGACCGACGCGAGGTTGGGAAATGCACCCGGCGACAGCTTTGTGATATCGAGGCGAGAATCTACCGGTTGATCCGCAGTGTACTGCGTGTCCCGCGCGATCTGATTGAGGGCGTAACCGGCCGCGTAGGACGCACAGGTGCGGACGGCGTAGAGCGCCTCCTCCGCATCGAACCCCGCCTCCCGCCCCAGGGCGACGCCGCCCTCGGTGGCCTGCTGCTCCTGCCGATTGGTCTTCCTGTCCTCTCGCCCGTCGCAATGGAGAGCCTGACGCACCGCCTCACGGGAGCGGGCGTGCAGGACCCGTCGCGGGAGCAGGGCAAGAGCGCGCAACTGCCGCAATACTTCGCCGACCAGTTCGGTTGGGAGGAACTAACGGCGGCGGTCGGTCGGGTGTACACGGGGCTGCCGCCGGATGACCAATCACAAGCGGTGATCTTCACCACCAACTACGGCGAGGCGGGCGCACTCACCTTCTTCGGTGGCCCATATCACCTCCCACCTGTGATCAGCGGGCACAACAATTACTTCCTGTGGGGGCCGGGCAACGCCTCCGGCGCGGTCATCATCGTTGGCTTCCACGATGTGTCGGCGTTGCAGCCCCTCTTCGCACGGGTCGAACCAGCGGGTACAACGCACTGCACCTACTGTATGGACTACGAGAACAACGTGCTGATCTTCGTCGCGCGCGGGCCGAAAGAGCCGATCCGCATCCTCTGGCCGCAGGTCAAGCACTACACGTAGCGATGCGTGCGATACCGGGTGAAATATTCCGGGCGCTCCGCCAGTCAGAGTGGGTGGAGGAGGTGACACGGTGCAGCAGACGGGGTTGATAACGCAGCATCTCACGCGCGGCTGGGCGCGACGCCCGGCGGTGATCGATGACGAGAGAGAACTGGTGCGGCGCGGGCAGACGGGGACAACGACGCCTTCGCGCGGTTGGTCGAGCGGAACCAGCAGGGCATCTACAACCTCGCGCTTCGCATGACGCGCGACCCCGAGGAAGCGGTGGACATGACGCAGGAGACCTTCCTGCGCGCATGGCGCAGTCTGTCGGGCTTCCGCGCGGAGGCGAAGTTCAGCACCTGGCTCTACCGCATCGCGTACAATGTCTGCCTGAGTCGCCGCATCGTCCACCCGTCCACCTTCGCGCATCCGAGCGCCGCCGAACTCGTCCCCGTGTCGGAGAGCGACGAGCCGCCCGCCCTCGTCCTGCGGCAGGAGCGCCGCGAGCGCGTCGTGACGGCGATGCACGCGCTCTCGCCCGCATACCGCCTCGTGCTCGACCTGTATTACTGGCGGGATTGCACGTACGAGGAGATCGCCGCGATCCTCGATCTGCCGATGGGCACCGTGAAGACGCACCTCTACCGCGCGAAAGCGGCCTTGCGCGGCCTGCTGGCGGCGGAGGTTTCGCAACCATGAACTGCGCCGATATCACCGCCCTGCTGCCCGAATACATCCGGCGTCGCCTGCCCGCCGCGCAGGGGGTCACGGTGCGTGCCCACCTCGCGGCGTGCCCCGCCTGTGCCGCCGCGTACGAGGAGGAGTTGGCGTTCGGGTCGCTCGCGCAGGCCACGGACAGCCCCACGCCGCCCCTCCTGATGGCGCAGGTGATGGCCGATGTGCGCGCGGAACCACGACAAGTGCCCGCCTTCCGCGTGCGCCCGCTCGATTTCGCCGTCGCGTTCGCGCTCGCCCTCGCGCTCGGCGGGCTGACCGTGGCCGCACGCTCTCTCTGGTCGATCAGCCCGCTGATCGCGGACGCCCTCGCCCCCGACGCATGGTTCACCGGCGTCACGGCGCAAACGCTCGCGCTCGCCAGCCTCTGGGCCGCGATCGTGCTCGGGTGTAGCATTCCCATCGCGGTGGCGACGCGCGCGGCGCACATCCGCTCCCGCCAATCCTCGCTCCCGCATCACCTGCCGTTCTCCTGATCCGCAGCCTGCGGGCGGAACGGACAGCCACGCCCCGTCGTCTCACTGATAGCGCCCGGCGCGGGGTTGGTGGGGGCGGGCGTCGTCACGACAGCGGCGTACGCCGCT
>JAABUS010003223.1_pt1 | contig 27273 bp, 23 predicted proteins | sample 5560161 | NCBI WGS metagenome assembly JAABUS01 (sample SAMN10711885, study PRJNA513376) | rock metagenome | isolation source: Antarctica rocks | place: Antarctica: Victoria Land, Trio Nunatak nord | collected 2016-01-04
CGTACGAGCGGCGGTCAGCATCTCGAGAGTGAGTTTCTTGAGGGCAACACCGTCGCCATCGGCGACGGTCTCGACGAGTACCAGAACCTCAGACATCTTCGCTACTCCCCAGGCCTCAGACGAACTTCTTCGACGCGAGGAAGTCGGCGAGTTTGGTCGCGCCGTCTCCCTCGTCCTTGATCTGCTGGCCCTCGCCCTTGGGCGGCCGGTTGGCGAACTCCAGAACCGCGCTCGTGGCCGCACCCAGTCCGACGTCTGATTCGGCCACGCCGAGATCGTCGAGGCTCAGCGTCGTGACCGGCTTGCTCTTCGCCGCCATGATGCCCTTGAACGAGGGATAGCGCGGCTCGTTGATCGTGTCCCAGGTGCTGACGATGGCCGGCGTCTGGGCCTCGATCGTCCAGTAGCCGCCGTCGGTCTGCCGCTCGACAGTCAGCTTGGTCCCGTCCACGGTCAGCTTGCGAGCACCGGACAGGTGGGCCACACCAAGCCGCTCGGCCAGCAGCGCGGCCATCATCGTCACCCCACCGTCGGTGGACTCCGCACCGCACAGGGCCAGGTCCCACTCGACCGTGCCCAAGGCCTTGGCGAGCACCGCACTGGTGGCGATCACGCAGGAGCCGTGCAGAGCTGGATCGGTCACATGGATGGCCTTGTCAGCTCCCATGGACAGGGCCTTGCGGATGGTGTCCGCGGCCGAGTCCGGGCCCATCGTCAGGATCGTCACCTCGCCACCGTGGGCCTCCTTGACCTTCAGCGCCTCCTCGATGGCGTACTCGTCCATCTCGTTGATCACGTTGTCGGCCGACGCGCGGGCCACTGTGTTGTCCGTGGGGTCGAGCGTGCGCTCGCTACCCGAATCAGGTACCTGCTTTACCAGCACGACGATGTTCATGCCCTATGAGCTCCCTGTCCGCATCTGTTCGCAACTGTTCGCCGAGTTGCCTTGCCTGTCCGGGTGATACTTCGAGTTCGCGCAGTCTGGCAGGCTCGCTCCCCGGTGGATTCCACCCCGATGTTACTGACGAGTAGCCCGGCCGGTTATCCGGCGAGGAGGTGAGCCTGGTCACCGCTAGCGAACGTGACGAGGTCGGAACCTGTTGCCTCGTCCTGCATACCCATCTTCCGTGGGTCGCACACGCCGGGGTCTGGCCGGTCGGTGAGGAGTGGTTGCACCAGGCGTTCACCTCCTCGTGGCGCCGGGTCGTCGAGGTCTGCGAAAAGCTGGCCGGCGAAGGCCGGCGCGAACTGCTGACCCTCGGAGTCACGCCGACGGTCGCAGCGATGCTGGACGACCCGTACTGCCTGGAAGAGATGCACCGGTGGACCGGTAACTGGTTGCTCCGGGCCGAGGAACTCGCGGCCAGCCGGGACTCGAGCCTTCGTTCGCTCGCCGGGTACGAACACCTCGCAGCCACCGCCTGTTTGAGCGATGTCGAGTCCCGCTGGCTGCGCGGCGGATCACCGATCCTGCGGCGGCTCGCCGACGACGGCGTACTGGAACTGCTCGGCGGTCCAGTGGCTCATCCCTTCCTCCCCCTGCTCGACGACCGGTTGGTCGGACACACCTTGCGCACCGGATCCGACGACGCCCAGATTCGATGGGGGATGCGCCCGGCGGGCATCTGGGCTCCGGAGTGCGGGTACCGGCCCGGCTTGGAGGACTCCTACGCCGCGCAGCGCGTCGGTCATGTTCTGGTCGACGGCCCGTCGCTGCACGGCCGTACGGCACAAGCCCACCCGATTGGCACCTCGGACGTCGTCGCCTTCGGTCGTGATCTCGTGGTGACCTATCGGGTCTGGGCTCCTCGGTCGGGCTATCCGGGCAAGGCCGCGTACCGCGACTTCCACACCTTCGACCACGCGTCAGGTTTCCGACCGGCTCGGGTGACCAGCCGGCGGACTGCGCCACAGGACAAGGCGCCCTGGGACGCGGCTGCGGCCACCGCGCTGGCGCACCGGGACGCACGCGACTTCGTCGGCGTCGTACGTGCCCGGCTCCTTGACCTTGCCGCCGCGACAGAGCGAAAGTCTTTGGCTGTCGCCGCCTTCGACACCGAGCTGTTCGGACACTGGTGGTACGAGGGACCGATCTGGCTCGAGGAGGTTCTCCGGCTTCTGCCCCTTGCCGGCGTACGCGTGAGCACGCTGCGCGGCGCGCTTGATGCTGGCCACATCGGCGGTCAGGTTGAGCTGCCCGCGTCGTCGTGGGGCAGCGGCAAGGATTGGCGGGTCTGGGCCGGACCTCAGGTGGCCGACATCGTCGATTCAGCGGAAATCCTGGGCAAACAGCTTCTGTCCACAGTGGATTCACTGCGTACGACGGTGCGCGATCCCCGGCTCGACCAGCTCTGCCGCGAGGCATATCTGGCGCTGGCCAGCGACTGGGCATTCATGGTCAGCAAGGACTCCGCCGCCGACTACGCGCGCAGCCGGATCGCCACCCACTCGGCGCGCTTCGAACAGTTGCGCCGCGCCCTGGACAGCGACCCGGCTCGGGCGAGCAAGCTAACGGTCGGATACGAGCGACTCGACGGTCCCTGGGGACACCTCGACGCCCGCCTTCTGTAGCCGACCGAAGGAGCACCGATGACCCGCGTCCATCTCCTCTGCGGCCTGCCAGGGGCGGGCAAGACAACTCATGCGCGTCGCCTCGCCGCAGAACTCCCAGCCGTTCGGTTCAGCCTGGATGAGTGGATGCTGCGGCTGTACGCCCTCGGCTACGACGAGTCTGGGTACGCCGAGAAGGCTGAGGCATGCCAAGGGCTGATCTGGAGCATGGCCCAGCAAGTGTTGGCCTTGGGCCACGATGTGGTGCTCGACTGGAATCTCTGGAGCCGGGAGCGGCGCGCCGAGTGGTTCGGTAAGGCGGCATCTGCCGGCAACGAGGTGCTCATGCACTACGTCAACGTGCCTGTCGAGACCGCCGTGGACCAGGTCGAGCGTCGAGCCAAGCAGGGAGGCGCTCATGCACACCAGCTCGACGAAGCCGGGGTTCGACATCTACAGACGATTTTCGAGGCTCCCGATCCCGACGAGGGAATGGAGATAGTTGAGGTGGCGCGGGCGGGTTGAGGCGATCCAGATCGACCGATGAGGTGTGGCCGTACGGATCAGTGCCGCGAGGTATAGAGCGTCCGACCCCGAGGGGCGGTCGCTCGAACGAGGTGGGTGGCGCTCCACATCGCGGCGGGTGAAGGGCGAATCGGCGGCGAAGGCCCCAGGGCATAGATTGCGTCGATGACGGCGTCGGGCTCAGGCCGAGGACCGGGTCGCGTAGCCCATGCAGCCCTCCGTACGGAAGGTGGCCGGTCGGCCTGAGGCAACATGGAGTTCGTCGGCGGTCCGACATGGCGAACAGGGCGACCTGCACGAGACGGATCCGGGTCGGAATCTGCTCGCTTCGTCGGGCGTAGAGCTGCTGGAAACGCGATGCGCATCGCCTCGCTTCGCATCGATAGCCTACCGTCACCCCTATGACGAAAGCGATCACAGTTCGCCTTGACGAGGCTGACCACGCCGCCTTACAGAAGCAGGCTGACCAACTTAGAGTACGTCCCGGAACTCTCGCTCGCATCCTGTTGCACTCAGGGCTCACCGGCGACGGTTCCCCCCAGCAGCGCGCGCATGCCCGGGACGCACTTGATCGGCTGGTGCAGAGGTCTCGAGAGAGGCCGCCCGCAGATGCCGTGGCTCTGGTGGCCAAGGCCCGAGACGCCCTCGACGCCGGCCGGTGAGCGTCGTCGTCGATGCCAGTCTGGTGGTCGCGCTGATCGTCGCCGACGAGCGTCAAGACACCGTTCGCGCCCGCTTGGAGACCTGGCTCGAGGACGGCGAGGCGCTGCATGCCCCAGGCGTCCTGCCCTTTGAGGTGGCGAACGTGCTGGCCCGCTTGGTCTTCGACGGCCTGCTGGATGTCACCGAAGTAACCGGAATCTGGACTGACGTAGCCGCATTGGGCCTGATCCTGCATCCCTTCGACCTGGAACGGGACGGTCCTGAGGTCGCGGTCATGACAGCGCGCCTCCGACGCCGTCACGCCACGGACGCGGCCCACGTCGACTTGGCCAGGCGCCTCGGGACGTCGGTGTGGACACTCGACGGCCCCCTGGCCCGCAATGCGGCCGGCGTCGGCCTTCCGGTCCAACTCGTCTCTTGAAGCCCAGCGGATCGTCGAGGATGTTTCGCCGCGATCAGGCCAAGGAGGAGGACCTGGGATAGACGTCGGCCGGATCGGTCAGCACATTGACCACGTACGGAACCCCCGCGTCGAAGGCCCGCCTCAGCGCCGCGCCGATGTCGTTGGGCCTGCTCACGGTCTCCCCCGCCCCGCCGAGTGCGCGGACAACCTGGTCGTACTGCAGACCTGGTTGCAGGTCCGCGGCGACGTTGTAGCCGTACATCTGCTGCATCGGGTGTTTCTCCAAACCCCAGATGCCGTTGTTCCCGACCACTATGACGACCGGAAGCTTCTGCCGGACAAGGCTTTCGGCATCCATCAGGGAGAAGCCGGCAGCCCCGTCACCGAGGACAACACAGACCTGGGCCGACGGGCGGGACAACCGTGCGCCCATCGCGTAGCCCATCGAGGTGCCCAGGCAGCCGTACGGACCGGGGTCCAGCCAGCAGCCGGGGGTGTAGGAGTCGAGGTACTTACCGGCGTAGGAGACGAAATCGCCGCCATCGCAGATGACCACCGCATCGCGGTCGAGGGCCCTGCGCAATTCGCCGTAGATACGACTGGGCTTGATCGGATCAACGTTTGCCTCCAGGGCGGCGCTCTCCTTGTCCCGTGCAGCGGATTCGGCTTCGCGCAGGGTCAGCAACCAGGGCTCGTGATCTGCTCGCGTACCGCCGTATTCAGCCAGGCCGGCCAGCACTGACCGGAGATCGCCGCTGACTCGTACACAGGCCTTGAGGTGCGGGGCGTGCTGGCTTGCGTCGTCGACGATGTGTATGACCCGTGCCGCCCCGAAGTCGCCGAAGCCCAGCCGGAAGTCCAATGGTGTTCCGATCACCGCGACGACGTCAGCCTGCTGGAACGCCGTACGACGCGCTCTGGCGAAGGCGAGTTCGTCATCGGCTGGAAGACAGCCCCGGCCCATTCCGTTGCTGAACACCGGAATGCGCAATGCCCCGGCGGCCTCGGCCAATTCGTTCCATGCACCGTCGGCGTAGACGTCGGTGCCGGCCAGTATGACCGGCCGCTGCGCCTCTGCCAGAACGCGGGCGGCCTCTGCAACCGGTTTGGGGTCGACCTCCGGACGAGAGGGCGGGTTGCCAGCCGGCGTTGCTACATCGGCGCGGCTGAAGAACACGTCCATCGGGATGTCCAGGAAGACGGGTCCGCGATGACCCGACAGGGCGGCTTGCATGGCGCGGTCGACGTCCTCGGGTATCTCCTCGACGCTGGTGCTCGTCGCCGCGTGCTTGGTGATCGAGGCGAGGATCGGGACGTGGTCGATTTCCTGCAAGGAGCCTGAGCCCCACCGGTACTGAGGAGCCCGCCCGCCGATGACCATGACCGGGGAACCGTTGAACTGCGCGGTGGTGACCGCGCTGATTCCGTTGGTGACACCGGGACCGGCGGTGAGCGCGGCTACTGCGGGTCGGCGTTGTAGCTTCGAGGTCGCCTCGGCGGCGAACACGGCGGTCGCTTCGTGCCGGACGTCGTAGATCGGCAGGCCGGAGGTGTGCAGAGCGTCGTACAGCGGGAAGACGTGGGCGCCCGAGAGGGTGAACAGCTCCGCGACCCCGTATCTGCGCAACGCGGCAAGCGCGAGATCGCCGCCATGGCCTTCGATCGTTCCTGGAGCCTCATTTGCTGGCATGTCACGCCACGCTAGTCGGCGCCCCCGCTGGCATGGGCGCGGGCAGCACGGGCGGTCTTGGCCTCGATGTCGGCCAGTGCCTGGCGGGTTCGTTCACCGACGAGGTGGGCGCTCTGCCGGTCGGCGATCACCCTGGCTGGGGCGCCGGCGACGACCGCGAACGGCGGGACGTGTCGGGTGACGACCGCATTCGCGCCGACGACCACTCCGTCTCCGACCGAACAGCCGCGCAGCACGGTGGCTTTGACTCCCAGCCATGAACCGGCGCCGATCCGGACCGGCGCCTTCACGATGCCCTGATCCTTGATCGGCCGGTGCACATCCTCCGTGCGGTGGTCGAAGTCCCCGATATAGACGAAGTCCCCGATCAGCGCACCCTGACCGATCTCCACGTCGAGGTAGGAATTAACGATCGTGTTGCGTCCGAAGACGGCCTTCTCCCCCACCCTCAGGGTGCCCTCATGGGATCGCAGCGCGGTGTAGTCACCTATGTGTACCCAGGCGCCGAGGATCAGCCGCCCGTAGCCCGGCCTCGCTTCGAGCTCGACCCGACGACCCAGAAAGACCATGCCCTCCAGGATGATCGACGGCTGCCTCAGTCGGAGCCGGAGCAGCCGGCCGTAGCGGATCAGGTAGTACGGCGTCCAGGCCCGGTGCCGGATCACCCATCGCAGCGAAGCCGCCGAGATGAATCTGTACGCTTGCCGACGCGATGCATCGGCGGCCGTTCGGTTCGCCACGGCTGCAACGGTATCGTGGCAGGGACGCGCAGTCCGACGCCGCAGTTCGTCGAAGAAGCCGCTGTTCGTCGAAGGAGGAGCCGTGGACAAGCAACCCGGAGCAGAGTCCGACGTTCCCGACGACGAGGCGGAGGTGACCGGCCGGCCAACCGGCGGTGATCCCAACTCCGAAGGCGGAGACAGCGACGCAACCACCGGTACTGGGGAATCAGGAGACTTCGTCGGGCGTACGGCAGGTCAGGACGAGGGCTATGCCGGTCAGACCGGCGCCGAGGCACGCGGCGCGGACGAGTCCCGCGACCCGGACTAGTCGGCCCGCTTTCCAGTTGCGCCGGTCAGGGCGTCCGGCGGATCGGGTTTCACGCCGGTGACCAGCGCGTTGTAGAACAACCCCTCCGGAACGATTCGAGACAGGATCCGGCTGTCCAGGGCCGACAGCGCACGCCATGACCGGTAGGCGAAGTTTGCCCAGCCGAAGCCGAGCTTGTCCTGCGGCACAGCTGCCTCGAAGGTGCGTACCGGCCAGCCGAACCAGGCGGCGGTCAGCTCCTCGGTTCGCACCGCCACTTCGACCGCACCGGCAGCAAGGGCCATGCGGCGCAGGTCCGTCGGGACGAAGGTGTGCTGGTCCACCACGGCTTCCAGCGCGGCAGCTTCCGAGGATTGATCGAGTTCGGTCTGCGGTCGGCGCCAGTCGGTCAACCCGGGTAGCCGGGTAACCCGGGTGCACGCCCACCAGGTCGCCTGCCCCAGCCTGCGAGCAACCTTGTCTCCCCATCGGGTCGGCTCCCCCGCGAACACGAATCGACCGCCCGGCTTGAGGACCCGCAACGTCTCTCGCAGCGACAGCTCGACATCGGGCAGGTGGTGCAGGAACGCATGCCCCACGACCAGATCGAAGCTGTCGTCCTCGTACGGGATCTGTTCGGCGTCGCCGACCCGGCCAGCGACGGCCAGCCCGAGACCCTTGGCGTTACACAGGGCGGCGGCCACCATACCGGGCGAGATGTCACTGACGCTGCCGCGCTCGATCACTCCTGCCTGGATGAGATTGAGCAGGAAGAAGCCGGTGCCGCAACCGAGTTCGAGCGCGTGCGGGTAGGGCCAACCTTGCCGCCCGGCGATGGCGACGAATCGGTCGGCGGCATAGCTGATGCAGCGCTCGTCATAGGAGATGGACCATTTTTCGTCGTAGGTCGCACTCTCCCAATCGTGGTAGAGAACGTTGGCTCGTTTGGGATCGCTGCGGGCCGCTTCGACCTCGGCCCGACTGACACCGGTCATCGCCGGACTCCTATCGGCCGAGGAACTCGGCCTTGCCAGGACCATTCTCGACGAAGGATTCCATGCCGATCTTCTGGTCCTCGGTCGCGAACAGCGCTGCGAACAGGGTGCTTTCGAGCTTAAGCCCGCTGGCGAGGTCACCGTCGAGACCCCCGTCGATCGCGGCTTTGGCCGACCGCAACGCCGCGGCTGGGCCGCTGGCGAATTTTTCGGCCATCTGCACGGCCGTGCTGTAGACGTCGTCCGGCGCGACAACGACATCCACCATGCCGATCGCCAGCGCCTCCTCGGCGCCGACGAAGCGACCGGTGTAGACGATGTCCTTCGCCTTGGCTGGGCCCACCAGACGGGCCAGCCTTTGGGTACCACCGGCTCCGGGGATGATGCCGAGCAGGATCTCGGGTTGGCCGACCTTGGCGTTGTCCCCGGCGATGCGGAAGTCGCAGCACAGGGCCAACTCATAGCCGCCGCCGAGTGCATAGCCGGTGATCGCCGCGATGGTTGGCTTGGGTATCGCAGCAACAGCGCTGAATGAACCGGACAGCTCGTGGGCGCGCAGGGCCATGTCGCTGTAACTCGCCGAACCCATCTCCTTGATGTCGGCACCGGCGGCAAACACCTTCTCCCCGCCGTAGACGATCACCGCCCGGATGTCCTTGCGTGCTCCGGCCTCCAAAGCGCAGCTGCGGATCTCCTCCTGTAGCTGCCGATTGAGTGCGTTCATCGGCGGGCGCGCGAGTCGGATGGTGCCGATCCCATCGACCACCTCAAGGGTGACGAACTCTCCGCCTGCCATCCGAGCCTCCGTAATGTCGTGCCGTAGGTGCTGCCCGTAGGCCAACCTCGCGAGCCTATCGAGTGGCCACGAGATTCCACGGCGATCAGCCAGCCGTAGGCTCCTGGCGTGCAGCTGCGGACAGGTCTCGTCGCGCGGCTGTTCGCAACCTGGCGGATTCTGCTCAAGGAGCTGTCCGCTTTTGGGGTGGTGGGGGCGGTCAATTTCGCCCTGGACATCACGATCTTCCAGCTGATGTACACCGTAGTCGGGACCGATGCGCTGGTGTCCAAGCTCGTGTCGACGTCCATCACGACGACGACCGCCTACTTCATGCACCGACACTGGTCGTTCTCGCATCGAGCCCGGACCGGCGTACGGCGGGAGTACCCGATCTTCTTCCTGGTCAACGCCCTCACCCTTGCTCTGAGCCTGGCGATGATCGGCGTGGTCCGATACCCCCTCGGACAGACGGATGCCTTGATCCTGCAGTTGACCAACATCGCCTCGATCGCGATCGGCACGGTGATCCGGTTCAGTGCCTACAAGCGTTGGGTCTTTCCGTCACGCGGATAACCGTTGACCGGTCCCCGCACCGATAACCAGACCGGACGGTTTCCTGCCGGACCGGGATCCAACGCCCGCGCGGTGACGATCTCACCGGAGGACAGGGAGATCGAGAGCAGGGCGTCGTGGCCGAGGAAGGACTGTTGACCCACCGTGGCCGCCACGGCCGGCCCTGACTCCGTGACCGGCGGCGGGCCACCACTCCGCTCGCTGACGACGAACTGTTCAGGGCGGATGAGCGCGACGCCCGTAGCGTCCGCAGGCAGCGGAGTACGCAGCCGCAGCCGGCCGACCTCGGTCTCGGCGAACCCGCCGGAGAAGGTGGCGGCCACGGTGACCGAGTCGCCTACGAACTCGCCGACCTCGAGGTCGCTGGGCGCGCGATAGAGGGTGACCGGGTCAGCTGCCTGCACGATCCTGCCCTGCGCCATGACCGCGACCAGATCCGCGCAGGACAACGCCTCCTCCTGGTCATGGGTGACCAGCACGGCGGTGGCGCCATCGGCGAGCATCGCGCGGCGGACGACAGCCCGCACATCGCCGCGCAGCCCGGCGTCCAGGGAGCTGAACGGTTCGTCGAGCAAGACCAGGGCTGGTCTCGGGGCCATGGCTCGGGCCACCGCGACCCGCTGTTGCTGCCCTCCGGACAGTTCATGGGGCATCCGCTCGACCAAGTGCGCGAGACCGACGAGGTCCAGGACTTCCAGGATGCGCACCGACCGGTCCGTGCGGCTGAGTCCATAGCCGACGTTGCCTCGGACGCTGAGATGCGGGAAGAGCGCGCCCTCCTGAGGAACGAACCCGATGGCGCGGTGCTCGGGCGGGATGTCTCCGGACGGGCCGGCGACGACTCGCCCACCGATCCTGATCTCCCCGCCGTCGGGCTCCTCGAAGCCCGCGATGACGCGAAGCAGGGTCGTCTTCCCGCAGCCGGAGGGCCCGAGCACCGCCGCGATCGATCCCTGCGCCACCTCCAGGGACAGCCCACGCAGCACCGGCGTGGCACCAAAGGACTTGGCCACATCGGTGACGCTGAGCGCACTCATGTCTCCCGCGGTCCCGGATCAGGGGAAGTTTGGTACGTACCTATCGTCGCAGGGGCCCCCTGAGTCGGATCGGGACCTGGGGCGGCGGTACGGCGACGGTCGCGGCCGAGCAGGAAGGTCGGGACGACGGAAACCAGCATCAGCAGCGCAGCGTAGGGGGCTGCTGCGGCATACGAGCGGGTCGACGTCTCGGTCCACAAGCGGATGGCGAGGGTGTCCATCCCGGTGGGATGCAGTACGAGGGTCGCCGTGAGCTCCTTCATCGCCGCCAAGAAGACCAGCGCGGTGCCGGCCGCGATCCCGGGAGCGGCCAGCGGCAGGGTGATCGTCCGAAGCACCTGCCTGGGAGCGCGGCCCAAGGAGCGGGCCACCTCCTCGAACACCGGAGGGCTCTGGGCGGCCGAGGCGCGCACCGCCCCGACGGCCAGCGGCAGGAAGAGCACCGCGTAAGCGAACAGCACCAGCGGGATGCTCAGGTACAGGCCGATGGCATAACGCACGGTGAAGAACACCAGCGACAGCGCGATGACGATCGCGGGGACGGCATGGCCGAGGTAGGTCGCTCGCTCCAACAAGCCGGGCAGCCGTCCGGTGTGGCGGGCGGCGAGGAGTCCGACCGGCAGGGCGAGCAGCATGGTGACCACGGCCCCGCCGCCGGCCAGGACCAGCGACCCGCTGATCGCCTCGACGATCCGGGGCAGGTCCGGCTCGCCGGAGCGCCCGACCGAGAGCCAGTAAGCCAGGCTCACCACCGGCACGCCGAGCGAAGCAGCGGTGAGCAGGCTGAGCGCCGCGTACGCAGGAATTCGATTGCGACCCAAAGGGATCCGGAGTGCGGATCGGGCTGCCCCAGACCCCAGCCGGGCGTAACGCGCGCGCCCACGGGTCCGGGCCTCGGCGACGACGATGACCGCAGTGACCAGGACGAGCATCCCGGACAGGACGACGGCAGGTGTCCGGTCGAAGCTGGCATTGAACGAGGTGAAGATCACGCGGGTGAACGTGTCGTAGCGCAGGATCGAGACGGCGCCGAAGTCCGACAGCGTGTACAGCGCGACGAGCAGGGCGCCGGCAGCCACTGCGGGGCGCAATTGCGGGAGGGTGATCCGCCAGAACGTTGCGTAGGGACCGACACCCAGGGAGCGGGAGGTCTCCTCCATCGCGGGGTCGAGCCGGCGCAAGGCTGCTGCCGTCGGCAGGTAGACGTACGGGAAGCAGGACAGGCTCAGCACCACTGCCGCACCGGTGAATCCAGAAATCTCGGGTACCGCCGAGATCCAGTTGAACGCGGCAACATACGACGGGACCGCCAGTGGTAGAGCGGCGAGAATCCCCCACACTGTGCGGCCACGCAGGGTGGTGCGCTCGATCAGCCAGGCGGCTCCCACGCCCAGGACCACCGATACCGCGGTGACCGTCGCCGCGAGCCCGACGCTGGAGGCCAGCAGCGTCAGGCTCCGTGGGCGGAGCACCTGCTCGAGCAGGACCGCCGGGTCGGCGCGCGCCGCCACCACCACCAGGTAGGCCAACGGCAGCAGGGCGATCACCGCGGCAACGCAACCCGGCACGGTCAGCAGCGCCGGCAGACGCCGCCGTCCGCGCCGCGGGGTGCGGGCAACGGCGAGGCTCAGGTGAGGCCCACCTCGTTGATCAACTCCAGAGTGGCGCTCAGGCTGTCCAGATCCGACAGGTCGAGATCGGGTGCCTGGAGGTCCTCTAGCGTCGGCAGACCGGCTGGTGGTTCGACACCATCGATCATCGGGTATTCATAGGTGGTCTCGGCGAAGTAGCTCTGCGCGGACTCGGAGAGCATGAAGTCCAGCAGCGCCTGAGCATCCTCGCCCCGATCGCTGCCGCTGACCACGCCCGCGCCGCTGATATTGACCAGCGACCCCGCTCCCCCGTCGTCGAGGAAGAGGTTCTCGGCCGCAACGTTCTCGACACCGACCTCGGCGGCGAGTTCGTACAGGTAGTAATGGTTGATCAGGCCCATCGAGATCTCACCGGAGTCGACGGCGGCCAGCACATCGCCGTTCCCCTCGTAGCTCTGGACGTCGTTGCTGACGAGCGCTTCTAGGAAGTCTCGGGCCGCGTCCTCGCCCTCGAGTACCCGGATCGCGGTGACGAAGGACTGGAAGGAGGCGTTGCTCGGCGCGATCCCAACCTGACCGGCCCAGCGCTCGTCGACCACGTCCTCGATGCTGGTGGGGCGGTCCGCTTCGGAAACCAGTTCGGGGTTGACGGCGATGACCCGCGCCCGACCGGTCAGAGCGACCCAGTTGTCGTCGTCTGCGCGATAGGTGTCCTCGACGAGCTTGAGGGTCTCCTCTGGCAAGGTGGCCAGGCAACCAGCGTTACCGAGAGCTCCGAGGGCTCCAGCGTCCTGGGAGAGGAAGAAGTCGGCCGGACTGCGGTCACCCTCTTCGAGCAGTTGGGCCGTCATTGCCGCGGTGTTTCCGTACCGCACCGACAGTTCGATGCCGGTCTCCTCGGTGAACATGTCCAGGAGTGGCGCGACGAGATCCTCGCTGCGGCCGGAGTAGACGACCAGCGCCTCCTCGTCCACCTCTCCGGCAGCGACCTCCTCGTCGACCTCGCCGTAGCTGATGTCGCCGGCCGTGCAGACCTGGGCCGAACTCCCGCTGCCGTCGCTGCCATCGACCCCGGCGCCGCCGGAGCCACAGCCGCTCAGTACCCCTGCGACGAACAGGCTGCCCAGGGTGGCCGCCACAGGGGTGGACCCGAGTCCGCCCGATCCCAGGATGATGCGCACAAGGCCTCCAGAGGTAGAGAGAGATCCCGCCCTGGGATCGCCGTCACGAGCACCATAGTTAGGTATGCCTAACCTAGCAAGTCGTTGGGTCGGGTCTCATTCCTGAGGAAGTGGCTTACGGCGCGCGAAATACCGGTCCCCGGAACGGGTCAGACGCAGCGACAGGCCGAAGGTCTCCGTCAGGTTCGCCGAGGTGATCACCTCTCCGATCAGGCCGGCGGCAACGACTTCCCCGCCACGAAGGAGCAGGGCATGGCTGAACGAGGTGGGGATCTCCTCGACGTGGTGGGTGACCATGATCAGCGTCGGTGCGTCTGGATCATCGGCGATGGCAGACAGCCGTACGAGCAGGTCCTCGCGGCCGCCGAGATCCAGGCCGGCAGCCGGTTCGTCGAGCAGCATGATCTCCGGATCCGGCATCAGGGCCCGGGCAATCTGTACTCGCTTGCGTTCGCCTTCCGACAACGTTCCGTACGGCCGCTCGGCGAAAGCAGCTACCCCCATCAGCTCCAGGAGTTGGGTCGCCCGGTCCAGATCCTGTGCCTCGTAGTGCTCGCGCCAGCGGCCGAGTACGGCGTATCCGGAGCTGACGACGACGTCGCGGACGATCTCGCCCGGCGGGATCCGGGCGGCGACCGCTGCACTGGCGAACCCGATCCGAGGGCGAAGCTCGAAGACGTCGGTGAGGCCCATCTGCTCGCCGAGCAGTTGGATCTGCCCGCTGGTCGGATGCAGCAGCGCCGCGGCCAGTTGCAACAGGGTTGTCTTGCCCGCGCCGTTGGGCCCGAGGATCACCCACCGCTCGTCCAGTTCGACGGTCCAGGACACCCGGTCCAGCAGGGTGGTGCTGCCGCGGACGACGCTGACCCCGTCCATCTCGATCACGATGTCGGCCAGGTGCCGTTCTCCGCCCGCTGGTTGCGACTCGGTTCGATGCCTTGCCACCTGCCCATCAAACCAGCGGGTCCGAGGCGACAGGGAGCGAGCATCGCAGCGAGCGAAGCGAGCGAAGCGAGCGATAAGCGCAGCGACGAACAGTGTGACCGGCCCAAGCCGGGTTGGCGGGCAGGGAACGCGACGAGACCGCCGCGGATTCCACGCGCACGAAGCGGTCGTTAGAGTGCAGGCATGTCCCAACGCTGCGAGGTCCAATCGGGCCCCGGTCTGGTCGCCCGGGGCGCGGGCGTGGTCTGGATCGGCCCGGACTGTGATCGGGAGTTCGCCGAGATCCTGGTCTCCTGTGCGCAGCTGACCGGAGCCGGCTCCGTGGGAGTCCTCAGTGCCGTGGCAACCAACGCTCCCAACGCCCGAGGTTCCTTCGCCGTGGCCGTTCCTAACGGGTCGAGCTGGACCGCCCTATGGCGCGGCGACGGCCGGGTCCACGACGGTGATCACGAGGTCGACGGAAGGTCGGCCAGCGGGAGTTGGCTGGCCGCCTCATTCGGCGGCAATGCCCACATCGCCGTCGGCGCTCCGCCGCGGGGTTCGATGGGAGCCGGCAGTTCATCCGGCCTCGCCGAGCTCACTGATCTGCGCGCGGGGGTCGTGCCCGGTGGTGGAGCCCTGCTCATCTCCGAGACCGTCGAGCCGGTACGGGCCCCCGACAGGCACGACGACGCTCGGCCGTCCACGACCGGCAGTGGATCCTCGTACACGCCGGCGGCGGCGGCTTCTGCTCCGATAGCTCGAGATCCAGAACCGGATCCCCCCCGTGACTCAGGCGCGTCGAGCTATGCCGCCCAGGAATCTACGCAGATGTGGTCGGCGGCCACGCCGACGCCTCAGCTGTTGTTCGACGACGGCAAGAACCTGGCCATCGACAACGATCTGGTCCTCGGCCGTCGCCCGGAGAACCACGATCTTGTCCTCAACGGCGGCGCTCGCCCGATCGCCATCGAGGACAGCCAGAACGTCCTGTCCAGCGCACACGCCGCGATCCAGGTCCGTAGCAGCGAGGTCTACCTGCTAGACCTCGGCTCGCTCAACGGCACCCACATCGCTTCGGCCTCGGCGACGGAGTGGACCCGCCTCGATTCCGGAGTTGCCCGGCGGCTCGAGGAGGGTGACCGGCTGTTGCTCGGTTGGACGATCATCACCTTCGCCACCGGGCCGCAGGCCTGATCCGCTAGCCACCCCGGGCCATGACGACTCAAGTTGCGGCTGTCGTCACCAACCCGAGATCGGCCGGTCCGGTCAGGCAGGGATGGGCCGGAAGCACTCGTACGGTGTACCCGAACGGCCCGCTGCGGGTCAGGGGCACCTCACCGACGTACCAGTGCTGGTCCCCGTCGCTGCCCTCCAAACGCATGGAGCTGGTCGTGACGTCGTGCAGCTGCTCGTGGTCGTCGACCCGGCCGTACACCGCCTGTACGTCGACATCACCCGGCGACAGTCCCGGTAGTTCGACCTGAGCCCGCATCCTCAGCGGTGCGCCGAGTTCGGGAATGTCTCCCACACCCGAGGCATCGACGTGGGCTACCTGGACGCCCGGCCAAGCGGTGCTGACCTTCGAGCGCCACCCGGCGAACGCAGCAGCCCCGGCGAAGCCGTCCGGAGTGAAGGCTGCCGACGCCGAAGCGGCAGGCGCGTAGAGCTCGGTCACGTAGTCGCGCACCATGCGGCTGGCCAGGACCTTGGGGCTCAGCGTGGTCAGGGTGTGCCGGACCATCTCGACCCACCGGGTGGGTACGCCGGTGGCGGCATCGGTTTCGTAGAACCCCGGTAGTACCTGCTTGCCGAGTAGGTCGTAGATCGCCTCGGCCTCGAGATCGTCGCGCCGGTTGGCGTCCTCGACGCCATCGGCGGTCGGAATCGCCCAGCCGTTCTGGCCGTCGTACATCTCGTCCCACCAGCCGTCGCGGATGGACAGGTTCAGTCCACCGTTCAGAGCCGACTTCATCCCCGATGTGCCGCAGGCTTCCAACGGGCGCAGCGGGTTGTTCAGCCAGACATCGCAGCCCCAGTAGAGGTAGCGCGCCATGCCGATGTCGTAATCGGGCAGGAACGCGATCCGGTGGCGTACCTCGGCGTCGTCGGTGAAGCGCACCATCTCCTGGATCAGTTTCTTGCCTCCTTCGTCGGCCGGGTGCGACTTGCCCGCGATCACCATCTGCAATGGGCGCTGCGGGTCGAGCAGCAGGGCGCGCAGGCGTTCTGGGTCGCGCAACATCAGGGTCAACCGCTTGTACGACGGCACCCGGCGGGCGAACCCGACGGTCAGGATCTCTGGATCGAAAGCGGAATCCACCCAGCCCAACTCGGCCGGGTGCGTGCCTCGTGCGGCAGCCGAGGCTCGCAGCCGCCTCCGGATCTCGGTGATCAGCTGCCCTCGCAGATCGCGGCGCAGCTTCCAGAGCTGTTGCCCGTCAACGGTTTCCGGCCAAGAGCTGGGCTCCCCGAGTTGCTGGATCTCGCGCGCGACCCAGGTCGGGTCATGGACGCCGTTGGTGATCGAGCTGATCGGGACCTCGTCGTCGTCGAAACCGGGCCACAGGCTCGAGAACATGTCCCGGCTGACCTGGCCGTGCAGCTTGCTCACTCCGTTTGCCCGGCCGGACAAGCGCAACCCCATGTGGGCCATGTTGAATTTGTCGGCGTCGTCCTCGGCACCCAGCGCCAGTAGCCGATCCACCGGTATTGCTGGTTCCAGGTCGGCGAACTGCGCCTCGATCAGGGAGCGCGGGAACCGGTCGATGCCCGCGGGAACTGGGGTATGCGTGGTGAAAACGGTTCCGGCGCGTACCGCTTCGAGAGCTTCGGCGAAGCTCAGCCTGGGACCGCGCTCGGTCAGCTCACGGATCCGCTCGATGCCCAGGAAACCGGCGTGCCCCTCGTTGGTGTGGAAGACCTCGGGCTCTGGGTGGCCGGTGAGCGAGCAATAGGCGCGAATGGCCCGAACCCCGCCGATGCCCAACAGGAGTTCCTGACGCAGCCGGTGATTTTCTCCCCCGCCGTACAAGCGGTCGGTGACGCTTCGCTCCGCGGCACCGTTCTCCTCCACGTCGGAGTCGAGCAGCAGCAGCGGGATCCGACCGACCTGGGCAATCCAGACCTGGGCGAACAGGCGGGCGCCTTCGGGGAGTTCGACGGTGACCCGCAGCGCCGTACCGTCCTCGGCTCGGGCGAGCGCGAGTGGCAATCCATGCGGATCCAGAGCTGGATAGTGCTCGAGTTGCCAGCCGTCGGCCGACAAGCTCTGGCTGAAGTAGCCCGAGCGGTAGAGCAGGCCCACCCCGATCAGCGGCACGCCGAGGTCCGAGGCCGCCTTCAGGTGGTCACCGGCCAGGATGCCCAAGCCACCGGAGTACTGCGGGAGCACCTCGGTGATGCCGAACTCCGGAGAGAAGTAGGCAATCGCTGCCGGCCAGCGGATCTGCGGGACACCATCCTCGTGCGTGGTCTGATCGATGACCGACTGGTACCACCGCGGACCGGACAGATAGTCGCGCAGATCGTCGGCTGCGGTGTGCAGTCGTTCCAGGAAGGCGCAGTCCGCGGCGAGATCGGCCAGCCGCTGGGAACTGACCTGGCCGAGCAGCCGCACCGGATCGCCATCGCAGGCCTGCCACACCTTCGGATCGACCTTCTCGAACAAGTCATGAGTGGACCGATCCCAGGACCAGCGCAGATTCATCACCAACTCACCGAGCGCGGTGAGCTCGGCTGGCAACGCGGCACGGACGGTCAGTCGACGAAGGGCCTTCACGTGCGGAGAAACTACTTGGCGACGCAGAATCGTCGCAGTAGCCCCCGTGGCGGCAGCCGGTCAGGCGTTGGCTGTCAACTACGCTCATCAACCATGCCTGAGCCGCCTTCGATGCGCCTCCTGGTCGTGACCCCGGCCTGGAACGAAGAGGAATGCATCGCAGGCACGATCCGCGAGATCCACGCCGCGGTGCCCTTCGCAGACGTCCTGGTGGTCGACGACGGCTCGGTGGATCGCACGGCCGACCGAGCCCGCGCAGCTGGGGCCGACGTCCTGGTCCTGCCGTTCAATCTCGGGGTCGGCGGCGCGATGCGCGCAGGCTTCAAGTACGCCTTACACCACCATTACGACGCGGTCATCCAGGTAGATGCTGATGGCCAGCACGACCCCAGCGAGATCCCCGTCATCGTCGACAAGCTCGCCCGTTCGCAGGGGACGAGCGACGGAACCGCTCCAGACGGTCGCGCCGATGTCGTGGTCGGTGCGCGGTTCGCCGACAAGGGGACCTACCGCGTACGTGGTCCGCGCCGCTGGGCCATGACGCTGCTGGCGAAGGTTCTCTCTCGGATGGCCAGATCCAAACTCACCGACACGACGTCGGGATACCGGGCCGCCAACCGGCGGGCCATCGCGCTGTACGCCCAGCACTACCCCGCCGAGTTCCTCGGCGACACGATCGAGTCTCTGGTGATCGCCATGAGAGCCGGACTCACCGTGACCCAGGTCCCGGTGCAGATGCGACCGCGCGCCGGTGGCACGCCCAGCAAATCCCCGATCGGCGCCGCGGTCTACCTCTTCCGCGCGCTCCTGATCCTGCTGCTGGCCCGGATCCGGCGCTGGCCGGCGATGGTGATGCTCGACGAGGATCACCCGGTGCCGGTCCCGTGAACTACGTGGTCGCGATCATCGGCGCGTTCCTGCTGCTCGGCTTCATGCTCGAGCTGCTCCGCCGACGTCAGCTCTCGGAGAAGTACGCCGCACTCTGGCTCATCGTCGGTGTCGGGGTGCTGGTCCTGCTGCTCGCACCTGGGCTTCTCCGGACGGTCTCCCAGGCCCTGGGCTTCGAGGTACCGGCCAACCTGCTCTTCCTGGTCGCGCTGACCCTGCTGCTCGGGGTGGCGGTGCACCTGTCCTGGGAGCTGTCCCGGCTGGAGGACGAGACCCGGGCCCTGGCCGAGCATCTCGCCCTCATGCGCAGCCGGGTGGAGAAGCTCGAGTCACGGGCGGTACCTGGGACCGTCGTAGGCGAGGCCCCCAGCCCGGCTCGGCTGGACGGCTCACCGTAGTGACCGTCCCGGAGGACGGCGCTGCCTCCGACGTACCGAGGCAACCCGGCGTCGGTCTCGCCGGGGTGACCGCAGCCCAGCCGGTCGGGGGCGGCGCTGCCCGTGACGGGTTGATCGTGCTGATCGCATCCCTGAGTGGCCATCTCGGCAATTTCCTGTTCTACGTCCTGGGAGCACGTGCCCTTGATCCAGCCGGCTTCGCCGAGCTCGCGTCGCTGACCTCCCTCGCGTTGATCGTGCTAACCCCGGTGAGCGGTGTCCAGGCCGCGCTGGCCCGCGACGTGGCACAGGCAAGCGCGCGGCAGGACGCCGTTCAGGCAGCGGCCATGATCCGCTGGCTCTTCTGGCGGATCCTCGTGGTGCAGAGCATCTTGTTCGCGATCTTCGCGCTCGCCACTCCGTTAGCCTCCGACATTCTTCGGCTGAGCCACCCCGGTGTCTGGCTGCTGGCTGCAGCCTGGTTCGCCCTTAGTGTGAGTGTCCAGGCACTTCTCGGACCGATTCAGGGGCTGAGCCGCTTCCGCACCGTGGCGTGGATCCTGGCCGGTCCGCTCGGGCTGGTCCGGCTTGTCTTCGCACTGCCATTGGTCTGGGCATTCGGTTTGCCAGGGGCGCTACTGGCGCTGATCGGCGCGACGGTGGTGGGCTTTGGCAGCGTCAGCTGGTCGTTGCGCCAGCCACTGACACCGTTGCGGGGCTTGACGAAGGCTCGCTATCTCGGCGGCAGCGTACGGACCTTGGGTTTGCCGGTGGCCGGCCTGCTTGCCTTCGCGGCTATGACCAACATCGATATCGTGGCCGCAAAGATCCGTCTTGCACCCGACGTCGCTGCCACGTACTCCTCGGCCGCTCTGCTCGGAAAGGTGGCGCTGTATGCCACCGTTTCGCTGGGTTTCGTCCTGCTGCCGAAGGTCAGCGAACGGATCGCGCAGGGTCAGGATTACGTACGCGCGACGCTGCTGACTTTGGCAGCGGTGATCGGGGTCGGGCTGCTCACCGCGCTCGCGTTCTTCCTCGCCTCCGAGGGACTGATCGTGACCGTGTTCGGGAGTGCCTACCAGGAGGCTTCCGGACTGATCCTGCCGATCACCCTGATCATGACCGCGGCCGGAGTTCTCAACGTGCACCTCACGTTGGCGATCGCCAGACGCGACGGCGTCTTCATCGGCACCTTCGTCGTTGTTGCAGTCGGGCATGCGACTGCCCTGCTCCTGCTCGGAGAGTCCACGCGCAGTCTGATCACCACCAACGCGGTGGTCATCGGCGGCGCCCTGCTGCTCTGGGAGCTGTTCTCGGCGCACGGTGCGGTGCGGATGCTCATCCGGCGTCCGGAAGCCGGCACTGCGGAACGTCAGAGCAGCCTGCGCACGACCGACCAGTAGCCCGAGACGAGTGGGTTCAGGACTGCCATGAAGGCGGGCAGGTCGACATTGCTCGGATCCAAGCGCGCCGTGAACAGATCGGCCAGCTCCCGGTCGCTCGTGTTTCGCTCGGCCTGCAACTGCCGGCGACGTCGACGGATCCAGCCGAAGTTGCTCAAGATCCAACGCCACCCGGCCAGCTTCTGCGCCCACCAGCCGCCGCGTACCGAGGCCAGCGCGACGGCGATCTCGAATCCGACGAGCAGTGGGGACAGCAGGAGGAGCAGACGTCCGCTGTACGCGGTGGCGATCAGCACGAGCCGGTTGCGCTCGACCAGGTAGAGCTTGATCGGACTCCGGGAGAACTCGTAGTGGTGCAGAACGATCGAGTCCGGGACGTAGACCACCGTCAGGCCGCGTTGCCAGCAGCGCAGGCTCAGCTCGGTGTCCTCGTGGTAGGCGAAATACTCCGGAGCAAAGCCGCCCAGCTGTTCCCACAAGCTTCGGCGGAGCACCAGCGCCGCCCCGCTGGCGCAGGCCACCGGCCGCGGCTCACGATGCCGGGCTGCCGGTTGGCCGTGCGCGCCGGCCCAGACCAGTCCGGTCACATGGAGAGGGTTACCGGCCGAATTGATCGTCTCCGGTGCCTCGGCGAGCCGCAAGCTGCTGGTGGCGATTCCCACGCCGGATGCAGCTGCAGTTTCCATGAGCCGGACAAGGGCGTTTTCGGACACCACTGCGTCGGAGTTGACGAGGGCGAGGTACTTTCCGCGCGTCTGCGCCGCGCCGAGGTTGCAGCCGCCGGCGAAGCCGGTGTTCTCCTCAGGCGTGAGCACCCGGACCCTCGGCAGCCCGATCACCGACGAGATGGCCTCTGCGCTGGACCCGTTGTCGACGAGCACCACCTCGAGATCCAGGCTCTGCCCGTCGCCGTCGACGGACGCGAGCACCGCCCGCACCGCGTCGCCGAGGTAGGGCTCCGCGCCGTAGGCGAGCACGACTACCGACAGCGTCGGCGACTGCTCTCCTGTGATGCTCCGGTCTCCTTGACTCATGGGTAGCTTCCTGTTCGCGGCTTGGCGCACGGGCGGCGAGCCTACCGAGCAAGGGCCGTTACGCTCGACAGGTGAATCGCCGCACTGATCGCGCTGCCCGACCCGCTGCCCGACGACCGCCCGGGGCCGGCGGGGAGCAGACCGCGGGGGCCGACTACGCAGCCCGCCTGCAACGCCTGGAAACCGCCCGCTGGAAGCAGGTACTGGACGTACAGGCGCCCTACCGGTGGAACATCCGCCGGCTCAACCTCGGCCGGGTCCTGGAGATCGGCTGCGGGATCGGCCGCAACCTCGAGCACCTGGGCGGCAACGGGATCGGTGTGGACCACAATGCCGACTCGGTCGCCATCGCACGCGATCGCGGGCTGTCGGCCTTCACCGTGGCCGACTTCCACGCTTCCGAACATGCCCGCGCTGGCGCCTTCGACTCACTGTTGCTGGCCCATGTGATCGAGCACGTCGGCGAACAGCAGGGCGTGGACATCGTGAGCGAGTATCTGGACTACCTCCGCCCCGGCGGGAAAATCGTCTTCATCTGCCCTCAGGAGAAGGGTTATACGACCGACGCGACGCACGTCCGCTTCTGCGGTTTTCCAGAACTTCGCCGGCTCGCGGGGCTGCTCGGACTCACTGTGGACAAGCAGTATTCCTTCCCGCTTCCGCGAATCGCCGGTAAAGTCTTTGCCTACAACGAGTTCGTCCTGGTTGCTCGCAAGTCCTGAGCGTTCACCAGCGACGCGACGATAGCGTCGACGCGGTCCGGGGCAGTCAGCCCTGGTCCGAGCGAGCCGCGGATGAACGTTCACAAGCCCGTGACTCCTCGGCAGCCAGCGGTGCCAGGTCGACCTGGTAGATCGCCAGGTCGTTGTCCTCATCGCTCCAGACCTCGCGTAGCGAGTCGACCTCTTCGAGATCCTCCAGCCCTGCGAAGCGATGGAATTCCTCGCGGATGAACCCCGAGCCCAGATAGACGTAGTCGATGTCGTAGCGCTCCACCAGATCGCGGACGTGCTGATCGCTGTCCAGGCAGTTGAACGACAGAAGGAGATCCTGTTGATCGACTCCCTTCCCGTCCACAGCGAAGGGATTGACGATGTGCCCGAACATCGGAGACACGCCGTTGAGGGCATACATCCAGGGAGAACCGTCGTTGGGATCGTTCATGACCCGGCCGCCGGGGGGGACCAGGCTTGCCAACTCGTCCATGGCCGCCTGCTCATCGCCGGTCACCAGGGGCCCGCCGCGATAGGCATTGCTCATCCGGCCGCTGTTGTAGCCGGAGTAGAAGCCCGAGGAGAACAACCCGAACACGGCAAGGACTGCCAGCGCCGAGGCAGCCAGGACGGTCCGCGAACCCAGCCTGCGGTCAGCCCCTGCCCGCCGGGCCAGGGAATGCAGCCCATCGGTGATGACGGTGAACCCGTGTGCGGCCAGCACGGCTACGCCGAGAATGATGATGCCGGCGAAGCGCCACCGGTCGTTCCACCACAGCCCGGTCAGCTGGGCGACAAGGTCCCCCTCGTACGACGCAGCCATGACGAACAGGACCACGAACACCGCTGTCCCGGCCAGCCACCACCACAACTGCCGGATCCGGTGAGCGGTCAACACTCCTAGGCCGGCCAGAGCCACCAGCCAGAACTGCGGATAGCTGGCTCCATGGTTGAGCAGGAGTACTTGACCCACAGCCTGTCCTGGTGACTCCACCGCCGGCCAGTCCTGGATGTCGATGACCCTGACCCCCGCGGCCTGGATGATCGACTGGATGCCGAACAGCAGGGTGGTCAACCCGATCAACGCGCCGATGAGGACATCACCCTTCGCCCGTCGGCGGGCGAGGATCGCCCGGTAACCCACCAGCGCGACCGCGAACACGATGCCGGTCACCGCGGTGCTCGGCTGCAAGCCGATCAAGCCACAGGTGGCTATCGCAGCCAGGACCACGGTCCCGACCGAGCGCGTGCTCAGGGCCGCCTCGACGAGCAGCAGGTATGCCGGGATCAGTGCTACGCCGAGGGCAAAGGGCAGAACCGGACCCCGCCAGAGCGTGTCGTACGGGAAGCTCGCAAAAGCGGCGAGCAGGATCGGCGCGACCGCTGCGGTGATGACCCGGGCGCCGAATGCCCGGAGCAACGCCGCCAAGCCCAACCCGGCAAGTCCGCCGACGAGGGCGATCTGGCTGTTCAGCAGCTCGGGTACGCCGGCTCCGGTGACGCCCCCGACCGTCGCCGTGAGGGCGTGGAAGCTATTGGGGTAGTAGAAGGCGGCCGACTCGTAGTCATTCACGGCGGCCAATGCCGACGGGTCGGCGTTTCCGTTGTCCAGGATGAACTGGATCGCGTTGGCGTGAAACACCGCGTCCCAGTCCTGGTGGATCGCCCCGAGCGATCCCATGCCGCGCAGTGCAGTCATGACGGTCAGGACGCCACCGACGATCACCCCGCCCACCATGACCAGGTCGGCCAGGCGAGCCCGCTCGAGGGACGCCACCGTCGGATCAGCCGGGCGCAGGCCGAGCCCGAAGCGGTCCGGCAGGAACATTCGCATGGCGACCAGAAGGCCCGCGAGTATGCCGCAGGCCACAAGAAACACCAGCGCGTTCCAGCGAAGGCCGAGAGCCGCCGAGGCGGGACCGGCCAGTGTGGTCACGCCGTAGGCCAGCAGCGGTGCCGCGGCCGCGGCACTCCAACCGGACAGGCCAGCCACCCGGGCGATCACGAAACCGGGCACGACGAGCGTCAAGATCTCGACCACGAACACGACGAGGCCGTACAGGTCGAGCACGCAATACGTCCTTATGCCGGGGTGGTGGTCGCCTCCGAGTCTAGGGAGCGAGTCAGGAGAAACCGGGTAGCGCCGCGAGCTTCCCGGCCCTCCGGGACCTCACCTCGTGACTCCACTTATGTCCCAATCGTCACACCAGGCACTTGCGTCACAACAGTTGAACACGCAAACTAATCGCGGCCCACGGTGTGTCGGCTTGACCTCTCTGAATCGGGGACTATGTTCCGTCGTCGCTTGACCCTGATGCTCATTGCCTCGGCGTTGATGACGCCCGCGGTCCTCGTCCTACCCGTCTGGGCCCAGGACGATCCGGCTCCAGCACCGGTCAGCTCGGATGTCGCGGAAGTTCCGATGGGCACGGTCACTGCCCCCGAGGGCGATGCAGAAGTTCAGACTGGCACCACGCAACCGATTCCCGGCGCCGAGTCGACACCGACCCTGGCCGTCTCCAAGCCGGAAACGGCCCCGTTCTCCGCGGTCGGGGTCACCTGGCTCCTGGATGAAGCGGTCGTGGCTACGAAGGTCAATGTTCGGGTCCGCGACGCCGCGGGCAGCTGGGGAGACTGGTTCGTCGCCGAGATCGACTCCATGAGTACGGTCGGCAATCCGGACGCGCGGGCCGGCGAACTGCGCGGCGGGACCGAGCCGGTGTGGACCGGTGACCGGGTCGGTGTCGAGGTCGAGATCCTCACGCTGTCCGGAGCGGCACCGCGGGACGTGTCAGTGGTGCTGATCGATCCCAACCAGTCACCGGCGGACTCCAACCTCAGCAACCCAGAGGTCCAGGACACCGCGGAGGCCGCAACCGCGATGCCCGCGATCTACTCGCGGGCTCAGTGGGGCGCCGATGAGTCCATCATGGGCTGGGATCCGGAATACGCGCCCACCATCAAAGCGGCCACCATTCATCACACCGCTGACAGCAACACCTATTCCGCGGACGAGGTGCCCGCGATCCTGCGCTCCATCTACCAGTACCACTCGGTCAGCCGGGGTTGGGGCGACATCGGCTACAACGTGATCGTCGACAAGTTCGGTCGCGCCTGGGAAGGGCGCCAGGGCGGCTTGGCCAGCACGGTCATCGGCGCGCATGCGGGTGGCTTCAACACCTCCACCTTCGGTGTTTCCATGATCGGTAACTACGACGTGGCCGACACCCCCGCGGACATGATCACCGCGGTGGTGAACGTGATCTCGTGGAAGCTCGGGCTCTACGGCGTCAATCCGCGAGGCAGCACGACCCTGACGTCGAGCGGCGGTGGAACGGCCAAGTATGCAGCCGGGGTGTCGGTGACCCTGCCGACCATCTTCGGTCACCGGGACGTCGGGAGCACCACGTGCCCGGGGTCGTACGGATACGCCCGACTACCCGAGATCAGGGAGCGGGTCGCCTACACAATGGCGATCGGATCGGGTGTCGTGCCCACCGCTCATCTGCGCAACACCTTCTCGGAGGGCCCCGCCGACTGGAGCCTGGCCCGGGGAGAATGGGCCGATGTCGTCCTGCGCTGTGACTGGAACGGTGACGGGTTCGACGATGTCGGCATCTACCGGCGGGGCGAGTTCTTCCTGTTCAACGACAACATCGCCACCACCGGCCACTTCACCAGCTTCCGGTTCGGCAATGCGTACGGAGACATACCGGTGTGCGGTGACTTCGACGGCGACGGCAAGGACAGCATCGGGGTGTTCCGAACCGGCATCTTCTACTTGCGCAACTCCAACAGCGCCGGTCCGGCCGAGGGGATCGTGTACTTCGGGTCGGTCTCGGCCGCTCCGCTGATCGGTGACTGGAACGGCGACGGGTACGACACCCCCGGCGTCTACCAGGACCTCGCCTTCCATCTCACCAACAGCAACCTCCGGCCGGTCACCGCTGCACGGTTCGATTTCGGTGACATGGGCGACCTACCGCTGGCCGGGGACTGGGACGGGGACGGACTGGACACGGTCGGCGTCTGGCGAAACTCGATCTTCTACCTGGCCAACCATCCCGAGGGTGGGCGAGCCGATATCGCGCTGTACTACGGCGTCGGCACCGACACGCCCCTGGTCGGCGACTGGGACGGCAACGGCATCGACACGGTAGGCGTGGCACGTGGCTACTGAGCGGCGGGAGGACCTCCTTCAGTTTCCGGGACACCTGGCGGACGGCAGCACCACCAGGACCGGTCGCCGGGTGCGCGGCCTGCTCCTACTGGTGGCTCTCACCATGTTGGGCACTCTGGTCGTCGACGCGTCGCCGGCCCCGGCGCAGGCGGCCATCCCGCTCACTCTCAATGGTCATGGGTACGGTCACGGCCGCGGAATGGGCCAGTGGGGTGCCTACGGCTACGCGACCACCTACGCCTGGTCACATCCGACCATCCTGGCTCACTTCTACGGAGGCACCGGGCTGGGCTCTGAACCGAACTCGACGATCTCGGTTCGGCTGTCTGCTCAGGACGGTAGAGATCTGGTCGTCACCTCCGGTCAGCCGTTCACCGTTGGCGGGATCCTGGTTGCCGCCGGCTCGGCAGCACGGGTCTCCATCCGCTCGGACGGCAAATTCCTGCTCAACACGCGCTACGGGTGCACCGGAGCCGACGTGTGGTCCACAGTCATCGCGAGCTCACGGATCCAGTCGACCGTCGCCAATGCCGGCAATGATCTGAACTCCATGCTCGGCCTGTGCCTCCCGACGGAGACGAGGCAATATCGCGGCGAGCTGGCCCTGGTCAACGACGGCGGCTCGGCCCGGACCGTGAACACCCTGTTCATGGACGAGTACCTGCGAGCCGTGGTCCCCAGTGAGGTGCCAGCGAGCTGGAGCGATGCTGCAGGAGGCCTGGGGGCCAGCGCCGTACGCGCCCAAGCCGTCGCGGCCCGCTCCTACGCCTACGCCGAGAACCGGTCGAGCTATGCCAAGACCTGCGACACCACTTCGTGCCAGGTCTACAGCGGCGCCGGCCGCAACGGCGTGAGCCTGGAGGACCCCCGCACCACCGCTGCCGTGACCGCGACGTACAACGAGGTTCTGCGGATGTCATCAAACGGGACGATCGCACGCGCCGAGTTCAGCTCCTC
>JAABUS010003224.1_pt1 | contig 27272 bp, 24 predicted proteins | sample 5560161 | NCBI WGS metagenome assembly JAABUS01 (sample SAMN10711885, study PRJNA513376) | rock metagenome | isolation source: Antarctica rocks | place: Antarctica: Victoria Land, Trio Nunatak nord | collected 2016-01-04
CTACAGCCTCGCCATGCAGACCATCCTGCGCAGCCTGGCGCCGCGGGACTGGCCGACGGTCCTGGCGCTGACGGACCTGATCGTCGTCGGGTTGCTCTACGGGCTCGGCGGCGCCCTGAACGGCCCGATCATCGCGCTGGCCGTGCTATCGGCGACGATGACGTCGGTCTTCATGTCCGGTCCGGCGACGATCGCCTACACCCTCGGACTCTGCCTGAGCATCACGCTCGCATCGGTGACGCTACCGGGCTGGGACGGCAGTCAGGCCGACATCCAGTTCCTCGGCGGTCAGCTGCTCATCCTCGCCATCGCTGGAACCGGGATGCGCCTCCTCACCGCCCGGGTCGAGGCCGAGCAGCTCCAGGCCGGCCAGCAGGCGATGCGGGCGACCCGGATCGCCGAGCGCGACCGGGCCCGGACTGACTTCATCTCGACCGTCTCGCACGAACTCCGGACCCCGCTGACCGCGACCCACGCCGGCCTCGCCCTACTCGACCTCAGCGGTGGCGAGCGGCTTAAACCCGAGGAGCGGGAACTGCTCGCCAACAGCCGGCGCAACGTCGACCGGCTCGGCCGCCTGATCGACGACCTCCTGGCGATGAACCAGCTCGAGGCCGGCACCCTGCGGCTCGATGTCGAGCCGGTCGACCTGCGCGACATCGCCACGTCGGCCGCGGCGGCGATCCAGCCGCTGATGACGGCCCGTGGCCAGCACCTCCAGATCGATCTGCCGCAGCCGCTCCGGCTCTCCGGTGACCGCCGCCGGCTGGAGCAGGTCCTGCTCAACCTGCTCTCCAACGCCCACCGTCACACCGGAACTGGCTCGACGATCAGCATTCGGGGCGGAACGGCGCCGGGGTGGGCGATGATCCAGGTCTCGGACGACGGACCGGCCCTGCCAGTAGCCGACCTCGACCGGCTGTTCGAGTTGGGCGCGATCCGGCCGACCAACATGGGGACCGGTCTCGGGCTGGTCATCGTCAGCCGGCTCGTCCAGCTGCATGGCGGCCGGGTCTCGGCCTCCCTCGTCCCGACCGGCGGCCTGAGCCTGACCGTCGAGCTGCCCCAGGCGTTAGCGCGGGTCAGCGCATGACGCTGCGCCTCCTGGTCGTCGACGACGAGACCGACATCACCGACGTGATCGCCTTCGGCGCCCGGATGGTCTGGCCGGACTGCATCGTCGATACGGCCACGAGCGGAAGCGAGGCCCTCCGCCGGTTCGCCGAGGCGCCACCGGACCTCGTCGTGCTGGACGTCGGCCTGCCGCCACCGGATGGCTTCGCGGTCTGCGAGCGGCTCCGGCAGCATTCGCAGGTCCCGATCCTGATGCTGACGGCCCGTGACGCGACGCTGGACAAGGTACGGGCGCTGGAGCTCGGCGCCGACGACTACCTGACGAAGCCATTCGACCACATCGAGTTGTTCGCCCGGCTCCGGGCGCTGCTCCGCCGGGCCCGATTCGAGGAGCCGGCGGTGGTTGCGGCCGAGGACGCTCCCCTTGGCGAACAGACGTATGGGGACCTCCGGGTCAGCTTCGCGGCCCGACAGGTCACGACGCCGGCCGGCGCCGTCCGGCTGACGGCGACCGAGTCCCGGCTGCTGGAGGAGCTCGTCCGCCACATCGGCGCGATCGTGCCGCATGCCCGGCTGCTGGAGCGGGTCTGGGGCGAGGCCTATGTCGACGAGGTCCATTACCTGAAGGTGTTCATCGGTCGGCTGCGACGGAAGATCGGCGACGACGCCGAGCACCCGCGCTACATCGAGACGCATTGGGGGATCGGCTACCGCTTCGTCGTTCCTCCGGACACTGCGGGTCCGTCCTGACCGATCGGTGAGCCGATGCCTGCCAACTGACTCACATGCAGATTCGGGGGGATTGCCCTGCTGTTCGGTTGACCGGCCGATTTCCGTCTTCTCTCCAGTCCTGAAAGAGTCCACGATCCACCCGGCCAGAGCGGGCCTGTCCACACCGCTATCGCATCCCGTGCTTCGCCCAGTAGTGCCACGCCTTGGCAACAGCTGTCACGACGTTCTTGGTCTCGCCCCTGAGCGTGAACGCGGGACCGGCCGGGACGAGGACGCTCGCCCCGGCAGGACGGGCGGCGACGTTCTCGGCCAGGATCGCCCGCGCCATCCACTTCGCCGCCTCGCGGTCCGGACTGACCAGCCCGATCCAGCCGATCGGACCATCGTGGGCGACCGGCCAGGGGGTTGTCATCGCGAGGCCACGGGCGATCTCCGCCCGGACGCGCTCATAGCCGGGCAGGTCGGCGGCGACCTCCTCGATCTCCGGGGCGTCGAGCATCGTCCCCCGATGGGGCGGCCCGCCGGTAAGCGCGAGGTCGCAGAAGTCCGTCCAGATCCGGTCCCAGGCGACCAGCCCGTCGTCACCGAAGATGAGGTCGGCCGACGCCATCGGGGCAGGGCTGACCGGCCGGGCGGCTGGCGGATCGGGAGTTGGCATCGTCTCCGTCCGCCGCTCCGCCATGATTCTGGCCCACATGCCAAGCCCACCAGCACGTCCCTGACCCAGATCTGGACTGGTCATACTATGCTCCTGTCGCTCTCTCGATACTCTGTGGTGGTTCCAGACGGATCGTCCTCGTAGGGGCGATCCCTTGTGGTCGCCCGGCCCGTCAGGGCCATCGCCCCGGAGGGCGATAACTCCCGGTTCAATCGTGCCAGATGTCGGACATCAAGGTCGAAGCAGATCCTTGTTCTGGTCCTATGTTGGCTCCATAAAGACATGTTGGTGTGGTGGCACATTCTCGCCTTGCGGCGAAGGCCGCTGCGGCGGCCGGGCTTGCCAGCGAAGCGTGAACTGCGCCCCTACGAAACAGCGCAGGGACGTCGTCAGACGGCCGACCGGAAGAACCAGATCAGACCGGGTCCGACTGCGCTGAGGACGCAATACCCGGCGGGACGGCCTGACCCGCTCCGACCACCTGCGGCCGCAATACGTCCATCCGGCGGAAGGCCGGGATGAAGAGGATCGCGACACCGAGCAGCTGGGCGCAGATCGCGAGGATGACGACCGACGGCTGGAAGCCGAGCCGCCCGATCGCGAGGCCGGCCAGCAGGATGCCCAGCGGTGCGGCGGCCCCGGCGACGGCCGAGTAGGTGCTGAAGACCCGGCCCCGGATCTCGGTCGGGCTGCGCTCGTGCCGGATCGTAACCATCAGCGGGTTGATCGGCCCCATCACGAGGCCGGCGACGACGAACGCCGCGACCAGCAGCCCGATCGGTGGCGAGACCGTGAACACCCAGAACTCGATCGGGATGATCAGGTAGGCGCCACACCAGATCAGCGACCGGGAGACGCGTCCAGCCAGGAAGCCGTAGAGCGTCGCCCCGAGGAAGGCCCCGGCGCCGATCGCGGCGATGACCAGGCCGAGCGAGGCCGCGCTCCCGAACTCTTTCCGGATGTAGACCGGCAGGACGAGGCCGACGACCGAGCTCGAGATCGCGTTCGACAGCGCCAGCGCGATCACCATCGGCCAGAGCAACTCGTCCCGCCGAATGAAGCGCAGGCCGGTCAGGACGTCCGAGAGGTAGCTCCGCGTCGCGGCGACGGGCGGGGCGAAGACCGAACCGGGGACGGCGGCGACCAGGATGATCGCGCCAGAGACGGAAGCGGCTGCATCCAGCCAGAGGACGTTGCTGGCACCCATCCAGGCGACCAGCAGGCCCGCGGCTGGCGTCCCGACCAGCAGGGCGAGATTTTGGCTGGATTCGAACAGCGCGTTGATCCGCTCAAGCGGCCGGCCCGCCAGCGCCGCCAGTTCCGGGACCATCGATCGGCCGGCCGTGATCGCCGGGACTTCCAGCAGGGAACCGACGAAGACGAAGACCAGCAGCAGCCAGAACGGCAGCCCGACCGTGTGGTAGAAGACCGGGATCATCAGGATGCCGGAGCCGCTGACGAGGTTGGCCGCGACCGCCACCCACCGGAAGCCGAGCCGGTCGATCAGCGCGCCGCCGAAGATGCCGACGACGAGACCGGGCAGGAAGATGACGAATCCGACAAGGGCCGTCCGCTCGGCGCTGCCGGTCGTCGTCAGGACGAACCACGGCAGCGCGATCAGGCTGAGCTGCTTGCCGATCAGCGCCACGATGTTGGCGATGAACAGGGCGTTGAGCGGGCCGGGCCGAAGGTGCGGCGGGTAGGTCGTCCTCATGGCTGCTCCCCCTCTCCAGTGTCAGGCGGGACGATCGGGTAGAAGCCGATCAGCCACTCGTACGGCTTCTCATCAGTGTCGTCCGCATCGGGTTGGGCTTGGGACGGGTCATCAACGCCGTGACGAGCAAACGTCCGGTGGAAACCCTCAAGCTGACGTGCAAACTCGGCCACCTCGGCATCGGTAAACCGATACCACTTTCGGCCGACGACCATCCGGCGGGGCTGCACGGCATCCTCCCCGGTGTGCTCGAGGTCGATGAGCCCAGCCGCGACGGCCCGACGGATCTCCGTGGCGACCTCATCGAGGACGACGGAGAGGAAGACGTCGAGCGGCGCCTGGTCGGTCCCCGGCGACCCGAGCAGCGCCTTGTCGACACTGAGCCGATAGGCGGTCACCCGGTAGCGCTTCTCGGTGATCCCCGCGACAATCTGCGTCTCGGCGACCGCCACGAGGTCATGCGACTCCAGCAGCCGGATGTGGTAGTAGAGCCGCGTCCGCGCCACCCCGAGCAGTTCGGCCAGTTCCGTGACGGTGTGCGGCGCCTGCCGGAGCAGCTCCAGGATCCGGAGGCGTAAGGGATCGGCGATCAGCCGAAGCACCTCCGGATCGTTTAGTACGCGGATCTCGTTCCTACCCGTCGCCCTATCCACGCTCTTCATTCACGGATGGTATCACGTTCACATCTTGGTGAATATCTCCTGCCAAGGATCGTTTGCATGGTCGTGGTCCGGGCATGACAACGCCCGGACTCGTCCTGGCCCGGGTGTTGTCTGGTCGGGTGGGAGCGCTATCCTGATCTACCGGATGATGTCACTCAGATTGGCCACGATGTAGTCCGCCGCGTACCAGGCCAGCGCTTCGATCGTCTCGGTCGGGTTGTAGCCGGAGCTGGCCGGGAACGACGACCCGCCCAGCACGCAGAGGTTTGGCGCCTCGTGGGCCAGCCCGTACCTGTTGACCACCGACGCAGCGGGGTCGTCACCCATCCGCGTCCCACCGTAGGCATGGCTGTTGATCGGCAGCGGCACGTCGTACGGGTAGCTGGGCCAGGTCTCCGTCGCTCCCATCTCCTTCGCGATATCGGCCAGCTTCTCGTACAGGTACGCCCCGGCCTTCTTCTCGTTGTCGCCGAGGCTGTAGGTCACGCGCAGGACCGGCTGCCCGTAGGGATCCGTCACGTCCTCGTCGAGGTCGAGGAAGTTGCTCTCGTACGGCTGCGGCTCGACCTGCGCGAAGACGTTCCCGACCGAGTCGGCGTTCTCGCTGATCCAGCGCTTGTACTCGCTACCCCAGGTGGGCACGCCGGGCGGCGTCACCCGCGAGTTGCCGATCGGCAGGTTGCCGTTCCCGGCGAAGATCACCGCGCCCCGGACGAACCCGAGACCAGTGTGGTCGAAGTTGTCGCCGTTGAGGTCGTCCATCGCCGTCGCCTGCCCCGTGGTGCCGGAGTAGAGGTTCAGCTTCGTCCCCGGGAAGAAGCCGAACGCACCGACGTAAGCGTGGGACATGTAGTGCCTGCCGAGCTGCCCGTTGTTATTGGCCAGCCCGTCCGGGTAGAAGTCCGACTTCGACAGGAACAGCAGCCGGACGTTCTCGTAGATGTAGGAACTCAGGATGACGAGCCCGGCGGGCTGCTCGACGGTCTCGCCGTTCCCGTCGACGTACGTCACGCCGGTGATCTCGCCCCTGTCGTTGGAGAGGATCTTCGTGACGCGGCTGTCCGTCCGGATCTCGAGCAGACCGCTCGCTTCGGCCTGCTGGATCGCCGAGAGCTGGACGCCGGACTTGGAGTCGTTCCAGCAGCCGAAGTAGCCGCAGAACCCGCAGTAGGTACACGCTGGCCGGTCCCCGAACGGGACGCTGGCGATCGCGGCCGGCTGCGGGAACGGGTGATAGCCCAGCCGTCCCATCGCCGAGCCCGCCATCTCGCTGAACCCCATGCTCCGCAGCGGCGGCATCGGGTAGTCTCGTGAGCGGGGACCCTCGAAGGGGTTGGAGCCGCCGGCGCCAGAGACGCCGATGAGGTACTCGACCTTGTCGTAGTACGGTTCGAGCTCGTCGTAGGTGATCGGCCAGTCGGCGGTCGAGGCGCCCTCCGGGATGGCCGCCTCGCCGTACTTCTCGATCGTTGCGGAACGGCCCCGGAAGTCGTCCGGCCGGAAACGCCAGCTCTGGGTCCCGTAGTGGATCGACGTCCCACCGACACCGTTCATCATCCGGATCGCCGGAATGGGCGGTGGTGCGGTCGGCGACGCGGCGTCCGGGCGCCAGGTCGGGACCTCGCCGTTGACCTTGGGCGCGCCCATCCAGTTCCGGACCGACCCGGCGATCTCGTCCATCCGCGGGACGAACTCCTCGGTCGTGAGGCGTGGACCGGCTTCAAGCGCGGTCACGCTGAGGCCAGCCTGGGTCAGGACGTGCGCGGCGATCCCGCCGGACGCCCCGAGCCCGACGATCAGGACATCGACTCTAGGCAGTGGATTTCCCATCGGTCAGTTCCCCGTGTACGGCGTCGCGCCGAAATCAGCCACCGACCGGTGCTCAGGCGTGACGGCCGTGTCGATCGCCTGCTCCTCCGGCAGCCAGTTGAGCTTGATGCCCGGGTAGCCGATCAGATCCCAGCCGGCGAAGTCGCGGTTACCGCCGTAGATCGGGTCGCCGAACATGCCCTGTCGCGTGTGCTCGAGCAGAAGCCCGAAGAAGCCTTCCGGCGCCCCGGCCAGTTCGCCATTCTCGAGCTGGCCGATCAGGGCGTCCTGCGCGTCGGGGTCGAGCCCGGCGAAATCTCCTCCGTCGGCGGCCATATCCAGCGACGCCAGACCCTCCTGATAGAAGGAGAGATAGGGGGCGTGGGCGTTGGTCAACGCACTGTCGAGGAAGATACCCACCCCGGAGTCCCCCGCGCCTGGTCCGAGGTCATCGGTGGGAATCAGGCGGTCGATCGTGGCGACGAGCGTGGCGTATTCGGGCTCGCTGAGGGCGACCGGAGCGTAGTCCGCGATGCTGACCGGGGTTCCGGCCGGGGTCGCGCCGGGGGTGGCGATACCGGCCTGGTTGAGTAGCCGGACGTGCGGCGAGGCCGCCCAGGCGGATGACCCCTGCGTAACGGCCGCGCCAACGGCCAGCCCACCGGCGGCAACTGCTCCGGCTTTGACAAGATCACGTCGGGGAATGAGGTGAAGCGGGCGTGGTTCGCCCTTCTCGGGATGCGTCATCGCATCGTTCTCCTTGGTCCAGTGCCGGACAGTCGTCGTCCAGCATCGTCATCAACCGGTGAAGACCGCGGCGTCCTCCTTTCGTTCGGATCTCCGTCTATCCTGAACGAGAACGGTTTTCCATCATAGCACCAGTCAGCAACGTTCTCTGAGCCGGTGGACGCACCTGCCTCGACCTCATCCTGACCTACCCCATCACCAACATATTCGATCAGAAACACATCATTGACTCGACATCCCGGTGGTATCTGATACGCTAGACGGACCGCCGCACACGGTCGTTGGTCCCGGATCCGGACATCATCTGCTATGTCCCCCGGCGCCCGCGGCGGTTTCGTCCAATTCAGCACGGTCGCTCCCGATGACCGCCTGCTTCAGTTCCTTGGACGGATACTCTCTGTGGGAGCTCCCGGTGCGCGGCAGATCGCGCCCACGAAAGCATCGTCCCCCAGCCGGGGCCAACGATGATGAGGGTTGAGCGTTATGACATGCTGCCGAGATGCGTTCCCGACCCCGCCGCCAGCTTCCTCAAATCTGGCTTCAGTCTCCGAACGTTCCACGGCCACCGCCGGCCAGAACGTCGCAACCCTGACGTCCGACCGCCCATCCGGCGACCTCGGCACCCGCCTCCGGCCCGACTTCCCCATCCTGAACCAGCTGCCGCCGCCGGGCCGCCCGGCTCTCGCCTTCCTCGACACCGCCGCCTCGTCGCAGAAGCCGCGGGTCGTGATCGACGCCCTCTCCACCTACTACCGGACGACGCACGCGAACATCCACCGCGGCGTGTATCAACTCTCCGAGCATGCCACCGCCCAGTTCGAGGCGGCCCGGGCGACGGTCGCCGACTTCATCGGGGCGCCGGACCACCACGAGGTGATCTTCACCCGGAACACGACCGAGGGCATCAACCTCGTCGCCAACGCCTGGGGCCGCCGCAACCTCCGGCCGGGCGACCTGATCGTCCTGACGGTCATGGAGCATCACAGCAACCTCGTCCCGTGGCAGCTCATCGCCGAGGAAACCGGCGCCGAGCTGGGCTTCGTCGGCCTGCTGCCGGACGGAACGCTCGACCTCGACAGCCTCGACGCCCTGCTGGCCCGCGAGCCGAAGCTGGTCGCGTTCAGCCACGTCAGCAACGCCCTCGGCACGATCCACCCAGCGGCGGAGATTACCCGGCGGGCCAGGGCGGCCGGAGCCACGGTCCTGATCGATGGCGCCCAGAGCATCCCGCACATCCCCGTCAACGTCGCCGAGCTGGGCTGCGACTTCTTCGCCTGCTCCGGCCACAAGGTCCTCGGGCCGACCGGGATTGGCGTGCTCTGGGGACGGCGCGAGATCCTCGACGCGATGCCCCCGTTCATGGGCGGCGGCAGCATGATCCGGAAGGTCGAGCTGACTCACTCGACCTGGGCTGACGTCCCGGCCCGGTTCGAGGCCGGCACCCCCGCCATCGCCGAGGCGATCGGGTTGGGCGTGGCGATCGACTATCTCCGCGAAGTCGGGATCGAGAACGTGGCGGCGCACGAGCACGACCTGCTCGGCTACGCCCTCGGTCGGCTGGCCGAGGTCGCTGGCGTCACCGTCCTCGGCCCGAGCGACCCGGCGCGGCAGGCCGGTGTCCTCAGCTTCACCGTCGACGGCGTCCACCCGCACGACGTCGCCGCCATCCTCGACGAGGGCGGCGTCGCGGTCCGGGCCGGCCATCACTGCTGCCAGCCGCTGCTCCGCGAGCTCGGCCTCGTGGCGACGACCCGGGCGTCGTTCGGCCCGTACACGGTCCGGCCCGAGATCGACGCCCTGATCACCGGCCTGCATCGCGTCAACACGATCTTCGGCGCCTGAGCGACCACTAGTGGTTCATGTGATAGTTCGGCCATGAACGGCAGCGAAGCGTGCCGGCTGATGGAAGATCGTCGTTGGCGAACAGTCCCCTCCCCAAACCCCTCCCCACTGCGGTGGAGAGGGGCTCTTTCCGGTCGGCGTCGTGGTTTGGTAGGGGCGACGCTTGCGAGCCCGGCCGCCGCAGCGGCCATCGACCCGCAGGGCGATAACTGGCCTCGCGACAAACCTGTCACATTGAAACCCGTCGGTTGTCACCACCGGTCTCCACTGCCGGTCTACACCACCTGCACAGCTGCGTGGCATGGCGCCTACGGAACGGATAAGGCCAGCGCAGCGAGAGCCATGTCCCTACGAGGACCGCCCTCGCGACGCCGAGAAGCGGTCCTCGAAGCAGGCGATCACCGCGACGAAACAGATCCCGCCCGCCTTCCGGACGGCTGAGACTGTTTCGTCCTGCCCACCAAAGCGACGGTGGTTCGATGGAACGCGGTACGCTTAAGGACGCGAGCAACCGCGGCGCCCGTCCGGCGCCTCTCCCGACCGACCCGGAGTTCCGATGACCGACAGCATCTACCGCGAGATCATCCTCGATCACTACCGCAACCCGCATCACCATGGCCGGCTCGACCCGGCCGACGTCTCGCACGAGGAGACCAATCCGCTCTGCGGCGACGAGATCCGGGTCGACGTCCGGATCACCGATGGCGTCATCTCCGAGATCGCCTTCGACGGCCGCGGCTGCGCGGTCAGCCAGGCGTCGGCCTCGATCCTGACCGACATGGTCGAGGGTCTGACCGTCGAAGATGTCATCGCCCTCCGCCGCGAGGACCTCCTCGACGAGCTCGGCATCCCGGTCAGCCCGGCCCGGATGAAGTGCGCCACGCTGGGTCTGAAGGCGCTCAAGATGGGACTGACCGGCGCGATCAGCATCGACGACGACAAGCTCTGAGGCAACGAACCAGGCCGTCACATCCGGACAACCAACCAACCGACACCACGATGACCGTCCGGAGGATGACCCGCCGATGACCGATGCCGACTTCGTCACCGTTGCAAGGATCGGTGACCTCGCGCCCGGCGAGATGACCTACGTCGACGTTCGCAACACCGCGGTGTGCCTGATCAACCTCGGCGGGGAGTACCACGCCATCAACGACACCTGCACCCACGCCGATGCCTCCCTCTCGGACGGCACGATCGACGGCGACATCATCGAGTGCCCGCTGCACGGCGGCTGCTTCGACATCCGGTCCGGGGCGCCGGCCGCAATGCCCGTCGTGACGCCGATCGAGGTCTATCAGGTCCGAATCGTCGGCGACACGGTCCAGGTCGCCCTGATCGAGCCATAGCCCAAACATTCCGCGCCGATCGGACCGCTCATCTGTTGGACCGATGCGCATGTTGCCGGAACTGCCTACAATGGCCCCTGCCCTGCCGGTCGCGGCCGGCGGTTCCGTTCGTCATGGCGCGCTTCCCGGTGCGTCGCAGAGAGTCGCCCGTGGATGCCCTTGCCGTCGTCCTCGCCCTGGTCCTGATCGGTCTGCTCGGCGGGATCGTCTTCGTCTTCCGCGAGGCCGGCCAGCAGGTGTTCTCCGGCGCCTACCGGCAGCGGATCAGCGCATCGGAGGCCGAGGCCCGCGAGCGCGCCGACGCCCTTCGCGGCGTCTACGACGACTACCGGGCCCAGCTCACCGATCTCCAGGATCGCCGGACGGAGCTGGAGGCCATGCTGTCGGAGATCCGCGCCAACGAGCGGGCCGGGCAGCGGGAGCGCGACCTCGTACTGGAGCAGATCCGGCGATCCGGCGAGCAGCTCGATGCGCGGGTGGAGTCGCTCCGCGAGCAGGAGCTGGCGACGCTCCAGGCCGGCGCGGCGACACCGCAGTTGGCGGCTGTCGCCGGCGAAGACTCACCGGAGCTGTTCGTCCGGCGGGCCGACATCCTCGGTGAGCTCTACGACCGGCTGGCCCGGGTCGAGTTCTCGATCGTCTCGCTGACCAACCCGATCCTGCTGCCGGGCGAGTCGTTCCGGGTCCCGACGGATTTGGCGCCGGAGATCCTGCGCTGGGACAACTGGCGCGAGGTCGGCGAGACGGCCTTCGCGCTGGGCGAGTACTTCAACCAGCACCGGATCCACCTCGATCAGACGACGGCCCGCGCGGTCGAGGCCTGCATCGCGACCGTCCGCTCGACGCTGACCCAGGACATCTACCCGTCGCTCTCCGAGCAGCCCGACGCCGACCAGGAGCGCCGCATCCGCGAGTCGCTCGCGGCATTGACGATCATCCCCCGCCTGCGCCGCTACCTCGAAGCCCAGTACCGGACCTTCACCGGCATCGCCGAGCCGGGCGAAGAGGACAGCCCACCACCGACTCCGCCGGGAGCCGCGACGTCAAACGCGTAGTGCCGGAGTGGTCGGCGGCCGTGGTGACACGTCGTCACATGGCCCGAGCGGCAAACGGGTCATGACCGCCTGATACGGAATCTGGATGAACACCCAACCGACGCGCACCGCAGCCGTCAGACGACCCCTCCCCCGGCCCCTCCACGCTGCGGCGGAGAGGGGAGTCGAGCACAAGCGGAGCCGCGCAGTTCAATGCATTCATTACCCGGATTCCGTATGAGTCATCCGGTCGACGAATGGACATGCCGGGCCGTCCGCAGGAGCGCGATCACCTCGTGGTCCGAGGTCGCGCGGAAGTCCTCATACAAGAGGCCAACGGCGTCGAAGGGTTCTGGTGTGACCGCGCAGACGACCTCGTCCGCCACCTGCCCAATCATCTCACAGGTCTCCGGTGCGCCGACCGGGACGGCCGCTACGATCTGGGCGGCCGCTCGGGCCCGGACCGCCGCGATCGCCGTTCGCATCGTGGCCCCGGTCGCGAGGCCGTCGTCGACCAGGATGACGGTCCGGCCAGCGAGGTCCGGCTCGGGCCGGGAGCCGCGGTAGCACTGCTCGCGCCGCTCAAGCTCGCGCCACTCGCTGGCGGTCACCGCCTCGATCGCGGCCGGCGGGACATGGTTCGCCCGGATGACGTCGTCGTTCAGGAAGCGGACGCCACCCGAGGCGATCGCGCCCATCGCCAGCTCCACGAACCCCGGGACGCCGAGCTTCCGGACCAGCAGGACGTCGAGCGGTGCGGCAAGGGCGCTCGCCACCTCGAAGGCGACGGGGACGCCACCGCGTGGCAGCCCCAGCACGATGACCTCGTCCCGCCCGGCGTAGGCACCGAGCAGCGTGGCCAGCACACGGCCGGCGTTGCGACGGTTCTGGTACCGCCGGGTCACCGATGACCGGGTCGCGGCGCCGGCCCGGATGCCCTGGACCCCATGGCGTATCTCCCCATGACGACGAAGCCGCGGCCCGGCTTCCATGACGGGACGCGGCTTGCAGGCTCCGTACCATCCAGCCTGTCGATCGCCGGGCGAGCCAACGGACCCGTCAGTGAGTGGAGGTCGGCGACCCCAGCGTCACGGTGGTCCGGACCGTCCCGGCCCTGGGCGTCCCGGCGGTGATCTTCAGCTCCGTCCCGGCTGGCGCCGCGACGACCCACTCGACCAGCTTCCGGCTCAGGTTCGGGTACTCACTGCGCTGGGCGAAGGCCGTGTGCTGGCTGGAGCGCCCGGTGAGGTGCCCGATCTCCTGCTCGGCCTTGCCGGACGCCGAGGCGAGCGTCGCGCCGTCGGGCAGGTCGAGGCCGACCCGGATCGGCTTGGGCTGCCCGGTCGCCTTGGCGGTGTCGCTGCCGTAGGTCGGCAGGAAGCCGCTGTTACCGATCGTCGCCCAGACCCGGTAGACGCCATCGCCGACCGCCTCGGCGCCGGAGCCGATCACCCGGAGCTTCGGCGCGGTCCCCATCGCCCGGATGGTGAACGGGACGTTACGGTTGATCTCCCCTTCGAGGAACGGCCCCGGCGGGTTCTGGATGCCGAACTTGAAGTCCCAGCCGCCGATCTCGACCGGGCCGAGCTGCGGGTGCTCGAAAGGTCGCCACGGCACGAAGCCGCGTCCATTGGCCCGCTGGTCGAGCAGGTGGAGCATCTTCAGGTCGTCGTCCTCTGTCCGCTCCTGGGGCCACTTGATGAAGTCCGTCACCTCGCAGCCGGCCTCCATCGGCAGACTCCAGAGCTCGGTCGCGAACGAGAAGACGCCGACGTAGTCGAACATCCAGTCCTGGAACGAGCCATGGATCGGCTTCTTCTTGTCATAGGCGAAGTCGTGAAAGATCGAGATGCAGCGGTAGCCGGTCTCCTCCTCGCCCATCGCCCCGATCGCCTTGTAGGTCCGCAGGTCGTGCTCCGGCAGCTCGTCGTCCGGCCGCAGCGACGAGGCCCGCAGGATGACCCGGGACTGGGTGTGGTAGTGCTGCGAGCCATGGATGTTCGGGTGCGCGAGGATGAAGTCGGCGACGGCCCGCGTCTCCGGCTCGCTGAGCGGGTACGGCCCGGCGCCCTTCTGGGTCCACTCCGGTTTCCAGTCCCGCGGCATGTTCCGGTTGAGGTCGAGCCCCCACCTCGGCGGCGCGACCGTGACGGCGCCGCCATCGAAGTTGTCGATCAACCCCTCGGGGTGGACGAAGAAGTAGGCACCGCCGAACTCGTCGGCGCCGCGCCGGACCATGATCCGGTCATCCTTCGTGGACGCCTTCCACGGCCCGTCCGCGTCCCGGACCCGCATGTAGCCAATCACGCCGTCGCCGTCGATGTCGGCGATCTGGATGCCGTCGTGAGTCTCGTCATCCGGGTAATTGCGGATCGAGGAGCGCATCCGCTCGGCGGTCGTCAGGTAGACCTCGCTGGCGTCGACCATGATCCGCGGGACGACGTAGACAGTCGTCTCGTCGATCAGCCGGGTGACGCGCTCGTCGGTCCCGTAGCGGCTCAACAGGTAGTGGATGTTGCCAAGGGCGACCGAGGAGCCGGTCACCTCGCCGGCGTGGATGTTGGCGTCGACGTAGTAGGCCGGCTTCTCGGTGTCCGGCCCGGTCGCCCGGTTCGTGATCGTCACCACCCAGATGTCACGCCCCTCGCCGCTCCGGCCGATGCTGCCGAGGGAGGCGATCTCCGGGTACTGCTCGACCCAGCCGCGAATCAGATCGGTCAGCTCGCCGTAGCGGTAGTAGCGGTCCAGGCGCCAGTCGGCGCTCTCCGCCAGATAGTGCCGCTCGACGATGTTCGTTGCGTCCGCCATCTCTTCTCCCGTCGCGGGTGTGCCTGGATCAACCGTTGGGCAGGCTACCACGGGTCCTGAGCCATTGAAACTTCATTTCAGCTCGGTGATCAGGAACGGTACGTGCGGCACATGACGCTCCGAGCTGGTTGACCGTGGGCCATGCCTGACCAGCAACGGATTCGGAGGAATGACCATGCCGCAATCGACCAATGCACCGCAATGGCCGGAGATCGGCCGGCTGTTCTCCCTGGGCGGGATGAGCGAGTGCGGCAAGAGCCACGCCGGCAGGTATTTCGACGCGCACGGCGTCCGCCGGATCAAGATCGGCCGAGTGCTGGCCGAGGTCGGGAGCGATCTCGGCCTCGACCCGGCAGCGCCCAACTTCACCTCTCGTCTCTACGATGAGCACGCCGAGGTCGCATTGCCGGCCTTCCTCGGCCGGGTCGCGGACGAGATGCGGCGCGAGGGCGTCGTGCGGGCGTCGCTGGAGAGCATGTCCCGCGGCCAGCTGGCGACCTGGCTCAAGGGGCAGCTCGGCGACCGGATGGTGAACATCTTCATCGAGGCGCCGCTGGCGCTCCGGATCGAGCGGGAGTGGCGTAAGCGGCCGGGCTCCGAGCGCGAGGCGATCGGGACCGAGGTCCGCGCCAAGGACGAGTTGAAGGTGCAGCGAGGCGTGCCGGACCTCCGGGCGATCGCCGACCTCGTCATCGACAATTCCGGGACGGCGGCGGAGTACGACCGCGAGCTGATACGCGTCCTGCGCGACTACCCCGCGATACCACGCTGAGAATCAACAGTTAGGCATGTGCTTGACTTTCACCCTCGCGTCTCTATACTTAGGTACATGACTAACCAAGAGGCGCCGCTGGATGCGGCGTTCAGTGCGCTTGGCAATGAGACCCGGCGCCGCATCGTCGCCCGGCTGATTCGGTCGCCGGCTTCGGTCGGCGAGTTGGCCGAGCCGTTGGCGATGTCGCTGCCGTCAGTGATGCAGCACTTGCAGGTGCTGCGGGATTGCGGGTTGGTCACGACACGCAAAGTCGGTCGGGTCAGGACCTGCTCGATCGAGCCGGACGGACTCCGCCTGGCCGAGACGTGGCTCGCGGGACAGCGCACGCTCTGGGAGTCCCGGCTGGATCGCCTCGGCGACGTGCTCGACGAACCGGAACAGGGACGGTGACCCCGTCGTTCTCAGCAGCCACCATCGGAGGAACCTGCCATGACCGAGCGATCAGTCATTCATCACACGTTCACGATCGAACGCCGCTACCCCACGCCGGTCACGAGCGTCTTCGCGGCCTGGAGCGACCCGCGGACCAAGCGGCGCTGGTTCACCGGCGACCAGGGCGAGCATTCGCTCGACTTCAGGGTCGGTGGGATCGAACGCACCCGACGCGAGGGCGACAACGGAAAGACGCTGGCCTTCGAGTCCCGCTATCTCGACATCGTCCCGGACCAGCGGATCGTCTATGTCTCGACCCTGTCCGCCGACGATCGACTCGCTACGACCTCGATCACTTCGGTCGAACTGCACGCCGAGGGCGACCGGACGGTCCTGCAACTGACCGAATCCGCGGTCTTCCTCGATAACGAGGAGCAGCCCGCATGGCGCGAGCAGGGCACCGGCGACTGGCTGACGAAGCTCGGCAACGAATTGCGGATTGCCATTTCCTGAACGGTAGCTGATCACCCGGTTACGATCGACCGTCCAATCCGTATGGAGGCCTTCATGAAGATCGATCACGTTCTCGCCGTCGTCCCCGTCACCGATATCGCCGTCGCCCGGGAGTGGTACACGCGGCTGTTCGGACGCGAGCCCGACAACAACCCGATGGGATCCCTGATCGAGTGGCGGCTGACCAACAGCGGCTGGCTCCAGGTAACGGCCGACCCGGATCGGGCCGGGAAGGGGCTGATGAACGTAGCGGTCGATGACCTCGCCGCTCAGGTGCGCGAGGTGACGGGTCGCGGGATCACGGTGGGTGAGATCCAACCAGTGAACAAGGGCGTTGAAGTCTGTTCGATCACCGATCCGGACGGCAACGTCATCACCCTGATCGGCAACTTTCGCGTCACGTATTGAGCGACATATCAGCCCTGACGCGTCCGCCCGGCGGGTGTCAGCAGACTACTCCGTCTTGCTGACATCGAACGTGAGGAAGCGGTCGGGCCGGACTGTGAACAGGACGAGGCGCTGATCGGGGTGGCCCAGCTCGGTTTCGACGAACTTTGCGGCGCCCCGGGCCGGCAGGTATCGCCCGACGATCGCCAGCATCTGCTCCCGCGACGGTGGCCGGTCCGTTCCGATTACGGTTCCTTCGATCGTGACGTAGCGATAGGGATATGTCGGTTTCTGGACGTTGAGGCTGACGGCGCCAGCCGCCTCGATCAACCGCGTCTTGCGGGCGACGCGGCCGTGGGTCTGGGTGTAGAACGTCAGGTTGCCGCCCGGCTCGTAGCCGTAGAACAGCGGGACGGTGTGGGGGGGCCGGCCGTCGTCGCTCGCCACGCTCAGCACCCCGATGTGCGGCTCGGCCAGGAACGCGTCGCGCTCGTCGTCAGTCATCTGCTGCGCTGCCATGCTCAGTCCTCCTGCCCATCACGACGCCGATGCCGTGCCGCCAGACTCGTCCTGGCCCGCGTGCCATCCCCTGGGATCGGCATTCCCGCCGACCTGGACCCGGACCGTCGTTTCCTGTTTCTCCCCAAGGTCCCCAAACCCCTACCCTATGGGGGAGTTGGGGAGAAACGCATCGGGTTTCGCCCCAACTCCGTGGCAATGCATGAACGCGGTGGACCGGTTGCTCCCCGCTCCCCACCTCCCCGGACCCTGGGGGTGCGTCGGGGAGCGGGGAGCGGGGAGCAACCGACGTCACCGCCATGAGGAGTGTGGCATCCTCCGGATACCGTGCCGTCGGACGAGAAGGAGCCTGCGCACCGATGCCCAAGACACCCGCCCGAGACGTGGTTGAGCGGTACCTGCGCGATCTGTGGTTCTCCATGCAGTTAGGCACCAGGGAGACCTCCGGCTACCCCGCCCTTGCCACCCTACTGAACGCGGTCGGTAGCGAGTTGAAGCCGCGGGTCAGGGCGATCAATCACCCCGGACAGCAGAGCGTCGGTATCCCCGACTTCGGTCTCTTTACCCAACAGCAGGTCCGCAACGTCGACGATGACGCGCTGACCGGCCTGCTCTCGGGCACGGCGGAACGCGGCCTCCTCGAAGTCAAGGGGTTCGACGACGACGTAGACAAGATCGCCCGGACGCCGCAGGTCCGGAAGTACCTCGACCGCTCCGGCCTCGTGCTCGTCACCAACTACTGGGACTTCCTCGTGGTCACGCAGAATCAGGACGGGACGCCGAGGTTCGGCGACCGATTCCAGTTGACCCCTTCGGCGAAGGCTTTCCGCGGGGTGCTGGCCGCCCCCTCGTCGCTCGCGGACGACGACGCCAGCGGACTGATCGACTTCCTCCGCCGAACCCTGCTGCGCAAGGCGACCCTTGCCGACCCACGCGATGTCGCCGATTTGCTGGCCAACTATGCCCGCGATGCTCGCCGCCGGGTTGACCGCAAGGGTGGGTTGACGGGCCTCGTCACGCTCCGCCGGTCGCTCGAGACGGCACTCGGCATCTCGTTCGAAGGCGAACGTGGTGACGCCTTCTTCCGGTCGACGCTGGTCCAGACGCTGTTCTACGGGTTGTTCTCGGCCTGGGTCCTGTGGTCCGACCGCGGCCGACCGGGCGACCGATTCGACTGGCGGACCGCCGTCTATGAACTGCGCGTCCCGGTCATCCAGTCACTCTTCGCCCAGATCGCCCAACCGCAACGGCTCAAGGCCCTCAACCTGACCGAACTCCTGGACTGGACCGGCGACACCCTGAACCAGGTCCAGCACGAGACGTTCTTCGCCCGGTTCGAGCGGGAGCACGCCGTCACGTACTTCTACGAGCCGTTCCTGGAGTACTTCGACCCGGACCTCAGGCGCGAACTCGGGGTCTGGTATACCCCGCCCGAGGTCGTCCGCTACATGGTCGCTCGCGTCGACCATGCGCTCCGGACGGAGTTGGGCGTTGCCGCGGGGCTGGCGGACGAGCGAGTCCATGTCCTCGACCCGGCAACCGGGACGGGGTCCTTTCCGGTCGAGGTGCTGCGATCGATCGCAGCGACGCTGGAACGGAACGGGACCGGCGCGACCCTCGCCCTGGAGGTGAAGAGGGCCGCGATCGAGCGGATCCACGCCTTCGAGCTCCTTCCGGCCCCGTATGTCATCGCGCACATGCAGGTCGCCCTGCTGCTGGAGGAGCTCGGCGGGCCGCTCGGCGACCGATCGGACGGAACGCCGGAGCGGGCCAGCATCTTCCTGACCAACTCCCTCACCGGCTGGGACCGGGAGCCGAAGGCGATGCCGCTCTTCCCGGAGCTGGGCGACGAGGCCGACGCCGCGACCGACGTCAAGCAGCGGCAGCCGATCTGGGTGGTGCTCGGCAACCCGCCCTACAACGGCTACGCCGGGATCAGCGCCAACCCGGCCGAGCGGGACGCCGAGCTCCGCCTGACCGAGGCCTACCGCACCGCGAAGCGCACCCGCCAGCCCCAGGGGCAGGGGCTCAATGACCTCTACGTGCGGTTCTTCCGGATCGCCGAGCGCAAGATCGTCGACGGGCACGGCGCCGGGATCGTCTGCTACATCTCGAACTACTCGTGGCTGGATGGACTGTCCTACACCGCGATGCGCGAGCAGTTCCTGGAGCGATTCGACACGATCACGATCGACTCGCTCAACGGCGACAAGTACCGGACCGGCAAGGTCGCGCCGGACGGCACGCCCGACCCAAGCATCTTCTCGACGAAGACCAACCGCGAGGGCATCCAGGTCGGGACGGCGATCGCTACGCTCGTCCGCCACCGCCACCGCCACCACGCTCCCGCCCGCACCGTCGGGCAGCGCGAGCTCTGGGGGACGGCCAAGCTGGCCCAGCTCGGCGCCGAGGCCGACACCCTCCCGGACCGCTCCGCCTACACCACCCTCACGCCGGACGCCGACCTGGGGCTGCCGTTCGTGCCATCGGCCGTCGCGCTGGGCTACGCCGACTGGCCGTCGTTGCCCGACCTCTTCCCGGTATCCTATCCGGGCGTTACCACCAGCCGGGACGACCTCGTCGTCGACATCGACCGAGACCAGTTGCTCGAGCGAATGCGGGACTACTTCGATCCGAAGATCTCGCATGAACAGATTGGTCTTCGGTACTCGGGTGCGATGGAGAAGCAGCAACGCTTCGATCCAGTTACGGTCCGCGACCGGTTGGTCAAGCGCGGTTTTCTCCAGGACAAGGTCGTCCGCTACGCCTATCGTCCATTCGATCTGCGCTGGCTCTATTGGGAGCCCGAGACAGACCTCTTGGATAGGAAACGCGAAGACTATTTTGCATCGCTGGATACGAACAATCTCTTCTTGTTCACAACGGGACGAACGCGCAAGTCGGTTATCGAGCCGCCGGTAGCCCTCCACTTCCTCCAGGATTACAACATGATGGATAGTGGGGCACGCGGATTCCCCACTTTTCTAAAGACCCCCGGAACATTCGACAATCTCGGTACCGCTCGACGGGACAATCTGTCGGATCAGGCAATTGCCTACTTGAGAGCCATCGAGAGTGATGCCAAGTCGCTCACTCTTCATGCAACGGCGGTACTCAGTAGTCCTTTCTATCTGAACGATGCGATTGCGATCAAACGTCATGACTGGCCGCGCATCCCGCTCCCACAGGACGCTGACCAGTTCCGGCGATCCGCCGACCTCGGCCACCAGCTGGCCGCGCTGCTGGACCCGGAGCAGCCCGTTCCCGGCGTGACCACCGGCGTCCGCCCCGAGCTGCGCGGCCTCGGCCGGCTTGCCACGGTTGACGGCTCCCAGATCACCGGGGTGGACGACCTGGCGCTGACGGTCGGCTGGGGCAGCGGCGGCAACGGGCGCCCGGTCATGCCGGGCCGGGGGCGCGTCGTCGAACGGCCGTACACCCACGATGAGCGGGACCGGCTGGCGCAATGGGGCGACCCGTTGGGAACGGGCCAGTCGGCTGCCTTCGCACTGCTCGGGGACGGCACCCACGATGTGTTCCTCAACGACCGGGTCTGCTGGTCAAATGTCCCGGACCGCGTCTGGAGCTACACGATCGGCGGCTACCAGGTCATCAAGAAGTGGCTCAGTTACCGGGAGCAGCGCGTTCTGGGACGCGACCTGACCCTCGCCGAGGTGCAATACGTCGAACAGATGGTCCGGCGCATCGCCGCCATCCTCCTGCTCGGCCCACAGCTCGACGCCAGCTACCACGCCATCGCCGCCGACCCCTACCCGTGGCCGACCTCGTCCGCCGGAACCGGGCAGCAACGGTTCAGCTGGTAGGGCGTTCCGGTCCGGGCGCGTTGCTCCCCGCTCCCCGACGCACCCCCAGGGTTTGGGCAGGTGGGGACCGGGGAGCAACGGGCAAACGGCGAGGCAGTTGCTCCCCAAGGTCCCCTACACCCTGGGGGCCTGGGGACCTTGGGGAGCAACGGGAAACGCAGGTGGCTGATCGGTCGCCGCGGGTTAGCGATTCCGCAAGTGGGCAAGGCGACAACGGAGTTTTCTCCCCAACTCCCTAAACCCCTCGGGCATTGGGGAGTTGGGGGGAAACAGGAATCCAGGATGGCCGGAAAGAGGGCGGGGTGGCGTCAGTCGCATGCAGTCGTCAGCCGCTGGCAGGAGTTCTTGCGGACGGCGAGCTCCACCCGAAGCTGAGCCAGGACGCCGTCGATGTCGTCGAGGACCTGGCCGTTGGCAATCCGGACGACCAGCAACCCGTGACAAATCAGCCAGTCCTCACGCCACCGGTCCTGCTCCTGAACATCAGGCCGGCCATGGATGCCGCCGTCCAGTTCCACGATGAGCACGTACCGCGGACAGAGACGGTCGACGACGAACGGGCCGACCGGATGCTGCCGGCGGAAGGGTTCGCCCAGAGCATTGCCCCGGAGACGCGACCAGAGCAGCGCTTCCGCCGGCGTTTGTCGTCGCCGCGGTGCGCGGGCGGTGGCGTAGCCCGAGCGGCGGGTCGGAAGCCCCTCCCCAACCCCTTCCCCATTGCGATGGAGAGGGGCTTCTGTTGCGGCATCGTCCGCAACCATCGAGCGTTCTCCATTCGCCTCATCGCGGGTCGTGTCCCACCCAATCCATTACACGCTCCCCTCTCCGCCGCAGCGGGGAGGGGCCGGGGGAGGGGTCGCCTCGCCCACCAATGCGTCGCTGCCTGAACACTTCCTTCGCGAAAACCTCCCCTCTCCGCCGCAGCGGGGAGGGGCCGCCCGGTCACACACGTTCCCCGAAGTACGTCGTGCCCGGTTTGGCGTGGAGGCGAGCGACGGCGTCGTTCAGGGTCAGGCCGTGGCCGGGCGCCTCGTTGAGGTGGATGAAGCCGTCGCGAATGACCGGGTCGCCCTCGACCAGCTCCGACCACCACGGGACGTCGTTGGCGTGGAACTCCATCACCAGGAAGTTGCTCATCGCCGCGCACATGTGGGCGGCGGCGACCGTCCCGACCGGCGACGCGACGTTGTGCGGCGCGATCGGGATGAAGTACTGGTCGGCGTGGTCGGCGACCTTCTTCGCCTCCAGCAGACCGCCCATCTTCGGAATGTCCGGCGCGATGATCCGGACCATCTGCTTTTCTATGAGCGGCCGGTACTGGTTCTTCCGGTACAGGTTCTCGCCGGTGCAGATCGGCGTCGAGGTATTGCGCTGGACCTCGGCGTGGGCCTCGAGGTTCTCGGGCGGCACGGGGTCCTCCAGCCAGAGCAGGTCGAACCGCTCCAGCTCCTTCGCCAGCTTGATCGCGTCACCGACGGTGTACTTCCAGTGGAGGTCCATCGCAAGCATGATCTCGGAGCCGACCGCCTCCTTGACAGCCGCGACGCAGGACACCATCCACTCCCGCTCCGGCGAGGAGATCGTCCGGTTGTACGGCTCCATCCAGTGGTTCCGCTCGGCCAGCAGCCCCTCGGAGACGTCGTGCCGGTCCTTGAACGGGTTGAAGACGTCGAGGTCGAACTTCATCGCGGTGAAGCCCTGCGCCTTGACCTCACGCGCCTTCTCGGCCCAGCTCTCGGGCGTCTCGTCGTCACCGGAGTGGCAGTCCGCGTAGATGCGGATCTTCTCCCGGAACCGCCCACCGAACAGCGTCGAGATGGGCGTACCGAGCGAGCGGGCGACGAGGTCCCAAAGCGCGAGCTCGATCCCGCTGATCGCCGTCACCGTCGCGCCGCCCTGCGACCCGGCCCCGGACATCCGCCGGATCAGCTTCTCGTAGAGCTTGCCGATGTTGCGCGGGTCCTCGCCGATCAGCGCCGGCGCGCACTTCTGAACGAGCTCGGCGACACCGGCTCCCCAGTACGCCTCGCCGAGACCCGACACGCCGCTGTCGGTCTCGATCCGGACCAGGACCCAATCGAAGTTGCCCTCGATGACCGCTGTCTCCACTGACGTGATCTTCACGTTCTGTCGCCTCCCCGGCAATTCGCCCGACGCTCTGGGCGTTCTGGGCGTTCTGGAAACGTCCCCACCCGCGCAGGGAACGTCGTACCTGCATGTGCCTATGGCAATACCGGACCGTTCGGCGCTATTCGTGGGCGCCGCCGGTATCGCTCCAGGGGAAGACCTTAGCACGCTCTTCCGGTGGATGGGACAGCGTCTTTGGGAATCTACTCTGAGAGTTCGTGAAGACAGTTGATGGACAGATCGAGACGCTATTGGCGTACGCGCTGTCGGCCGGATCGGCAGTCGCGACCGGCGCTACCTTCAGGCGAACGACGTTCGTCGCTCCGAAGAGGCGCGGACGGACTGTGTCTTTCTAGAGGTCAAGGACCAAGCGCGAACTCGTTTCGATGTTCCGCATGACACTCGTAGGACAGCGTCCGATCTGTCTCACGATTTCAGATGGGTGAATGTGGAGCAATTTATCCGCTAGGATGAGTGAGTCTCTCGTCGACTCATCGCCCTGAATTCACTGGAACCCGAGAGGACTGGAATGCGACAGTTCAGCGTTGGTCGGGATATCTGACTCGTGAGCGACACCAACACCAGGAAATCGTCCTCGGAAACGAATGCGTCACTCTGGACGACGATGCCCGGTCGGGCCTTGAGGATCCGCGTGTACTTGTCTGGCCATCCGACAACGACGACGTCACCGCGTGAGATAGACGTTGTAGTCGTCGAGCTCGTCATGATCCCAGACATCCCTCATGTGGCTCATGCGATCCGCGGCCTCGTTGAACTCGTCCTCTGTCCAGCCGAGATCCTGAAACGGGATGCCAGGAGATCTTGTGGAAGTCGGCAGGACGCCTACGTCCGTCGTGTCGACGTCGTCCAGGCGAGACGTTCCGAATGTCGTTTCGATCCGGACCTTCGCGAGGTGCCGACCGATCTCCACCGTAGCTGAGCGCGACTGACCAATGACGCGAGCGACGGCCAGCAACTGCCCGTCCCAACGGCCTGATCGGGCAAAGGTCAATGAATCGGTCTGCTGAGATTGGGAGGCGAACGAGCGTCTAGGAGTTGTCGTTGACATGTTCCGCCTCTTCGCCAAGCTGGCTCCCGGAGTCCGCGGCCGTTCCGTCATCCTCGGCGAGCCGGAACATCTCCCGACTGTACGTTTCGTCCACACGGGTAAGTGCCTGGATGAACGGTTGGAGGTTCATGGGGCTGAATCTGGATATGGACCAGGACACGATCGCTATCGTCGATGGTCCATGGCTCGGCGCGACGCATGTCCATTGTGATGGTCGTCGGAGAGATATGGACTCGGAACCCGTCGACATAGAAGACCGGCGCATCGTCAGATGGGGTCGTCCGATCGATGGAGGGCGAACTATCTGAATCGGGCAAGCGATCCCCTCCCTACTGATGACTTCGTCGACGAGCAGCGTTCAGTGAAGTGTGCCATGTCGATCGACCGCGGAACGCTAACCTCGACGACTGGCGCCCCGATCAGAAGATGGCTGCTGACCACCGCGACGGCACCAATCTATATCGTCCGTCAATGACGTTGGTCGGAGGTCAGATCGTGACGCCGCTGGCGGCCGCGACCGACGCCACGCCGCCACCCCGCCCAGCGCCGTCGTTCAACCGGACGCCGTCTGTCGCCTCGAACAGGTGCAGGTGGTCCTCGTCCAGCCGGAGCCAGACCGGCTGGTCCGGGACCAGCGTCGTCTCGGGCGGGACGCTGGCGACGAGGGTCTCGCCGTCCAGCATGATGTGGACGTAGGTGATGTCGCCGGTCGGCTCGACCGTGTAGACCCGGGCCGGGATCGCGATGTCGGTCTCCCCGGCGAGGATGCCGATGTGGCCGTGACGGATGCCGGCGACGACCCGGCCGCTCGACGTCTTCGCGACCTTGGCATTGCGATCCAGCAGCGGCAGCACCCAGCCGGAGGCGCCAAGTAGCGCGGTCCGGCCCTGGTCGTCGGTCGTGACCTCGGCGGCGATCAGGTTCATCGCCGGAGAGCCGACGAAGGATGCGACGAACGTGTTGACCGGCCCGTCGTAGATCTCCTTCGGCGTGCCGTACTGCTGCATGACCCCACCACTCATGACCGCCATCTTGTCGGCCATCGTGACCGCCTCGACCTGGTCATGCGTCACGTACAGGATCGTCGCGCCGAGTTCCTGGTGGAACCGCTTGAGCTCGGCCCGCATCTGAACCCGGAGCTTGGCGTCCAGGTTCGAGAGCGGCTCATCCATCAGGAACGCCGCCGGGTTCCGGACCAGCGCCCGGCCGAGGGCGACGCGCTGCTGCTGCCCACCGGACAGCTGGCGCGGCCGGCGGTCCAGCAGCATCTCGATGTTGAGGATCTTCGCCGTCTTCCGGACCCGCTCCTCGATGTCGGCCTTGCCCAGCTTCCGCATCTTGAGCGGGAAGGCGAGGTTCTCGAAGACGGACTTGTTCGGGTAGAGCGCGTAGTTCTGGAAGACCATCGCCAGGTCGCGGTCCTTCGGGTCCAGGTCGTTGACCAGCCGGTCGCCGACGTAGATCTCGCCGTCGGTCAGCTCGATCAGCCCGGCGACGAGGTTCAGCGTCGTCGTCTTCCCGCAGCCCGACGGCCCGACCAGCGCCACGAACTCGCCGTCCCGGACATCGATCGAGACGCCGTCGACCGCCGGGACGGTGCCATAGCTCTTGTAGACGTCGCGCAGCGTGATGTGAGCCATGTCATCTCCGTTTCAGACGTTTTGATATTGGTTCGATCCGGACGCGCCCAGCCATGACCCTAACGCGACCGTCTGCTATGGAATCCGCCTGAGGTGACGGTCGTCGTAGGGTCATCCGCTTGCGGTGACCGGCGCCCGCAGGCGCGATCTCGTTCACCACAGACCACGCTCGGGTATGAAAGCGCCCCTGGCGAACAACGTTATCGCCCTACGGGGCGATGGCCGCTGAGGCGGCCGGTCACCGCGAGCGGATGACCCTGCGGACGGACCGCCGCCATACTCAGTGCTTCACCGCCCCCTCGGTCAGGGCCTGGACGAAGTACCGCTGAAGGAGCAGGAACAGCAGGACGACCGGGACACTCATGATGAAGGAGGCCGCCATCAGGCCCGGCCAGTTCGAGGCGTACTCGGTGAAGAACCGGCCCAGCCCGACCGGAAGCGTCATCAACTCCTCCCGGTTGATCAGCGTCCGGGCGTAGATGTACTCGTTCCAGGCCTGGATGAAGGCGTAGATCGCCGTCGCGATGATGCCCGGCGACGACAGCGGCATCACGATCAGCCGGAACGCCTGCCAGCGGGTCGCGCCGTCGATCCGGGCCGCCATCTCCAGTTCGACCGGGATGTTGTCGTAGAACCCCTTCAGCAGCCAGATCGACAGCGGCAGCCCGAACGTCAGGTAGGTGATGATCAGGGCGGCATAGGTGTCGATCAGCCCGAGGTTCCGCATCAGGATGAAGAGCGGAATCAGGAAGACGACCGCCGGGAACATGTTCCGGAACAACACCCCGAAGAACAGGGCATTCTTGCCGGGGAACGTGAACCGGGAGAAGGCGTAGGCGGCCGGGACGCCGACGAGCAGGCCGAAGAGGGTCGTGACGCTCGACACGAAGAGACTGTTGCCGAGGTAGCGCAGGAAGGTCCGGCCGACGTCCGACGCCGGGTTCAGCAGTTCACGATACTGCTCGATGGTCGGGAACTCCGGAATCCACCGCGGTGGATACTCGGTCGCGGCGTATTCGCTCTTGAGGGAGGTCGAGAGCATCCAGAGCATCGGCACGAGCGTGTAGATCAGCAGTGCGGCCATGAAGACCCAGCCGACGATCGTCCAGGCGCCCGGCCGCTGGCGGCGGCGGGTGCGGGCCCGGGTCGTGACCGTCGAACGGGCACGTGCCTGCCGCGGCATCGGCAACGTCGTCGCCCAGGCCACGCCGGAGCCTACTTCGCCGGTCGGCTGGGCGACAGTCCGGATCGTCCCGTCATTGGTGCCGGTCATCGCGCCTCTCCTTCCTTCTTCGCTCCGCCGCTGGTTAGCGCCCGGACGTAGAAGTAGCCGATGAACGCCATGAAGAGGAACAGGATGACCGAGTACGCCGACGCTTCACCGTACCGGAGCCCGGCCCCGAAAGAGATCTTGTAGATCTCGGTGATCCACAGCTGGGACGAATTGGCCGGCCCGCCGCCGGTCATCAGGTACGGAAGCGTGAAGGAGTTCAGGTTTGTCACCGCGAGCAACAGCGTCGTAATCAGCAGCACCCCCTTGAGGTGCGGCATGGTGATGTGGATGAACTGGCTCCAGGTCGACGCGCCGTCCACCCGCGCCGCACGCAGCAACTGCTG
>JAABUS010003225.1_pt1 | contig 27268 bp, 34 predicted proteins | sample 5560161 | NCBI WGS metagenome assembly JAABUS01 (sample SAMN10711885, study PRJNA513376) | rock metagenome | isolation source: Antarctica rocks | place: Antarctica: Victoria Land, Trio Nunatak nord | collected 2016-01-04
CATCAATTACAGGAGGCTTTTGAGCTGCTCTGCGTTTGAGAGGATCTTGAGCAGCTGAAGTCGAAGGTTGCCCAGCCCTTTGAGCCGCAGCTGAGCTGCCGTTCGCACCAAGTCCAGACGAGTTTTTGGCTGTAGTTGCACGGGCTGCTAGGGGCCTGTCTTCGTCGCTGTCGGACATCACACTGTAGCACTTCAGATGCAGTGTGTGTCCAACTGGCTTGAACAGGCAGCAGGCGCGCGCTGGGTCGAAACTGCTTTAATGGGTTTGCATTAAACTGTCAGCAGAGACGTAACAGCGGCAGCAATCTGTGTTCCAGTCAACACGATCACTCATGTTCGAAACTCAGTTCAGCTTGACTCATTAGCTGCAGCTGGTCAGATTGTCAGCTGACCTCCGCTGACTGCAGTGCTGCAATGCAGTCTCCATACCTTGGAAACTTTGCGTTGTGACCTGTACGGGTATGGCGCTGAAACGGTATGCAATTACATCGACAGTCGAGAACCGAAAGTCTCGTTGATGCCGAGGTGGTTGAGTCCATCTAAGCAAAAGGTGCTCAACGCCGTGCTGCAAGGATCAGTGCTGTTGCCTTATCACGCCGCATCTGAAACGGCCAGCTCTCTGGCGCGTGCAAACACATTCCGTTTTGCAACTGCGTACTCAGGCAACCCCCAGCTGTCCTCAGCTGTTGTCGAGTGCATAACCAGTGTCAAGTCGCAGCTTGGTCCAAGTCGGCATCCCCACTTTTGCCAGCTCCTAGTGACATCGGATGCATACGGAAGCCACATTGAGTACGCCCCTTCGGTAAGTATCATGAGTAACAAGTGATCTAGCATGCAGAGCCTGCTGATGGACGTGAAGCACTTGAACCCCAACTTTTGACACCACGAATACAGCTGTGCAGTTTGTGCAAGAATGCCTCAGCAGCAAGGAGAACGCACCTCCTGTGCTTATGGGAGGAGCTGTTCAGGGCTTGCTCATCAATAGGTCCAGAAACGTCGCAGGCGTCTCTCTATTTGCAGCGCACATGCCTGGTACTTCCCAGAAAGATCTTCTCCCCCCTGACTTGCCTGTGCCACATACATCCATGAGTTGCAGTGATGTCATTCACGCTTTTGGTTTGATCCATTTTGTGCACATTCTGAGCCTACCACAGGCAGCTGGCCTGCACGCCCGGTCTGGTGAACAGCAGCATGTGGTGCCTGAAGTCCTTGTGCATATCTATTGTTGGCAGATGCATCGTCTTGATGCCTGTCTCTGTCTTGCCTGTCCAGCTGCGGCCCAAATCATCGTATCTGCAGTAAGACTCACATCCACTGCAAAACAACAAATCCTTGTCAGCTCCACTAAAATGCTCAGAATTAATTGCCGTGCTCTCTCCATTGCAGGTGTGGAGCTCATGCCCTTCCATGTGAAGGGCCCTTCCCTGCCTGAGCTGACACCAGGCCAATGGGACTCCCTCGTCCAGTCCAGTCATGCAGCCAGCAGCAGCGCCAACAATGTTGCGGCTGTTCTGCTGTCAGAGCCTCATTTTGTCCAGGTGCAGTCCATTTTGATGGGTTGCATGCATTGCTCACAGAAGACTTTCCCTGCAACTGCACTGCATGCAGCAGACCAATGCTTGCCGTACAGTGGCGCTGAGCTTACAGCATGACAATGATCTTGTGATGAAGCATTGTCCTTTGCCAAACGGGCGAGGCAATAGCATCACATGTGCCTACAGGTAGATGAGCTCATCTCCAGGATCCAAGGGGTAGTGCCTTGCCCACTGGTGGGAGGGGTGGCTCAGCCCAATGCCTGGGGTGAGAACCCCTGGGGGGGCAAGCGCAGCCTGAGGGGAGCCCTCTTCCTGGGCAACAGAACTTACCATGAAGGGGCTGTGGGCTGTTTCATGCATGGGCCCATTCAGGTTCTGCATGCTACTCCAGCTGTCAATCAATTGAAAACACTGGCTTGTATACGCCCATGACGCCATATGAGCACGGCATCATCCATGCATCTGCATATGGATCCAGAGCAGTTACTCAACGCTTGGTGAGGGGTTGTGAAGGCATGTCTTCAGAACTGTGCGGCACCTGCATGTCAGGGTTGGTCTGTTGGCCAACACTGAGCAACAACTTCCAGGCAAGTGCCTCTTTTGACACTAGCCTTGCCCCCTGACGGTGGTGCCTGGCACAGCATTGTAACCTGTTTCTGCTTGTCTGGCACACACCCCATCATCTCTGAACCCACTCATAGCACGAGACGTCAAGCTGGGTTGGTGACTGATACTCGGTGAGTGCAGATGGATGCGCTGTGTGACCAGGGCTGCCGGCCTGTGGGGCAGGCAGCAACTGTGACCAGCTCTCATGGGGGCACCATTCTCCAGCTGGACCACCAGACTGCTCTGCTTGTGGTAAGTCCATTTCCTGTCAGTATTGCAAGGCTGTGCAGCGGCAACCCAAGCAAATGCCAGGCCAGTCTTGCACCTCCAGAAAGGCTTGCCCTGAGCATGCCAATGATAAAGGCTTGTCCTGATGCATCTTTGTAAAAGATGGCACCAATGCTGGTTTAGAGCTTCAACATGAGGATTCATACATTCAAGCACTGCTCTAGGAAGTAGTTGTGCTGCTGTATTGTGGTTGATTTCCTGTTGATGATCAACCACTTGCTGACAGCTTGGTGATTGTATTTTCCTTGGGAAGCCTCGATCTATCAGTACAACAAGTAGCACCTTGGAGCAACACATCAAATGAGTAGGAGATGCACTAGTGAGTACATTGCAAGCCAGCACCCAAGAACCTTGTAAAGCTGCACTGCACAGGGAGACCTGGTCAAGTTGGCTGTCTTCTGCACTTTTGTGGAAGCTCTGAGCGCACTGTGAGACAGGCTGACACACACACAACTGGTGTTGAAGCACAATGGGATGAGGCTTCTCGCCTTCTTCATGCAGGTGCGACAGATGTTCCAGTCTTTATCAGACAGGGATAGGGACATGCAAATCCAGATTGGGCTAGACACTTTGGGAGATGGCAGAAACTTTGTGGCTCGCAACATCTCCACATTCAATCCTAACGATCAGTCAGTACAGGTGACCTATCCTGCATCTGGCTAAGCCAGGCTAGGCTGCATGATGTCAGGGACCAACACAGCGCTGGCAGTCCATCAGCAATAGCTGCGCCTGCGGTCAGCGCTGTTACATTGCTGTGCCTTTTGTCATTGTCCTGCTGACTCCACCTACAACAGCCCAGTACTTCACAGGCAGCATCCATGTGCAACAATGTACAGCACGCGACATATACAGCAGACTTCTGCACTGATCATTGCAAAGCAAAACCCAGCAATGACCATCAAGCATGTGCGTGATCTTCAGGTGGCAGTAGCAGATGTTCCAGAGGGATCAGTGGTGCAGCTGCATGTGCGAGACCCTCACTGGGCCCGGCATAACATCCTCAAGCAAATACAGGTACCTTTTGGGGGTTTTTTTGGCACCCAAGTGTCTTTTATCTGCTTCACCACATCCAGCTGCTGCTGCTGCTGTTGGCATAGTCCAGACCTTTGTTATTGTTGATTGTTGCCAGACCACTGCAGTGTCTCAAACCCTGCCAGTTTGTGCTTGTGCATAATTGCAGAGGTATATCGGTCATCTACCTGAAGAGGTTCGGAGCAACCCTCAGCAGCTGGGCAGCTTGTTGTACTCTTGTGTCACACTTGCGCATGAGGAGGAGCAGATGCTGCAAGACGCGCTTCCCAAGTCTGCTTTCCAGGTGGACAATTTCTTTAATAGAACCACTGCACAAGCCACTGCAGTCTGATAACATGTATTTGTAGCGCTCAGATGTACACTGTGATTTGCTTCTGTGCTGCCAATCTGTCCAGCCATGAGACCTCACTTTCTGTGTCTGGATTGGGGTGCATTTCCGGATTGGAGACAACGTATGTCACAGCAGACTGTTGAAGGCGCACTGACCCGTGTGTGTTGTTATGTAGGGCGCACAGTTTCAGGGTGAGTTTGGGCCAGTGCCTGGGGGTGCACAGACAAAGAGCTTTCTGCACAGCTACAGCAGCAGCTTTGGCCTTCTTAGGCAAGCACTTTAGCGTTTAAATGTCTCACCGACAGCACAAAATTTGTGCTACAATTACCTGTTGTCCTTGAGCACGCTTTAAAGGACAATGCTTGCCAGGTTTGACAGTGTGATAGGACTCTGCTCATTGGTTGGTAGTGCCAATACTTATGCCCTGTTTCAACAGCACAATTATGCCTGCAAAGTTTGAGTGTGCAACCAGTAGGTAGTATGTGTAGGATTGGCTAATGCAGAACCTGAGCTGGTTGTATTTTGTCATACGCGCAATGATATGCTTGACGTGTACCAATGATTTGATACACGTGGGAGCCACATGCGCTGAGCATGTCTTCTTGGAAGTTCCTTGAGAAGTCATGGTCGGTATTGAAAACTACTATGCGCAGCCTGGGGGTGCCAAGCTATCCTAGCGACACTGCCGAGATGCCCGGCATACCGACGAATCGTGTTTTCTCCTAGCTCAAACTACAGTCATGGAAATGATGGTGTCCGACGGCACAGCGAACCTTGCCAACCTACGGACGGCGGTCCCTAGCGCACCATGCCAAGACTCCGCAGCTGCAGGTGAGGTTCCGCGCGAAGCAAGGTCTTGAAGTCCCATGATGTCCGCGGCCTTGAGTACTAACGCTTGTCCCAGCTCGCAGCGCCTGTGAATCCGGACTTGATGAAATCGACTGCGGTGCAATACAGTGAGGAAGTCTTCGATGGTTTGCAGCTTAACATCTTCAGTCAGGACTCAAGGCACTTTGACATAGTCTCGGAGGTAGGTCGCGCTTTTAGCGCCAATTCGTTTGGCATGAACACCAAACCTGTGACCAACAGCATACTTGCTTTTACTTGCTTAGCAGTGATCACCAGTGCCTTGGAAGTCAAGTTCACGTCACTGCTGCAGAATGGTGATATCTCTTATCATCTGCACAAAGTCAGGACTTTCAGCCCTTTTGCTGCATCAGAATGGCAGCTGTCAGACGGCAGCAAAACAAGTCCTGGCACCATCATAATCAGAAAGCCACCCTTTGCTGGCCACGTCACCTTTGAAAGGAGAGACGGCACCCTTATAGCTGACATGGGACCAAGGCTCCTGATGACAGGGAGTGAATTTTGCTGGGGCGGCAAAGTGTACAGGTATCATGTTGCGCGCTTTGTGCATGCAGTACTGTGCAATAGACAGAGACAATGGACTGCCACAAGGCCCTCATGACCTGGCGGACCTTGGCCATTAGTGAAAGGTAGCAGCTACAGCAGCCTAACATCTGGCGTAAATGCAGATGGCAAACGTCCAGCTTGTCTGTCCCTCTCAAGATGTGTCTCATGGAGATGGGCACTCGTCAGGAAATGGCCCACCTGCAGGGCTCCTGGGTGTGGCCCTGGAGTGTAAAGCAGGACCACATTACTTTGGTGGGTGAGATGCGGGAGCCCATGTGGGTGCGCATAGTCATTGCAAGTGGCATGTCAGAAGCTAGCAGGTTGAGTCGACGCAGAACCAACAGCGTCAAAACTACAAGTCCCAAAGCAAGAAGCAGCGGCAGTGTGTGTGGATTGTTGTCTGTAACAGCCTGATTAGCCTGCCCTCATGGGGTTGGATGCAGTCAAGGTCTTCTTCAGAATGCTTCTTTTGCAACATGCTGTGTGAATAACTAACGCAAAGCCCGAAATACAGACAATATCCAGCAGGAGCTTGTGGTACTTGTTTTTGGCCTTCCCTCAGATTTGATATGTGTGTTAGTATGTGCACTATGCAACATGTATGCAATTTTTACTCATTAGATTGCTCTTGTGGTTGTCCTTTGGTACAGTTACTGGTACAGTACCTGAGATCTTTGTGGATCTTTGTCACAAACTAAAGGCAAAGCAGTGGTACTTAGGTCCCATTAAACAGGTCACTCCTGAGTGTGAAATTCCAGATTTACAGCTATGCTGCACTGACTGTGTGCATACAAGTAGTCAGGCTGTAAAGCTGAACAAACATCCAGGCTTGGCACAAAATCATGAAATATGTTCAAAGTTTTTGAAGCCCCAATGCTGAACATTTCACGTCCTATGCGTCAGCCTTGCTTGTTGAGTCCCAGCTGTTAGGGTGAGTAAAGTGTATTTTGCCCTGTCTGGCGAGAAAAACGAATGCTCAGGCTGGAAATGGGAAATTTGAAAGATTCGCGATTGGGCAGCAGCTGCAGTAGCTCCGGAATGAAGATCATGAATGAAGATTGCCCAAGTCGGTATCATCGCTTCGATTTCGGCATAGGGTGAAGCAGTGGCGAACAACAATGCAGGCGTATCTACAGCGGTCCCAAGTCCGAGCACCGCATGAAACAAACGTGACGGCGTCGTCCCCGACCTTCCGAGCTTATAGATCACAAAGGTCGCGCCGGCCCGTGAAGAGGACAGCACATTCAACGACAAGCGACACCAGCGCCGATAACCGGTGCGTTGGGTCAGCATACTATCGACCACTGTAGCTTTCGTGCGTTGCCACGACATACTCCGTGTAGACTTGCAAGTCAATTACCGATCACAACGCTTGTCTTTACGCATGACTCAGCCTGCAAGCTATATGCAGGAAACAAGCATTGCCGCAGCATGCGGCCGCTGCTGGAGCAGCAGCTTTACTGCTCTTGTATACTCCTCTGACTGCAGAAGCAAAAGATCCTGACGCTAAGCGCACTTATGGACAGGTACTCTCAGAATTAGTACACTGACAAAGCACACTTATGCAAATGCAATCTATGTTCATGCGCAGGGAGACTTGCTGACAGAATTGCTGCAAAAGAATGCTGGCACTGGCATCAAGGGTTTGGGCCCCTCAGCGCAGAAGACCTTCAAGGCATGTATGACTGGTCCTTATTTGGACCACAATACGCATGCTGCATGCATGCAACACTGCCTGAATCGGCAGTGCACATGTACTGTCTGCTGTTCAGGACATGACACAAAGTGCAAATGTCAGTGAAGTCAGCAATCAAGCGCAAACCTTGACGAGTAGCGATGCCACCACAAATGCTGACAACCCAATCGACAAAGCAGCTGGACAGGTATGTGAATCAGAATCCTCTATTCAACAGACTTATGCCATTCTCTGCTCAAATATATGACAGCACTTTTGAGTATCTTTTGGGTTCATGTTGTCAACCAACATAAAGTATGCACACACTGTGTGTCAAGGCCCGAAACAATATAAATCTCATTGCGTATTGAAGGTGAAGTCATTTGGCAAGAAGGTTCAGCAGGGCACTCCAAAGGGCTCTCCCACAAAGCCCCAGCCCATTCAGCGATTAGGACCTTTAGAGGCAGTCACAGTGAGCCACTGAGCCTGCTCATGACTGTCGCAAAAGCCCCCAATGCATGTCATGTTGATTTGTCATGCAGCATAGGACGCATGCGGCATAGAAACTCCTTGAACTTTGCATACACCTGCAGGATGCAAAGTATACGTGCAGCAAAAAGAGATCCAATGCATTTGCCTGGCATATGCTCGGTTGCAATGTCTTGTCAAGGAACTGCTTTGATGCAATGCAAATTTGCAACAGTGCTGCAGACGGTGATCGTTGAACATGTTACGCCATGTGCACACGCAGACAAAGCTGCTTGCCGGCATCTGGTCACAGTGACAATCCTTGGCAGGTGCACACTGTTATGCAAGGCACATACTTGGGCATGTCTGCAGGATACAGCCAAGTCAGGGCTGCAAGTGGCCACTACAGAGGGGGCCTTCAAGCTACAGGGCCCCGTCACTAGGGGTGCCACCCAGGTCTGCTTCTAACAAGTTGAACAACAATTTCCATGAGCACAAAATCATCTGTGCATTGGTAATGGCGCCATGATACACCTCTTTGCTCTGTTTTGGCATAGCTATTGCTTTATTGTGGCACGCCGAGGTAGTTGAGGTTTATTGCGTGTGTATGTTTGCTGTGTGTTGCTTTTGCCCCAAGCAGCGTTGCCACACACTGCTGCAGGGTCTTGATTTTCCAAGTTCTCAAGGAGCAAAGGAGGCAGTACAGGCCAAGAAGGGCCAGTTCTTCCAGTCTGCCCCTAAGAGCACTGCCACCAACAAGGTGGGCACCTGATGGGCACCATTTTGGCGCTGCAGCTGTTGTCTGCAAGCTTGTTGTTTTGCATGCAACTCCGCTGTTCCCGCCCCTCAACACACGCAGAAACTACCATGGACAAGCATGACTTTGTGTATCCAGTCATAGGTTGCATGCTTCTTGAGAGCTGTAGGCACAACAATGAGACCAGCTTGGGTGTTGTTGGGGTTCCGAAGTGCGTGCCCTCACACACACTGCATCACCCAGCCTGATTGTCAGATGCATATAATGGCTGTACAGATGCAATGTGAGAGTCACGACAGCAGACCAGGTCTATGCAATCTGCACACTGGCATGGTTTCAACAAGCTGTGTGTGTTGCCTTCAGGCCTCACCGCAAGAAGTGGCAAAGGCTGCTGGTGACAAAGCTGCAGAGTCTTCCCCTGCAGGCAATCCTCTTCTGAACAGCCTGCTCAGCAAGCCTCAACAGGTCACCTCTGCTGCTGCTCAAAAGACCAAGGAAGTTACCGACACAGCTGCTGACAGTGTCAAGGAAGCTGCTCCATCAAGCAACCCCTTGAGTAGAATCTTCAGCAAGCCTGAAGCGGCTAAGGACGCTGCGACTGACACCATCAAGGCAGCTGCACCCTCCAGCAAGCCCTTGCAGGGTTTGGTTAACAAGCCAAAACAGGCAAGCAAGGCGGCTGCAAGCAAAGCCCAGGATGCTGCCCCATCAGGCAACCCTCTGACTAAGCTGCTGGGAAAGCCTGATCAAGCAGCAGAAGCTGCAAAAGAGGCTGCCCCATCAGGCAACCCCCTGACTAAGCTGCTGGGCAAGCCTGATCAAGCAACAGAAGCTGCAAAAGAGGCTGCCCCATCAGGCAATCCCCTGAAGAGCTTATTGACCAAGCCTAAACAGGCAGCAGACAAAGCAGCCAGCAAGCCAAATGAGGCAGCCAGGTCAGCAACCAAACTCTCAAGCAACCCTTTGAGCGGCCTGCTGAGCAAGCCCAAACAGGCTGCAGACAAAGGCAAGGGTGAGAGTCAACAAGCAGCTGGAGGAGCAGCAGTTGCCGGGGCTGCTGCAGGTAAGCAGGACAGCTGAACTAGGCTGGTCTAGACAGATCTTCTGATAGCAATGCATCATGTCTAATTGCAAGCCTGCTTTTCATGCATGGCAGAAGATGTGAGCGTCATGTCACAGATTCCAACCTGTACTTCAGTCCGTCGCAAGATGCAGGTTACAAATGGTCAGAGACACCCATGACAAATGTTTGAACACTACGGTGACAAATGTTGTGGTGTGCTTTCCTTTGTGAAGCTATTTGGTAGTCAAGCATAGTCAGTTCTGTGTGCTGTGTGCAGCTGCAGCAGCAGCAGCTGCCAATGCTGTAAAGTCTGTTCCTGAAGCCCCATCTCTGCCCAGCCCCCCTTCCCGGCCTAACCCCACAGAAGCTCTCAAGTCCACCAGCGATGCAGCCAGCAAGTTGTCTTTGCCTGAAGCACCTTCTCTGACCAGTGTAGGGCAAGATTCAAGTGCACTTCAGCAGGTGACTTCTCTGTTTTGCACGTCACTGATATCACAGTGTGTGAAATCTTTGTGTTGCAGCAAAGCCTTGCGGTCAGAATATTGCATCTGGGCAGAATTGCACAGGCAGTACTTTTGCACCATACAATCAATGCGTTAGCCATAGTTTTGGTTGCCTGCCTGACCACTGAGCATATGATTTGATGGCTGCAGGCAATAGGCCTGGCTGCAGCTGAAACCATTGCAGCTCTGATCACTGTCAACATTGTTGGGTCTCTGACAAGCAAGAAGGATGGCCGCAAAGCATACAAGTGACATGCTGTCACATTAAGCACGCACTGTGTCTCTCTTGATGATGCAGATGTTGCCGTCAACATATGTCAACCTTGGGGCCCTTCAATTCGCTGCGCATGCTGACATGGTGCTAAACGAATTACAGTAGTACTGTACTGTACTGCAAGGTACTGTACAAAGATACCGCTCAAATGATGTTGCTGGTTGACTTACTGTGCTTGCTGCTTTCACATGTGCATTCTCATGTAGTGCCAACTTCCACATGCACTCAAAACAGAACGCAAAGGTTGCAGATACATTTATGCTCGAGATATAACATTGGGTAGCCATAGGCAATATCGCTGGCGATTTTAATGTATTTTAATGCATCGCATGGCCTAATACAGCCTTGTTTGACTGCATGGTGTGTCTGGCACAATATTCCTATGATCCAGGCTTTCACCCGGCTCTGCAAACCAGTGTGTTCTGCGAAAGTGTGCCCCTAAGGACACTAGGGATACATTGCAGGAGGTAGCCTACTGTCTTGTGGGCTGGATTCCCGCCCAGATTCCCCGTCAGTGCGAAGCCTGAACGACTTTCTACACTATATCTGTCTTAACTTCCGGCGAAGCGTCCCAGACCGTCTGCCGTTCGAGTTGTATACAGGAGCTTGTAGATGACGTGCTTCAAGTCCTCTTTGCGTGTGCACTCTTCATTTCGAATTAGGCTTCCGTGCGAACCCCCAAGACGGATCGCCACCAGGTGCGGCCGGTGCTCGGAATGCAATCTGATGGTACTGATGCCTTCAATCATCGGTTGCGCAAATGCAGGACTCGGCATAAGTGTCGGGTGCAGGCTGGAATCATCCAGTACCTGAAAGATCCAACCATCAGCCCTATCTTGACATCGACTCTCATCGCTGCCGGTACTGTCAGTTTCAATCTGGTTGCTGGTTTGGTGACTGAAAAAAAGCGAGCAGACTTGACGCTGGAGGTACAAACGAGCCCTAGCAAGTTACTGGCTTTTCATCTTCACCAGACTGCCATCGAAGCCTACTCTGCAACTGTGTAGGTTGAGCAACAGCGAAACTTTGCGAAAGCTCAGCAAGAACTGCAATCATTGACTGCACGCTACAGAGGGCCTCTTCTGGAAGCAGTGGTGGACCTTGAGAACAGGATGTGGCACTTAGCCAATGCAACTAGTGAATGGCAGACATCAGAAGGCAGGTCACCCCATTGCCTTGCACATCTTGCCTGCAGGGCACATGAAGCACTCAAGACAAGGTTTGCTATGTTTATCTAGAAGACTACAGGCATGAGCATTTCTTGAAATGTAGCTGGGCAAGCACAAGGTTCACACAGCAACACCTCTTTGCAATACCTTCAATATGGCTCAATAACGCTGCTTTTGTTGATGGCAACTGCAGGTATAGTTTCTGAACAGGAGGTCATGTACACGCTCTTCAATCTGGCTCAGTTCCTGGGATACGTTGAAGTTGTGAGGCGGGAAGGACCCAGAGAAGATGCGTTCCTGCAAGCTGGCAACCCACAGGGAAGCGATACACTAGCCACTCTTGTGGAAGGACTTCGTTTCGTCATGTCTGCAGCTTCTGGCAATTTAGTGGTGAGCTGGCTAGACTGTCATTACCCATCAAACAAACAGTAGCCTACTACCAGCAACTTCTCACTTGTCATGCCAGGATGTGAACACGATACATGACAAGCAATAAAGTTTGGGGATAGGTAGCATGATGTCGGCTGCAGCAATCTTCACAGCTTGGTGCTTGCTCAGTCTAGTTCTGACCTGCAGCATGTTGTATGGCGGGTAGAATACTTTCCTGTCTGGTTTTGCGCAAACCCTCATGTAGTCCCTGTGAGTATCAGCATGGTACACAGGATTGGGGGGATGTATATGAGCCCAGAGATCATCCTGGGTCACGAACTAGACGCACTGGAGAGGACCTCATTGAGTGGACTCCAATTCAGCAGTATCAGCTCAAGTATGTACTCAAACACTGTGCACACACTAAAAACACAGCAAAGCGGTACACTGCATCCTTGAAGCAATATCACCCAGATGTACAGAAGCACTGGTCAATATATTGATGAGTGCAGCACAGCCAGTGGCATGTCAGTATGATTCGATGCCTTGTTTTCCGGCCTCTGACCATACTTTCCACCTGCAATCATTGTGTAGTGTACCTGTTTGCAGACCAAATGCAAGGCAACTTGTACTTGACCTTGAGGCTGCCTTGTAGAGTGGATGACCAGTTGAGGGTGCCCAGAGGAACCCAAAGAGCCATTGGAGCCCTGATGCTGACCACGCCTTCTGGCTCAGACAGGCACTACACCATGGACTTTGCCCAGTTCTGTGACAGGTACACCAAGGACCCTGTCTTTGCTGAGTGGCTCAAGCCCAGCCATGATGACATCATCAACCTTGCCATTGGGGACAACTGGAAGGGCCAGGGGCCATTCCCCATGGGGTGAGACTTTTTCCACCCACAATAGCTGCATATTTTGAGAGGCAACTTTTCAGTCATTGGCAGCTGCAAACAGCGAATCTGGCTCATGGTCTCACATTGAGTCCTTGTGCTTGCTGCACAGTAAGCAAAGTGACACCCCTGATTCTAGTGTTAGATTCCGTTCACAAGCTAGCTCTTTGCCTTTCAACAGTCAGCCATCAGCATTGCATTAGCATGCATTTCACCAGGTGCACACAGTTCGATTGAATGTGACTAGTGTCCTGGGGCAGCCTGAAACTGCTCTGCTGGTCAGCAGCTCAGTGGTATGCTACCAAATGCAGGCGGTGGTCGCGAGTCCTTCTGCTGCAGCAGATGTTGATTGATGCGGAGGACCTGCTGGACCCCACCTACGTCAGAGTGCCCAAGGCTCGCCGCACTCGCCTGATGCCCATTGAATATGGCCCCCTGCCTGCCCTCAGTGAATACCAGAGAAAGCTGAGGGTGAGCTGCCTGCTTGTGCAGCTGTAGATGCATTTTGCATCAACATCACCTCTATGCATGCAAACGTACTCATGTCAAGCACCCCATGAATGAGGGGTGATGAGCATAGGGTTTGTGATGTGCAATGCCTGACCTGTGCTGGCTTCTGCTGTGTGTGCGGTAGCTGCGCCAGCAATACGCTGTTCTGATGTATTTTGTAACTTGCGTGATGCAGAGGCTGGCCAGGTCCAGTACCATTGGGGAATACAGTCGAAGTCTGAGTGATGTCAGCAAGTGGTCCAAGAGCGTCAGCAGTATTGATGAGGCTCAGTTGGAAGCCATGCGCAAGCATTCCAGCGGGCAGTCAAGCAAAACACATAGCAGCAGAGCAAACGGCAAGGCAGCAAATGAAAGCAGACATGAAATGTGACTGGCGTGCATAAACATGATGGTTGTTAAGAAGCTTCTCAGGCAGACTAACAGGTTGCTGTTTGAAGTCACATGCATACACCAAGACAGGGTGTTACATCATGTCGAACCTGCAATGATAGATGCCTCGTCGAAGCAGTGATGTTAGACCTTTTAAATTAGCATTTGCGAAGTACATGATGAAGACAAATGAGTCAAGGCCGTTTAAGCGGTGACTGAATTTGCCCCTGTTGAAATTTTCGACTTTTGAACCCAGCTCTTGTACTGGCGCCGGCATTGAAAGTGAGTGAGTAGGTGTAAATTATTTGAGGCAGCAAGCATAATGGAAACATTCGTCGACTTGCACACTCATTAGCATCCGTAGCATCAACAAACCTCTGACAATATCAGGTGTATACGCTACCTACAACTGGAGCTGCAGCTGGCTGTGAAAATTGTTCAGGAATATGTCAACCCAGCTGTAATCACCCTACTTTAGATACGCAATATCTGCAGCCGTTTGTAAATGAAACAAACATGTCATCTTCAAAATTCGAGCTTGAAGGTGTGAACGGAACCATGGTGTGAGAGTAATCTGCCAATGAATATGCATGTCACCAACAACTTCACTTCTTGATGCTATCACTGTCAAAACACAACACTTGTAAGTCGAGACTAGAAAAGCCCTTTATAACTTTGATACAACAACGCAATGCAAATGGTTTGCAAGCAAAACATGCTCAGTGCCAACAAGTGTGCAAGAATACTTGAGACCCACTTTGTCAAGGAAAGTGAGAGCTAGCAACCAATCATCCTGCTGAAACGTGCTGATGAGGTGCCAAAAACCTGTTTTCAGTAATGCTTGGAGGCCCCAGGTTGCCAAAACAGCCAACACTGAGTGAGGCAGGCAGAGGCTTCACACAAGTACTGAGTACTGCACACGAACGAGTCAGACCAAGGACACTTGTGGGTTTCACAAGGCTCAGCACAACTTGAGTAGCACAACAAAGGGGTGTAGAGACTCAGGTGCAATGGCAAATGATGCCGGTCACAACAGCAATCAACAGCCCTGCACTGGAATGAAAGCTCGAAGCTCAGGAGACTGCCCGGGCCCACCAGTTGCCAGTCTTTTCACTGCGCTGCAGAGTGTCCTTCAGTATCCTGTACTCAAGCGGGGTAGCCCTCAACAAAGCAGCAATGGCAGGCAGCAATGTGCTACACTCTTGCGTTCGACCGTGTGCATGTGCATCCACAAACTTCAACAACACATTCTTGAGGTACACTATATCTACGCCTTGCATGTGCTCTCTGGAGTGTCCACCATTTGCTGTTGGTGTGCCAGGGTCGTCATCAAAAGGTCCGGTATTGACCCCCCTCAAGCTGCCGCTACCCCTCTTGGGGGTGTTGGGGCCAAGAGAGCCAAAAGACGAGTTACTGCGTATTCTACGCTGTGACAGCGCCAGCCTGTCGCGTTCTTGTTCTGCATCAGCTGCTGCTTGCCGCACATCTTCAAGCTGCTGCTGCAGAAGCGTCACCTGCAGTCATAGCACACATATAAACACCACATAATATATCATGGTTATCTCCAGCTACTACACACCTGTTACTACCCAACTCAAACCAACTGGGGTCACACAGTGACATGCATCCAACTTATGGTGCACACCCACCATGGAAAGTATGGAACGCAAAGCTCAAGTGCCTGGCCTTGCTTGTCTAGTCCTGGCATGAGCCGAACATGTATGTAGCAAAAGGGCAGGGCAGGGCCAGAGGGGCATCCGCAGCCAAAGGGGCAATGCTGAGGAAAAGCTGCACACCTTGCGCTGCAAAGATGCAGTAGCCTGATTAGACTCCCACTTCAGCTTAGTCACCCGCTCATCTGCAGCTGAGCACCTGTCCTGAGCAGATGTCCTGGCAGCTGCCTCAGCCTTTCTGCCTTCACACTCCTCCTCCAGGTTGCGCTGCAAGGCTTCCAGCATGGTTGACATGGCCTGTGCAAACACAGAAAACCAATCAGTGCAAGCAACGCCGGTGTACAATGGTGAAGGATATGTTTTGTGTTTTGCAGCGTTTTGCAGTGCTTTGCAATGTATTGCAGTCTTTTGCAGTGTATTGCAGCACACCGCATAGACGCTCTGCCTTCACTCAGCAATATGGTGTTGGCTGTCAGATCGTGTATCCCCTTCACTACCTAAGCCCCCCTTCCCTGCTTAATCCCACACATTCTCCCAAAGTCCATCAGCAATGCATCCAGTGAACTTCATCTGCCTGGTAGGCACTGCTCTTGGGAGTGATGTCACGTAGCTTAGAAGACAACAGAAACACAAGAGCACGGCTGGTTTCATTGATCTAAACACAGCTCATAGATGCAGTAGTGCAGGATGCTTCCTGGCTGCCTGTCACTGGTAGCCTGGCAAAGACAAGCAGGCAGTGGCTGCGCTCACCAGCTGTTTCTTCTCCAGGCGCAGGACCTCATCTCGGGCCATGGCAGGCCAGCGGGTGCGATCACTGCCTATACTCGCCACCCGCAGTTCTGCTTCTTTCTGCACCCTCTGCTCAGCCTGCAACCAATGATGGACACCTGTTCACTGCACCAGAGCTAAACAGTGAAGGCCAAGGGAAGCTTGGGCCCAATTTGGCATCATCTCAAGCTTCTCTATATTGACCGCCTATTGGCGTCGTCTTTTCTTTTTCAAACAATGAAGGGGAGATAGCTACCAACACTCCCTTGTATACAAAGGCACTGCCCAGCTGGAGCGTGTCCATGATCACCTCTGGACAGGTGACATTCAACAATGCTCCTCTAAGAGGTTCCATGCAGTACAGCCTTCCGGCAGCAGCTACAACCTGCCTGGACTGCTTGCATGCACAACAGTCAAACACTGGTAGACAGCTGTCTCCAACCTTGCAACACTGCAGCATACGCAACTGGCTTGGTGCGAGGCTGCAAACAACAAAAGCACTACTGCAGAATGTGATCATGCAAGATGGAGATGCGCAGTAAAACACCTGGTTGGCACGCTGGTCAGCTTGTTGAGCCTGCTGTTGTGCCAGGTCAGCATCCAGCTTGGCCTGCCTCAAGCGCGCTTCCAAGCCGGTGGCAATGTGCACAGTTGCAATCATCTCATCCTCCACCCTGGCTTTGCCGGCTTCAAGCTCTTTGGTCAGCTGCATCACCAAGAAACAAGGTATTCCCATGTGTGACAGAGTGATTCATCAGGAACCTGCTTTAATACTTGCCAGTGTGCAGCTGATTGCATTGGATGCTGATGAGGTCAGGCCAAGTCACAACGTCAAGGTAATACATTATGGCTACAATTTTGAACTTTCAACATAAGCAGGCTTTGAGTTGAGCAAGCTGTAGACGCTTTACAGCTGTCAGTAGGTGTCTCCCAGCAATGAATCCTGTCGATATCAGCTCAAATTCCAATCCAAGTTATCTTCTTCACCCCTGACAATGGCATTGCCAGACCTGTCAAAAGAAAAAAACACCATACGAAAAGAACGGGCTGCTCTGCTTGTTAAGAAAGCACAACAAGGTAAATTTGGCTGACCTGCTTACGCAAAAGTTCAAAGTTGTTCCCATCATGTACTACCTTGACACGACAAGGAAACACTGGCTGACCTGCTTGTAGTTCTCCAGCTGGCCCTGCTCAGCCCGGCTTTCCTTCAGCTTGTCTTCTAGAGCAGCAGCTCGCAGCAGCAGGCCCTCCTGGTCCACAGCTGCTGCCTCAGCTTCCCTGACCGCCCTCATGGCATCACCCTCAGCCTGCTCAGCTTGGCTCAACCTGCCCTCCAGGCTTGCCACCTCTTGCTGTGACACTGCTAAGGATCTGCACCATGTCAGCTTACCAGTGAGTGCCACATCAGCTGGCTTTGCCAACACAGACAGCACTATTCTCAATCATTCAATTCACACTTCCTGTCTTTAGGACTCGTCAAAATTCTGAGAGTGCTAAGTTTGAGAAAAGTTGTTCAAGGCTGTTCTGCCAGCTGCTGCTGCTTGTTTTGCTGTCACATGACTTCTGCTGACTACCCAATGGTTGCTAGAAGAAAAGCAGAATTGACGGCGGCTTGCTGTACTGCTGGCAGACAGCTGTGTGCATAAGGAACAGGAGGGTGATATGCATGTGAAGCAACAAAACAACATGTGCCTGTCGTGGCTGCAAGCAATGCATGGCCCGTTAAAAGGTGACACTGCAGGGCGCTGTCCCCTCATCTTGAAACAACAAACCCATCCTGGCCCCATGATGTGCCGAGCATGTTCACAAACAAAGGCAGGGTCTGAGCATAACGAATTCTTGCCAGGGTAGTAAGAAGCAACATTGTTGGGAGTTAAGCATGGTCTATACCAACGTAAGCCTGAACTGAGGATGTAGCACTGCCAAGTGGTTGTACCTTTGCAACTCCTGAACAGAAGCATCCAGGTATTTGGTTTGCTGCTTGTGCTTGAGGTCAGTGTCTCTCAGGCTGCGCCGCAGCTCTGCTTCACGATCATCTGCCGCCTGCATTGTTGCACACAGTATTCTGTTGCCAGACCAAGAGACACTGAACATGTTTCACCATGTGAATGATGGGCTGCAATCATGAATGCAAAAACCTGCCATGATTCTGTAGCCATGGAGGTGCAATGTATCTGTGCAAGGTATACCTGGTATCAAACTGTCTGTGCAATGCTTGAATCACATTGTGTGCGTGACGTCAGATCTGCATCAGCATGCATGCTACCCCACATTGCAGCAGACATCATGTTTGCAATAAGAAAAAGAAAAGAAAAGACTATGCCTTTCGGCGTCAATTTAATGAGAAGCCAAGTATTATACCGGGCTGCCCAAACATGTTTGCAATAACAGATCAGGCCTTGACAGCTTTTTGTATTTGCAACATTTGTCTTGAAAGCATTAAGACTGACCCTTCTGGCGGCAGCCAGCGCGTTGCTGTTGGTTGTTCCCCTGTCAGACTCAGCTTGGGCAGCGCTGGCTCTTGCCTCAGCTGCATCACGCTCGCGCTCACGAGCTCTGAGGTCATTGTTTGTTTTCCGCAGCTCAGCCTCAGCCTTCAAGGCCCTCCTGGCAGTAGCTAAGTTGTTTTTAGACAGACTTTGTGACAGGTGGCTCACTAAACAACAGCTACAACATCAATTGCATTTAAGTTGCTTTGACTTCCCTTAGATCCTGTCAGTAACAGGCTTTATTGTGTCTATTGTATCCGGCTGTAGCTTTGGGGCACAGGTAAATCAGACATGCAGGCCTATTTTGTGCTCTGGCATACTTCCTGGCAGCACGAACTTCAGCATTGGAGCATTTGTAGTAAAGTAGGTCTTGTACCTGTCAGCAGCATCAACCTTTGACTCAGCCTGAGAGCAGATGTCCTGAGCCTTGCGCAGGGCTTCTACATGCTGCCCTGAGCTGGTGGCCGCCTGAGCCCTCATGTGGGCTATCTGCCTCTCGGAAGCATCTGACACCTGTGTCACATGATGCAAAAGCATACCTAAGCACATGTCGGCTTGTGTGTGACAGTGATGATCATCAGCATCAATGCCCGCAACAATACAGACATATAGATGATGACCAGTCCAGTCAAAGGAGCATGCCATAGAGTTCCTGATCATCACAGGTGCACCAATGACAATCTCTCCAGCATAGCTTTTGGATATCTCTAGTCCATAGCGTGTAAATGACAGATGCAACACAGTGATTTGCCCGTTCAGCATGGACAGGCCAGTATCCAGATCTAGCATCACACTTGGGTGATATCATAGATCCAAACTCAGCGCAAACAGGCTTTACGCTTCAGCCACAAATCCGCATCAAGCACCAGCTTGCAGCGTCAAGGCTCATGGGGCTGACCATAGAAAAACTTCCAGACTTGGCCAACACTCAATGTCCAAACTCGACGCAGACAGGCTTGAGCAGGGCAGCCTGTGGTTTCACATCAAGCGCCAGCTGGCAGCATCACGCATCAGGGCTACAGAGACACAGGGAAGGCAGTACCTCCTTCAGGTTGTTGAGGGCCTGGTCAGCTTGAGACTGGGCCCCCCGGCTCTTCCTGTCCATGTCCTCCAGAGTGGCATCCTGGGCATCTAGCTGCTCCATGTGCGTCTGCCGCGCTTCTTCCAGCCTCTGCAGTTTGCCTGCAGATCATGGTGAATCATGGTTTTGAATCCCAAGTCAACTCTAGATCATAAACGTCATCCCACACTGATAGTCTAAACGCCTGGGGACGGTGAAAACGCGTTTCTACATTGGGGAGATGTTTTAGGTACTAGGGACAGCGCTTTTGCCAAGGATGAGCACTGGTGTGCATCTCTAAGGTAGCTGCCAGACACCAGTTTGAGATGCACACAACAATGAGAAAAATCATGCTGTGCCCAAGTACAATGACAGCTTGCATGGCCTGGGTCCACCAGCATGTGATGACAAGCACAGTGTACAATGATACAGGCGGCCACAGTCTAGCACAAAGCACTCTAGAGCTGCAAGCTGGCTTAAGTTGATGTGATGGACACATGCTGGGTAAGTTTACCAATGAGAGCAGCAGTCTTCTTCCTCTCCTCAGCAAGCAGCCTTTGCAGCTCGCCTGCATCATCTGAGTCCTGGACCCCACCCTGATTTGAGTCTGCCTCACCCTCGGCACTCGTCAAATGGCTGCTTGTACCCAATGAGTCATCAAGCTGTTGCTCGGAATGTCCCGCAGGAGGAGCAGCATGCAAGTCATCATAATTCACACCACTGGTGTGTTCAAAAGTTGCCTGGATGTTTGAGGTAGGCGACAGAACGGCATGGACACTACTGCTTGCTTCAGACACCTCTAGACTGAGCTGAACACAGTCTGTCTGTGGGGGTGTTTCAGTTCTGGGCCTGTAGGGGCTGCTTGCTGGCGCCTGTGACAAGGCATCGATGAATGCTGAGGGGCTTTCAGGGCTTTGGCCCTCCAATTGGGGCTGGCCCGGTGCAGAAGGAGCAGAGGCAGCTGCTGAAGCAGATGTTGGACCAGCCAGATGTGAGTTGGTTGAGCTTGGGTGACGTGGAGGAGTGCCCTTTGCATGCTGGGAACTTTCTGAAATAGCCCTGTTAGGCTGGCTTGGGCCTGCCGCCTCCGCTGACTGTAGTCTGCAGATGCAGAAAGCAAAAATACACAAATGCCTTGATAACGCTCTACAAAACATGCAATCATGTCGGGTTACAAAGTGCTTACTACCCTGCCTTACTTTACATGCTGTGCACAACTGAAAAGACTAGCAGGTTGCAGACTGTGAACTGAGTGAAGCACGTCTTTGGCAGCAAGTGTCCATGCTGTTTGTCCTGCTTGTAGCTGAAAGCACCTTGATTGCAGACACAAGGCTGAGAGAACCCCCCCCAGGGGGGGGGATAAAGTGTGTGTGATGCTCAATCGCACCTGTCTTTGAGCTGCTCAATCTCCATTGCCTGCTGATCAATCTGACTTGTGAGAGAGGCAATCTCATCAGCAGCTGATGCAACTAAGACAGAGTTGACGCCCTCGTCATATGTGCGGGTGCGGTCTACGTCTAGAAGCTTCTCCTCAAGCTCAGCCTCAAGATCATCTTCAGTGATCCCTTTTGACAACAGAACCTGCATAGGTGCTCAATGCTTGTTGCAAGCATTGAATAACGGTGCCACTGCTGCAGATACAGTCCTGCCTCATGGCTTTTAGGTGCCTCTTAATTAGTGCATAGCTGGCGTGCTTTCTCCTAAAATGCGCTGTCATGTCAGTTGCTTTCTCATATGCAAGAACTGCATGTTCACGGACTGTCGTGCACATGACACATGCACCAGTTGTCCTCAGGAAAACCATTTCCAGGGGTGAAATCCCTATGAGAGCTGAGAGATATTGCTCATTCTTTGACCACTTGATGCTTGCTCAACATAATCTTACCTGACGCAAAGCAGCATTGACTTCCAGCAGATCATTCTTTTCCCTCAAGTTCTGTTGAATTAGGTTGTTAAGGTCTGGCCTGTCATACCAGCGCAACTTCTTTGCGCTTTCGATTGGCAAGCGAAGATACTGCTGGGTTTTGTTCTCTGGAGATGTTCCAGTCAGCTCAGCAGCTCGCCCTTCAGCAGGTACTTGTAAATTCTGACGCAGTCTGCACATGCAAAGTCTTGTTGCCACGTCAAGGCAATCTTTATGCTCATACTTGCTGCAGAAGAAAATGGCATTTTGTTCTTTCTTGCAAGGGCTCTTGCAATATTCTACCTGGCAGCTCCGTCTGAGAGCCCTGTCACGGTACTGCTGACCGTCTCCTTCCAGGAAGCATTCAGCCGACCTTGCCAGAACTTGCTCATGAGCCTTTCAGCGCTTACCACACTTAGGTTGTTGAGGTCAGATCGGCTAACTCAGCCAGAGGATTCCTGGTTGCATTGTTCTGCAATTTCGCAGAGAATGTGTCCGACCGCGAGCGCGACGATTCTGATGAGGCACACTGGTTTAGGCACACTGGTCGAAAGTTTATTGGCTAAGTAAGCCAAGCAGTGCAAGCGGTCAACAGCACTCGGAATTGTCGGTACAAGCGCCTGCAGCCTGTGCGCTAAGATATGCGCGTGTGGGACATGACTCGTAAGTCAATAAACGCGTGATCCGTGGTCGTATGCGGTATGTTTTTGCCGAACGCTTTGCAGGTGATGGAAGCTCGAGACAGGAATTTTGCGAGACGAACAACATGCATGTCTGCCATGTCCTGAGCCATGTCTTGTCTAACACTTCTCTCTCTCTCTCTTGTGGCTAAAGCACTGTAATCTCTCTCTCTTTGCAGCCAACCACACCTGCCTGACTGCGTCATACAGTCGGTTTGTGCATGCAGCATTGACGCACAAAGCTACATGTTCAATGATTAATGTTCGCAGTATGCTAGATGTCGAGGTCTGCAGAAGCAAGAACCAGCTGCAGACTGCCAGCATACTCTCTCACACAGGACCCTTCCATCATTATCGTACTTGCTATATTGTTTGCAGCCCAAATGCCACAGTGCCTTCAAGACAAGTATGGGTACAGGATAGGGATAAGTCGATTTGTAAGCAACACTGCATCATTCATGTTCAGGAGCTAGTCTGGTCACCAAGCACATTGCTATGAAAATCCTGGCAGTGTCCCATGTTCGCAGCTAAAGCAGATAAGACTGTAATTGTTGGACTTAAGCCAGGTATCTAAGCAGGTTCGGATTGTCCTTGTCACGCTCCAAGTAATCTCGGCCCATCAAGTCCTCAATCCTCTTCTTGATGAGCTTGAAATCAGCCTTGAACATTCTGCTGAGCTGCTGCACTACTTCCATAGTCAGCTGCTGGTGCTGCAATACCTTTCTAGACTTCATGGTGCGTACAATGGCAGCATCCACAGCGTACCGCCTGTCCTTATCCAAGTCCTCAATGACCTTCTTTCTCTCATCAATGGGAGGCAGTGGCACCTGCAACCCAACAGCAGTGAGCCTTTCAGACTGGCGTTTACAGCCAGCATTGTGGGGCAATGCCCATGTATGTCGTGCAGTGACACAAACCACACCAGCTTGTCACTGTGAATGCAAGCCGTCAGGTACACATGGTCTGCCCATCCCACAGATCTGCACACTGCAACTTGAACATCTGCATAGCCAGGCTGCCTCTGGTGAGTTACAATTAAACCAAGATCACCATACCTAGGAGGCATACAGTGATATTGTCACAACTCAGCACATGGGCAGGACGTTGACTAAACCTACCCTGATGCGCCGCATGCGGTCTGTGAACTTCTTGTTCATGCTGAAGTTGTCAGTCTTGCTGACAGTCTTGCTGGCTGGGGACTTGTTCAAGATCTTGTACTTGGCACAGCTGAGGGAGTGAGTCAGCCTTGTCACATCCTCTTCAGGCACCCGCAAACGCTCTTGGATCTCACTGTAACTCAGCTCCTCGTCTGTGAGCAAGCATCAGCCATGATTACGTCAGAAGACATGTACACATACCAAAAGCCTCAAGGGGTACAGACATCAAGTACTGACGATCTCAGTCTGTAGGGCACACCTAGGTTTGTGTGGTCACACTCCACACAAGACTCGCTTCTCAAGCTTCCTTGCCAGCAAAGCCACATTTGTGAGCACAGAATATGATGCTTGCGCAACTGCAGGAAGTCTGATGGCTGCCTGTTAGGTGCGACCTCATGACACAGGGTGACAGTTTTGGAAAGACACCAAGCACATACATGCAGACTCTATTGATTACAGGCAATAGCAGTGTCACAAATGTGCCATCCTGCATGTGATGCAAGTCTGCTGAAATGTTACCTGTGTTGAAAAGCAGCAGCAGACTTGCTTGGAAGGTGCTGAGGATGAGCTCAATGGGCTTGGCATCAAAGTTGGCCTTGATGTGGCAGGTGCCCAGGGCATACACCCACCCCAGCTTGCGGTGCTTGGTGTTGTGCTCGTAGAACTCCTTGAACTGCTCTACGCCATCAACCATCTCTTGCGGCAGCGCCAGGTCCACATGCTGCCAGCATCAAGAAATATCTGTCAATTTCTGGACAGGATGAGTACATAGAAAAGAAACTCAGGCACTTGCTAATTGATTGGTTGTGAGCAAATTTGCAGAAGAACGCTGAGCTGTGTGCAGATCCTGAGTAACAACCAAACCCAACGAGGCCATTATGCTGCCCAAGACAACAGCTATTTTGCAGAAATCCATGAAGCAGACAAGAGGCTGGCTGGCAGGAGCTGCCAGGCCAAGAAGATATGAACCAGATGCAAACAGGGTCACAAGAGTTGACAAGTTTGAGCATGTGAAGTAAGACTCCAGGCATTATGCTGCAATGCATACCTTGTAGGAGGGCCAGAAGCCTGTTGTGAGCACAGTGACCTGCAGGTCCATGGCCAGGGGCTTATCAGCTGCGTTCTCACGCTTCCAGTCCTCAAAGCCTTGCTGCTTGTCACGTGCCAGCTGCAAGTCAGTCACCATACCCTCCATCTGCAGCCCCAGCCAGCATTGGTCAGCAATTTCGATGCTCTCTTTTGTTTTACTCCGTACTCCGTACTCCGTAACAACTAAAACAACAAAACAACAACCTGAATAACCAGGAAAACTGGTATTACAAGACATTGTCATTGTTGTTGACATTGTTGACTTGTATTGTTGCAAGCACCATGCATAGAAGCACTGATGCCAAGAACATGTCCTTGTCACAACCACCACCACCTCATCTACTCGTACAATTGAGACCAAGTATGAGGTGCGGCTTGGTGTCATGCTAGCGTGGATGACACCAGATATGAGATGCACCCTAGTGTTGCACACAAGAAAGGGTAAAATGGCAGTGCAACACAATGCAGACCATGAAGGATGGGAAGGATTCATCACCTTTGATGTGAATTGGGCTCCACACTGCTGCTTGAGCCTGGACAGGATGCTGCGCTCATGCTCATCACTTGAGCTGCGGTCATGCAGCAGGCGACGGGCCAGCTTCTTGCGGTAGAACTCAGCAAACAAGTCCTTGTCGCTGATGTAGGCCAGTAGCTTGACCACCTTCTCGAGGGTGTCCTCAATTGCCTCATCAGTCAACTTCTCCCCGCCACCCTGCGATCAAGTCAACTTGAGGTCGGGACTCTGTTGCACTTCAGTAGCTGCACACATCATTGTTGCACAGAAGGCCAGCACAAGAGCCACAACGATGCACAGCCAGGCAGACTAGCATTTGCTGTGGCAGATAACATGCTTGCCCAGATACTGGGTGTAACATTGCAGAGAAATGCCATGACGGGCAACAAGATCCTCTTTGTAGCAAGCGACATTTTCAAAAGAGCTGGATGAGAGACATGCTATTGACGAAAATAGCAATAGCACGACAAATCAACATTTGTCACAAAAGCAGCACCCACCTTGCGCAGCAGGTTGTCACAGAAGTTGGCCATGAGCTCAGCAGTGCTGCTGCCAGCCACATTCTTGTTGCAGAAGAACTCAAATGCCTCCTTCAGCGCCTTGTGGAACAGACTGCTGTTGGCAAAGCAGTCGCTCACATACAGCATATACTTGTCGTGCAGCTCAATGACTTCACGTACAAAGTGCTGCTCCCAAGCGCTGCCTGCAACAACAATACCCACCTGAGATGTACTCAGCTTGTGCGCAAAGCTTGTGCACATCTCTACAAGGATGACACACAACATGCAAGCTTGTGCCCTGAAAAGGGTCACTATGATGTGCGGTGCTGCAGTATGACATGCAAGGATACTGATGTGACTGAAGATCCATTTGTATGCCGCTGGGAGCCTTTGCAAAAATGCACATGTGAGCAGTACCTGAGTCCTTGCTGGGCTTGCCAGCATCTTTGTCCTTCTTGGCTGTGGCAGCCTCTGTGGCTTCCTTGACCAGTTTCATGCCCTCGCTTTCCACATGCTTCTTGAAGCTCTCTGCCACAGGCTCCAGACCTTTGGGAATGCGCTGAAAGAGGCGGTACATGCGTGCTAAATCGCTTTTCTGCAACATGCAAAGCCCAGTAAGAGATGCAAGAGACCAACAAATTTGGTTGTTAACAAAGCACTGGTTGTGTTAACAAAGCACTGGCTCAGGCATGGATACATCTGGGTACCAGAACACCAAAGGTGAGCAATGATGCAGCCAATTGTGACAGCACAAGGTATCATTGCTTTCACAGGTGTGCTACAACATCCTGATTGCTGCATTGTCATGGTACAACAGGTGGGAGACACACAAGGAAAAAGCTTCAAGTGTGCAGCATGACACAGGAGACCTGCTGCAGAGAAAGTCACCTTGTCATCCTGCAGTAGAGCAGCGCAGCCAGAGTGCTCTTTCTCCAGAAGAGTGGTCTGGTGCTGCTGCAGAATCTCAGTCTCCACCTCCTTCAGCAGGCTGGTGCGGCTGCTTTGATGCATGTAGTTGGACACACGGTCCTCCTCTAGTTTCAAGCAGTCCTCTGCCTTGATCTGCAGGTGAAGTCATTGTTTGCAGCACTGACCCACAAGTATGTGAATGACAAAAATTAATAATGGTGGCAACTGCAGGCCATGACAATCCTCCCTGTTGTGACAAGACAGACTATGAATGTAGTGCATAATACAAACATATGCTTTACTTGCAGATGAAGGTAACAAGCAGACTGCAATGTAGCATGGCCTAGACATACCATGTAGTCTGGGCAGGAGTCCTCCTCAATCCAGACTGCTGCCTTTCTCTTGTAGTACTCAGCTGTGGTCTTCAACAGCTGACTCTCAAAGTCCTGCTGGTAGCAGGTCATCTGGCTCATTCCGACCTCAATGAAGATGCCCAAGATGTTCTTCAGCAGAGTACGGTCAATCTGCTCACCCTCTCTCTCGAGCTCAATCAGCTGCAGAATTGCATCTCTGGCTTTGCGCTTCATCTCTGAGTACACTTCATCTAGAAACACAAGTCAGAATGTCAAGGCAGACTAGAACAGCATCTTTTCAAGAAAAGAGACAGGCCAACATAAGGAGACCACGTACCTCTAAATCGCAGTAAACCCACGTCTTTCAGAGAATGTAAGGAATGCCTGGGAATGTAATACCTGCAAAACCAGTGTAAAGAGATGTATGTCAAAAGTCAGTACTTGTGGTTGACCATTCAAAGGAACAGGTATGTCACCTGTCCAGGTAATTGAAGAACCTTGACAACCAGCGCACCATGACCTTGTGGTTGTCCCATCGCTTCAACAATTCCTTCAGCAGGTATTCATCCTTCTTGTCTTTCAAGGCTGGCAAAACCTACACAACATAGACAGCATCAACAGCCATGCAGCAATATGCGACCAAGCCCCTGCTGCATACCATCACTCGTGTACCTTTTCAGTGATGTACAGACTGAAACAGTCACGGTATCTGTTGTACAGCTGCTCAGAATAATCGTGAGGAGGCTTCTGCGTGCACATGTTGTAAATTGTCCTGCAAGCAAAGGAGATTGTCGAAGGGCTGGGGTGAGAAGGGCTGGATGGAGCTATGTCTGGCTGGCAAATGCTTGCCGTTCCTCACTACAACAGGTTGTGACTTACGTGTACAACATCATATACTGCTCTGCGTTGAATGAGGTCT
>JAABUS010003226.1_pt1 | contig 27263 bp, 19 predicted proteins | sample 5560161 | NCBI WGS metagenome assembly JAABUS01 (sample SAMN10711885, study PRJNA513376) | rock metagenome | isolation source: Antarctica rocks | place: Antarctica: Victoria Land, Trio Nunatak nord | collected 2016-01-04
ATCGGGTCCCAGCGGAGCCCGGTCGGGGGGGCGACGCTCGCCCCTTCCTGCTCCTTCAACGCCTTCTGCAACAGTCGGGGCTTCGAGTACAGGTGTTCGAGCACGGCCAGGATGTGCTTGCAGACGCCCAGCGAGTTCTTCAGGAAGTCGGGACAGTCGCAGCTCCCTCCGATCGGCTCGAACGCCTCCAGCACCGTGGAATAGGGCCGGACGTCCGTCTTCTTCCGCTTCGTCGCGTAAGGGCCGAGCAGATGCCCTCCGCCGGGCCGGGCATCGATGCGGAGCGCGTCACTCTTGACCGACTCCAACCTGCGCAGCAGGGCGTCCATCGCCTCCAGCCGAGCCGGCCACTCGGGGGGCGGGACGCACCGCATCACGTGCCGGACCAACATCTCGGCCGGAATCTTGGGGCTCTTCCGCCCGACTCGCGCGAGGAGTGTTTCGAACGCCTCGGAGTGCTCGGTCGCCGGTTCAGGATCGGTCATCACGTCGAATATCGCTCTAGGTCTTCGTGGGGAACCGCCGAGCCGCAGTGCTCGGTCTGTCGTATTATTTCGGTTCGCGACCGGGAACGCCACGCCTCACCCGTGCGACCTCCTCGACTTCAGGAAGAAAGCCGGGTCGGTAAGTCGACTGGGCGGTACTGGTAGCTTGTTCACGAGCCTCTCGGATTGCCGGGAGCCATCGTAAGAGTCCGGCGCGATCCTTCCTTCTCCCCGCGGGAGAAGGTGGCCGGTACGGCTGGATGAGGGTCGTCGGGTCCGGCATGAGCCACGCCCTCGGGCGTGAGGTGGGTGCCGAAGCGATGACCCTCATCCGCCCCTGCGGGGCACCTTCTCCCGCGGGGAGAAGGAGATTGGATCGGGCTCGGTGTCGTCGGCAACGCCGTCCACCCGCATGACACCCTCGACTTCACGTCGCTTTCTCGAACCCGGTCGGCGCTGGTAGAATCCTCGCATGGGATCGGCCACGGACGAGGAGGAGCGGGAGATGGCGATCGGCGAACGAACCGTGGTCACGAGCGTTTGTCCGCTCGATTGCCCCGACACGTGCAGCATGCGGGTGACGGTCGAGGACGGCGTCGCGGTCGACTTGCGCGGCGACCTCGAGCACCCGTTCACGCAGGGGTTCCTCTGCAAGAAGATGAACCACTACCTCGATCGCGTCTATGCCGACGACCGGCTCCTGCACCCGCTCCGGCGGGTCGGGGCGAAGGGGGAGGGCCGGTTCGTGCGGATCGGCTGGGACGAGGCGCTGGCGACGATCGCCGATCGGTTCGGCGCGATCGCGAGATCGGGCGACGGCCCGCAGGCGATCCTGCCGTACAGCTATTACGGGACGATGGGCAAGCTCCAGGCGAGCAGCCTCGACCGGCGGTTCTTCCACCGGCTCGGGGCCTCGAAGCTCGACCGGACCATCTGCGCGTCGGCCGGATCGCTCGGGTACGAGTACACCGTCGGCCGCGGCAGGCTGGGCGCCGACCCGATGGGGGTTTGCTCATGTCGGTTCCTCGTCAACTGGGGCTCGAATACGGTCAACACCAATAGCCACCTCTGGAGCCGGATGGTCGCCGCACGCCACCAGGGCGCGACGATCGTCACGATCGACCCCTATCGGAGCCCGACCGCCGAGAAGTCCGACTGGCACATCGCCCCCCGCCCCGGGACCGACGCCGCGCTGGCGCTCGGGGTCATGCACGTGATCTGGAGTGAAGGGCTGCAAGACGCCGACTATCTCGAACGGGCGACGACCGGAGCCCCCCGACTCCGCGATCGCGCCTTGAACGATTATCCGCCCGATCGCGTGGCGGCCATCACGGGCGTCGATTCCGCGACGATCGCGGAGTTCGCACGCCGGTATGCCCGCGAACAGCCCTCGCTCATCCGCCTGAATTACGGCCTCCAGCGCCATCACGGGGGCGGGATGGCGGTCCGGACGATCGCCTGCCTCCCCGCGCTGGTGGGGGCCTGGCGGCACCACGGCGGAGGGGCCTTGCTGACGACGAGCGGGACCTACGACTTCGACATGGATCGGCTCACCCGCCCCGACCTGTCCCCGGCGGGCACGCGCACAGTCAACATGAACTTGCTGGCCGAGGCCCTCGCCGGCGAGCTCCCCGGCCCCCCCGTCCGCGCCCTCTACGTCTACAACGCCAACCCGGCCGCCGTCACCCCCGACCAGAAGCGCGTGGTCGAAGGGCTGAGGCGCGACGACCTGTTCACCGTCGTCCACGAGCAGTTCGCCACCGACACCGTCGACTTCGCCGACATCGTCCTGCCCGCCACGACGCAGCTCGAGCACCTCGACGTCCACGGCTCTTACGGCCATCACTTTGTGATGCTCAACCCCCCCGCGATCGCCCCTCGGGGCGAGTCCCGGTCCAACAACGACGTCTTCCGCGCCCTGGCCAGTCGCCTCGGCTTCGAGCCTAAGCTCTTCCCCGGAGACGAGTCCCTCATCCGCGAGGCGCTCGGCGACGGGCCGACCATGCAAGGGGTCACGCTCGACCGCCTCCGGTCCGAAGGGTCGATCCGCCTGAACCTCCCCGAGCGGTACATCCCCTTCGCCGAAGGGTGCTTCCCGACCCCCTCGGGCAAGTGCGAGTTCTACTCCGAGCGGATGAGGGCCGACGGTCTCGACCCGCTGCCGACCTACACCCCGCCACGCGAGGACCCCCAGACCCGGCCCGACCTGGCCGCGCTGTACCCGTTGCAGTTGCTCAGCCCCCCGCGCCCCCACTTCCTGAACTCGACCTTCGCGAACCAGGCCCACCACCGCAATCGCGCCGGCGATCCCACGGTCGAGATGGCCCTGGAGGACGCCGAGGAGCGCGGCCTCGCAGACGGCCAGTGGGCCGAGGTCTCCAACGCGCGTGGCCAATTCCGAGCCAGGGTCGCACTGACCGGGAACGTCCGGCCGGGCGTGGCCGTCGCGACCGGCATCTACTGGAGCAAGCTCAGCCCGGGCGGGACGAACGTCAACAACACCACCTCGACCGCCCTGACCGACATGGGCGGCGGGGCCACCTTCTTCGACAACCTCGTCGAGGTCCGCCCCCTGCCGGAACCCGAGGAGTCTCCATCGCCATGATCTCCCTCCTTTCCCGCCTGGTCCGCCCGCAATCGCGACGCAGGGCCGATCATCTCCGGTTCACCGTCTACACCCGCGACGGGTGCGGCTGCTGCGACAAGGCGTTCGGTCTCTTGAAGGGATACCAACGCCAGCACGGGTTCACCATCGACATGGTGGACATCGACGCCGATCCCGACCTCCGAACTTTGTATGACACAACGGTCCCGGTCGTGGCCATCGACGGCAAGGTCCGGTTCAAGGGTGTCGTCAATCGCGTCTTGCTCGAACGATTGCTCTGGGCCGAGAGTCGTCAAAATCCCAACCAATGAGCGGGCAAACCATGCGAAATGTCGTCCTCGGACTCATGGCGTTCCTGATCGGCCCCATATCGCTCGCCGCCCAGGACCCGCCCGCGAAACTGAAGGTCTGCCTCGTCTCGGGGTCGGAGGAGTACCACTCGGACGCCACGCTCGCGGCGTTCCAGAGGGACCTGGAGGCGAAGTATGACGTCGCGTGCGTCCTGCTCAAGGCCCGAGGCGAGGGCGAGTTGCCGGGCCTGGAAGCGCTCGACAAGTGTGACGTCGCGGTCTTCTTCACGCGCCGGCTGAAGATCGGGGGGGAAGACCTGGCGCGGGTGAAGAAATATTGCGAGGCCGGCCGGCCAATCGTCGCGCTCCGGACGGCCAGCCACGGGTTCCAGAACTGGCTGGAGTTCGACAAACTCGTGCTGGGCGGGAATTATCACGGCCACTTCGGCAACAACACCACGATGAAGGCCGTCCTCGTCGACGGCGCGCAGCGGCATCCCGCGATGGCCGGGGTCGAGCCCATCACGTCGCGGGGCAGCCTCTACAAGACGTCCCCCCTCGCCCCGGACGCCACGCCCCTGATGCTGGGATCGACCCCCGAAGGGACGCATCCCGTGACCTGGGTGCGGACCTACCGCGGCGGGCGGGTCTTCTACACGTCCCTGGGGGCACCCGGAGACTTCGAAGAACCATCCTTCCGGCGTCTGCTCACCAACGCGGTGTTCTGGGCGGCCGGGCGTGAAGCCGTCGTCAAATAGGATCGCATTGTCATCGACATAAACCGCCCCGTTCCGGCCACTTCCCTCCCTTCGGAATGGCGGTCGGGGCGGCGTTGTTCCTCGGATTCGTCGGGCCGACACCGCCGCGCGGCATTGACTTCGGCTAAATTGTAACTAGGATGGTTTCAATTGCCGGGACGGGCGTACCGGGCCGGAAACCAGGGCCCGGGGCCTGATCTCGATCGTGCCGACCCGGGTTCGGATCGGCAGGTGTGGGCGCGATCGCCGCTTCGACTCGGGCCGGACAATGCCCCGGGGCGGGACCGGTGCGCGCCCCGATTTTCGGGAGGATTTGAAGTCATGAGAACCTTCGATTTTGTCCCCATGCGTGCGGCTCGGCTCGTCGTGGGGGGATCCGCGGCGGCCCTCGCCTTGTTCGCCCTGTCGGGCTGCCAGAAGCCGGCCGCCAAGGCCGCCCCGCCGGCCCCGACGGTCGGTGTGGTCGAGTCGAGGCGGATGAGCGTGCCGATCGAGGTGACCCCCAACGGGACGACCCGCGCCCTGGAGGACGTGACGATCCGGGCCCGCGTCCGCGGGTTCCTCACCGAGCGCCACTTCGCCGAGGGGGCGACGGTCAAGAAGGGGGAACTCCTGTTGGTAATCGACGAGGAGCCGTACCAGGTGGCCCTCCAGTCGGCGCATGCCCGCCAGGACGAGGCCGAGGCCTCGCTGAAGAAGGCCGAGGAATCCAAGGGGCCCGAGGTCTCCGCGTCGCAGCTGGACCTCGACCGGGCCCAGCTCCGGCTAACCCAGATCCAGGAGAGGCGCAACCGGACGCTCGTGTCCCGGAGCGCCGGATCGGCCGAGGATGTCGACAAGACCGAGGCCGACCGCAGGCGGTGGGAGGCGCAGGTCGAGGCCGACCGCGCCCAGCTCGCCCAGGCGAAGGCCGACTACGCCGTCGGGATCGCCTCGGCCCAGGCGCAGGTCTCGGCCGCCAGGGGGGCCGTCCGCGAGGCCGAGCTGGACCTGGGCTACTGCCGGATGTCTGCCCCGCTGGGGGGCCGGATCGGCGAGGCCCGGGTCAAGGTCGGCAACCTGGTCGGGCCGGACCCGGCCGGCGGGGGCGCCTTCACCGACCTGGCCACGATCCAGCAGCTCGACCCGATGGGCGTGGACGTCCGGCTCAGCTCGCGCGACCTCGACCGCACCACGACACTGATCGAGGGCGGGCTGGCCGTCCGCCTCACCCGCCCAGGCCCGGCCGGCGTGCAGGAGCATCCCTACGAGGGGCAGTGCTTCTTCATCGACAATTCGGTCGACGAGACCACCTCGACCTTCCTGGTCAAGGCCCGGATCCCCAACCCCGGCGGCAAGCTCCTCCCGGGCGAGTACGTCAAGGTCCGGATGGTGGTCGACCGGCTCGAGGACGCCGTGGTCGTCCCCGCCCCTTCGGTCGTCGAGTCCGACGCGGGGACGATCGTCCACGTCGTCGATGCGCAAGGCAAGGTGGCCGTCCGGAGGGTCGTCGCGGGCCAGGCCCACGAGGGGCTCCGGGTGATCACCAAGGGACTCGACCCCGGCGCCTCGGTCATCGTCGACGGGTTGCAGATGGTCCGCCCGGGCATCTCGGTCAAGACAGAGCCGGCCGCGCTGGCCCGTCGAGATCTCGACGGGACGGAGGTCACGACGGCGGACCTCGCGGCGTCGCCGAGGCTGTAAGCGACTATCCGGAACGCTGTCTTGGACGATGTAGGGTGGGCACTGCCCACCGTCTTTTCCGGGGATTTCGACGGTGATGGTGGGCGGTGCCCACCCTACGAAGACTGGTGCGCCAGCCCGATCCGATCCGATCCAGTCCGATCCTTCCCGGGAGCACGACGGTCATGGTCGACTTCTTCATCCGCCGGCCGATCTTCGCCACGGTCTCGGCACTCATGATGATCCTCATCGGCGGGATCTGCGCGGTCCAACTGCCGATCGCGCAGTATCCGCAGGTCGTCCCTCCCCAGGTGCAGGTGACCACCACCTACACCGGGGCGGATGCCCTGAGCGTGGCACGGACGGTGACCACGCCGATCGAGCAGCAGATCAACGGCACCAAGGGGATGATCTATTACAACTCCGACAGCACCAGCAACGGCGTGTCGAACATCGTGGCCACGTTCGACGTCGGCTACTCGCAGGACATGGCCGCCGTCGACATCCAGAATAAGGTCCAGACGGCGCAGGCGCAGTTGCCGCCCGAGGTCAAGCAGTATGGCGTCTCGATCAAGAAGACGTCGACCGACATGGTCTGCGTCGTCAACCTGATCTCGCCCGACGGGCGTTACGACGCCAACTTCCTGGACAATTACGGGCAGATCCACGTTGCCGACGTCCTGAAGCGGATCGCCGGGGTCAGCGACGCCAACGTGCTCGGGCGCAAGTACGCGATGCGGATCTGGATCGACCCCGACCGCATGGCCAACATGAAGATCGCCCCCACCGAGGTCATCCAGGCGATCCAGCAGGAGAACGTCCAGGCCGCCGCCGGCAAGATCGGCAGCCGGCCGGTCCCCGCCGGGCAGGACTTCGAGCTGCCGATCACGATCAAGGGGCGGCTGGAGAAGGCCGGCGAGTTCGAGGAGATCATCGTCCGCCGCGGCGACGACGGCTCGATCGTCCGGATCAAGGACGTCGCCCGCGTCGAGCTCTCGTCGGAGAACTATGAGTCGGCCAGCTACATCGACGGCAAGCCGGCCGGCGGCATCCTGATCTACCAGTACGCCGACGCCAACGCGCTCGGGATCATCCGGACGGTCCGCGAGGAGATGGACGGGCTCAAGGCGAGCTTCCCGGAAGGGCTCGACTACACGATCGTGTATAACACGACGGATTACGTGGACGAGAACATCAAGGAGGTCCAGCACACGCTGGTCGAGTCGTTCCTCCTGGTCATGGTCGTCGTCTTCGTGTTCCTCCAGGGCTGGCGCGCCACGATCATCCCGATGCTGGCGATCCCGGTCTCGCTGGTCGCCACGTTCGCGGTGATGGCGGCCTTCGGCTTCTCGATCAACTCGTTGACGCTCTGCGGGCTGGTCCTGGCGATCGGCCTGGTGGTCGACGACGCGATCATCGTGGTCGAGAACGTCGAGAAGTATCTCCATCGGGGCCTGCCGCCGCTGGAGGCCACCCGCGCCGCGATGGCCGAGATCACCACGCCGATCGTGACGATCACTTTGGTGCTGGCCGCCGTGTTCGTCCCCGTGGCCTTCATGCCGGGGATGACCGGCAAGCTGTACAACCAGTTCGCGATGACGATCGTCTTCTCGTTCGTCTTCTCGGCGATCAACTCGCTCTCATTCAGCCCGGCGATGGCGCGGCTCTTCCTCCGCCCGAAGCAGGGCGAGACCCGGTTCCTTCCCTTCCGCCTGTTCAACGCGGGGCTGGGATGGATCGAGAACTCTTACGACGCGGTGCTCGAATGGACGGCCCGCCGCTGGTGGACGATCGTCGCGCCGTCGGTGGCGCTGCTGGGGCTCACCGGGTGGATGATCGCCGAACGGCCCAAGGCGTTCATCCCGACCGAAGACCAGGGCTACCTGATCTGCGTCGTCCAGGCTCCCGACGGAACCAGCGGCGAGAAGACCGCGGCCGTCATCCAGCGGGTCGAGGCCCTCTGCCGGGGCCAGGAGGGGGTCGCGCACACGGTCGCGATCGAGGGCCTGAACGTGATCACCTCGACCAACCAGACCAACTCCGGCGTCATCTTCGCGCGGCTGGTGGACTGGCACGACCGCAAGACGCCGGGGCTCCGGTCCGCCGGCCTGGCGCGGGAGCTCCAGGGGAAGGTCGCCTCGATCCGCGACGCCATGGTGATGGTCCTCGAACCGCCCCCCATCCGCGGCCTGAGCCAGACCGGGGGCCTCGAGCTGATGATCGAGGATCGCGCGGGCAAGGGGGTCGACGTCCTCCAGCAGACCGTCGACCGGTATCAGGACGAGGCCCGCAAGCGTCCCGAGCTGGCCGGGGTCTTCTCCACCTTCTCCGCCCGGGTCCCCCAGCTCAAGTTCGACGTCGACCGCACCAAGGCCCGGCGCCTCGACGTGCCGATCACCGACCTCTTCGCCACGCTCCAGGCCAACCTCGGCGGCTACTACGTCAACGACTTCGACCTCTACGGCAAGGTCTGGAAGGTCATGGTCCAGGCCGAGGGGAGCGTGCGGGCTAAGCCCGAGGACATCCAGAACCTCTACGTCCTGAATCGCAAGGGGGATCGGGTCCCGCTCAGCTCGCTGGGCGAGGTCCGCTACGCCCTCGGGCCGATCGACGTACCCCACTACAACCTCTACGCCTCGGCCAAGATGAACGGCGGGCCTGCCCCGGGGTACAGCTCCGGCCAGGCGCTCGCCGCGATGCAGGAGGTCGCCGACGAGGTCCTGCCCGAGGGCTTCGGCACCGAGTGGACCGGCACGACCTTCCAGGAGCAGAAGACCGGCAACCAGGCGACCTACATCTTCGCGCTCTCGGTCGTCTGCGTCTTCCTGTTCATGGCCGCCCTCTACGAGAGCTGGATCCGTCCCACGGTCATCATCCTCACGGTCCCCCTGGCCATGTTCGGCGCCATGGTCGGCCTCTGGCTCTTCGACATGCCCCTGGACGTGTTCGGGCAGATCGGCCTGGTGATGCTGATCGGGCTGGAGACCAAGAACGCGATCCTGATCGTCGAGTTCGGCGTCGAGATGCGCCGGGATCGGGGGATGAGCATCCTGGAATCGGCCAAGGCGGCGTCGCGCGAGCGGCTCCGGCCGATCCTGATGACGTCGTTCGCCTTCGTCATGGGCGTCTTGCCGATGGCCCGCGCCACCGGCGCCGGGGCCTACAGCCGCAACTCGCTCGGCATCGTCATCGCATTCGGGATCGCCGTGAGCACCATCCTGGGCCGATTCGTGATCCCGATTTATTACGTCCTGGGTGAACGCCTGATCGACCACTTCGCCCGGGGACGCGACGAGTCGAACCGTCCGCATCCCCCGGTCGTAGACAGACAAGTCGGACACCTCGTGCAGGATTACGAGCAAATCCCGGTGGCCGTCCACTGAGTTTCGCGGATGGGGTTGATGGCCGGGCCTCCCGGCCCTAAGCTCGGACGAAGGGGGCGCTATCCATCCGCCCCCTTCTCTCCCGAATGGGGTGATGCCGTGTTGAGTTCCAAGCTGAGCGTCGGCATCCACATCCTGACAATCTTCGCCCTGAAGCCAAAAGAGCCCCTAACTTCGGAGTTCATCGCCTGCAGCGTGAACACCAACCCGGTGGTGATCCGCCGCTTGCTCGGATCCCTCCGCACCGCCGGCATCGTCGACTCCAGGACGGGTGTCGGTGGCGGCTGGACGCTCCTGGTCGACCCGGTCGGGATCACGCTCCTCGATATCCTCCGTGCCGTCGAGCCCCAGGACGAGATTTTCGCCCTCCACCGCGCCGAGCCCAACCCCGAATGCCCGTGCGGCCAGTACATCCAGGGCGTCTTGACCGAAGTCTACGACAAGGTCCAGGACGGCATGACCCGGCAGCTTGCGGGGATCACCATCGCCTGCATCACCGGGAAGATCCGGGAACGGATGGGAGCTTCACGAATCCTCTGACCGACACAAATCTTGGGACGTCGTCAACATAGGTCGATCGCCCCCCGTATTCGCGCCGGTCAGGAAGGTTGCGTATGCGTCTCCCCCGGGGACGCTCGCCGACTGCACGCGGAGGCCCTTCAGATCGCGATCGGCTTGTTCCGCTTGCGGCGCACCGCGACGAACTGGCCGACGTGCATGATGACGTGGGTCCCGATCAGTACGTAGAATTTCCCCACCGTCGGGCACATCGGGCGGAACTTCTCGGGTGCGGGGGCGTCCAGATCCTCGTCGCTCAACGAGTCGAGCACCCGCGTCGTCGCCGCGCGCTGGGCGTTGAACATCTCCAGGTAGGCATCCTTGGAGAGGAACCGCGCCGGGTCGTCCGAGGTCGTATCCTCGCGATCGTAGTTCGCCTCGAACCCTTCCGGGAGCGGGGGGCAAGTGCCGGGCCGGACCGCCTCGACCATCCCGCGTTCGCTGGAGATCAGGTGGCCGAGCTGCCAGGCGATGTGGTTCATCCCCTCGACAGGCCGGACGAGCAGGTCAGCGTCGTCGAGGTCTCCGAGATATTTGGTCACGATCATCTCGTTGAAGTTAAGCGTCTGGCGGATTGCATCCTTGGCGTGCATGGGGCGACGTTTCCTGTCCTGGGTCGAGGTCGGTCGGTCAACGCGAGGCGGTCGAGTCGGGGTTCAGGACGAAGTCGGCGATGAAGAGCTGGCTCGTGTCGTCGGCGGTCCGCCCCTTCGCGGTCCACATCATGGTCTTGCCGTCGGGGCTGAGGACGGGGAGGCCGTCGAAGCCCTCGCGACTGGTGATCCGCTCCTGCGTCCCCGTCTCGGTGTCCATCAGGTAGACCTCGTAGTTGCGGTGGCCGTGCAGGCTCGTCGAATAGACGATGTGGCGGCTGTCCGGGTGGAAGAACGGCCCCCAGTTGACGGCCTCATTGGACGTCAGGGCCCGTTCGGCGTCCCCCTCGGGGGTGTTGATGTAGAGCTGGAGGAGGTCGTCCTCCTTGCGGTCGCTCCGGTAGATGATCTTGCGGCCGTCCGGGGAGAAGAAGGGCCCGCCGTCGTACCCCTTCTTGTCGGTGATCCGCCTCGGGTGGCCCCCGTCGGCGTCCATGATGTAGATTTCGGCGTTGCTGTCGCGGAACGACGTGAAGATGATCCGCTTGCCGTCGGGCGAGTAGCTCCCCTCGGCGTCGTAGCCGGGGGCGTCCGTCAGGCGGACGAGGCCCGAGCCGTCGGGGGCCGCGCGGAAGATGTCCATGGCGGGGTCGAAATCCCAGCGATACCGCTCCGACCGGCTATAGGCCGGCCCCTTGGCGGCCTTGGGGTCGGGCGTACCCCCCTTCGCGAGGGCGGGGTCGAGGTGGGTGGATGCGAAGAGGATCGACTTGCCGTCCGGGTGGTAATAGCTGCACGTGCACTTGCCCTTCCCGGTGCTGACCAGGACGGGCTTCGCCCCGGGGGCGAGGTCGAGCGTGTAGATCTGGTAGTCATCTTCGCCCGGCCTGGCGGCCTGGAAGATGATGCCCTTGCCGTCGGGCCGGAAGTAGCCCTCGCCCGCCTTGGAGAAGCCGGAAGTGACCTGCCGGATGTTCTTGAGGTGCCGGGCCTCCGCCGCCGTCTCGGCGGGCGTGGCCGGGGGGCCGGCGGCCAGGAGAACGGCCGGGATCAGGAGGCTGAGCATGGTCGATGACTCCTTGGGGGCGGATGATCGTGGGGCATCGAGGTCGAGGCTCCACGCCCGCATAGTATATGGTGTGGGGATCGGGCCGCCAATGGTCGCGATCCGGGTCGAGGAGGTCTCGGGAACGTGAAGATTTACACGAAATCCGGCGACGACGGTTCGACCGGCCTGTTGAGCAACCGACGCGTGGGCAAGGATGACCCGCGGATCGAGGCCTACGGGACGATCGACGAGCTGAACGCGGTCCTGGGGATCGCGCGCGCCGAGGGGCTCGACGCCGCATCCGACTCCCACATCCGCCAGGTCCAGGACGACCTCTTCGCCGTCGGATCGGCCCTGGCGGATCCGAACCCGGCCGGGCCCTTCCATGAGGCGGTCACGGCGGACCATGCGGGCCGCCTCGAACGCTGGATTGATGCCATGGAGGCCGAACTCCCCCCCCTCACCCGTTTCATCCTCCCCGGAGGATCCGCCGCGGCGGCTCAACTTCACCTCGCCCGGACCGTCTGCCGGCGCGCCGAGCGTCTGGTCGTCGGGCTGGGCCACCAGCCCGGCGAGCACGTCCCCCGCGAACTGCTGGTCTACCTCAACCGACTGAGCGATTTCCTGTTCGTCGCGGCACGCGCGGTCAACGGTCGCGTCGGGGTGCCCGACCTCGTCTGGGGAGGATTATGAACCTCGAAGGCAAGGCCGTGCTGATCACCGGCGGGCGTCGCGTCGGGAGCGAGCTGGCCTTGATGCTCGCCGACCGGGGCGCATCCATCGCCATGACGTATCACACCAGTCGCGAGGCGATCGAGCGGACCGTCGCCCTGGTGGAAACCCGCGGCTTGCGCGGCCTGGCCGTCGCGGCCGACCTGGCGGAGGCGGACCAGGCCGAACGGGCGGTCCGACAAGTCGTCGCGGCGTTCGGCCGGCTCGACGTCCTGGTCAACATGGCCAGCATCTATCGACGCACCCCCTTCGACTCGCTGACGCCCGGCGACTTCGACGCGATGATCGCCGCCAACCTGGCCGCCCCCTACTACTCGGCCGTCGCGGCGGCCCGGCAGATGCTCACCCAGACGGGCGAAGGCGGCATCAAGGGCAAGATCGTCAACATCGGCGACTGGGCCACCGAGCGGCCTTACAAAGAGTACCTCCCCTACCTCGTCGCCAAGGGGGGGCTGACGACCATGACCCTCGCCCTCGCCAGAGAACTGGCGCCTCACGTCCTGGTGAACATGGTCCAGCCGGCTATGATCGACCCGCCGCCCTACTTCACGGAGGACGAGATTGCCACCCACGCCGCCGTCATCCCCCTCAAGCGGATCGGCACGCCCGCCGACGCCAACCGACTGATCCTGTACTTGCTCGAAGGGACCGACTTCGCAACCGGGGCCTGCTACCGCGTCGACGGGGGCCGTTTCCTCGGTGAGGACGTTTGCTGAACAGGATCAGGGCCGTGTTGTTGTGAGATTCGCCACGAAACAGCACGCAGACGAGTGACGGAACCGCCCAGCCCGATTCGCCCTCTCCCGACCGCTGGACTTCGAGTCGACGACGCGACGCACGCGTGGCAGGCTCCGCGTCTGATACGCATCCCGGGAAGTTGCTGCCCTGGTCCGCTCGTGGGGTGGCCGGGGCAAAGTGAGCGGAGCGAGCGTGCCCCGGGACGACCGACGCACCGGGGCACGCCCTGCGGGCTTTGCCCCGGCCACACGGAGCCGATCCGATGGTTCCGGGTGGAGAGCGACGCCGTGCATGAACTTCCTGGGATGCGTATGACCGATCGTCACCGACCCCGTCGGCGAATGATTCCAGGTTGGCGCGGTCCTCGGACTCTGGACGGATTCCCCTCTCGACGAGACGGATCAGGTGTTCGATTGCCCTTGCTGCCCTGAGATTTCGATGTCTCTGCCTCCGAGCTTGGCGAAGTTCCAAGGAATTTCGCCCGATGACGTCGGCGACCCGCCTCCCGGGGCGCTCGTCGTCCGGCCTGGCAACGGCAACAGCCCTCGGTACAACGTTTGCTTGTGTATAGCCTGCGGCCCCGTAACCGCGGGGTGGGGCCTCGTGCGATCACCTCCCGCGTCGGGGGAATTTCCATGTCGAAGCGCAATGCGTTACTCTGCGGCCTGGTCCTGGCCGCGGCGGGGTCGGCGACGGGCCAGGAGGTCCGGCCGACGGAACTCCGCAAGGTCAGCCAGATCATCGGGTCGAGCGTCCTGCTCCAGGACAGCGTCAATTACGGCAAGGTCGAGGACATCGTCCTCAACGAGGACGGCTGCATCGAGTACGTGGTCGTGTCGCGTCAGGAACAATACGCCCTGATGCCCTGGTCCGTGGCCAGGGTCGATTACGGCCAGAGGGCCGTGATCTTCGACGTCACGCCGCAGGTGGTCCAGCCGCTCTTCTTCGCCAGGGACGCCTGGCCGAACGTCGCGGATCCGCAGTTCGGCCGCCGGGTGGGGGACGCGTTCGGCCCGAGGGCGGTGCGCCGACAGGTCCAGGGTCAGTCGGTGCGACCGGGGACCGATACGCCTCGATCCACCGAGTCGCCGAAGGCCAAGGTCCAGTCGCGTCCGGGGCAAGTGCCGGATGCCCCCCCGCCCGTCGATTCGCCGAAGTCCAAGGCGAGGGCGACGGAGAGGGGGCCGGATGCCCCAGCCCCGCCAGACCAGCCCAAAGCCAGGGCGACGGAGAAGGGGCCGGATGCCCCGGCCCCGCCAGACCAGCCGAAGGCCAACGCGACGGAGAAGAGGCCGGATGCTCCGGCCCCACCAGACCAGCCCAAAGCCAAGGCCAAACCTGAGCGTCCTTGAGGTTAGACCGTGACGGTGGGTGGAACCCCCCGAATGCCGGACACCCATAAGTCGAGCGTAATCTCTTTGCCCAACGATGCGATGAGACGATTGACCTCGGCGATCCAGGAGGTCGGGCTCCACCGCGAACGGCCGCCGACCCTGCTTCTTTCTGCGCCGGATCGCGGTGGGGAGGGGCCGCTCAAGGTCCCTTCGAGATCACCGGCAACAGGACGTGCGAGGGATGCTCGGCGTCGTGCACCACGGTGTTGTCGGCGACGACGAGGCGGCGATAGGAGCCGGGGGGGTCGCCGGTGTTGGGGTTGATGTCGAAGCGAGGGTAATTGCTACTGGAGATGTCGACCCGTAGGCGATGCCCCTTCTTGAAGACGTTCGACGTCGGGTAGAGGGTGATCGTCAGGGGGACGACCTTACCGGGCTCCAGGAGCTTGGGCCGGTCGAGGGACTCGCGGTAGCGGGCACGCAGGATCGAGTCGCCGATGTTCAGGTCGAAGCCCAGGGGATAGTCGGGATTGGCGGGGATCTCGTCGATCAGCTTGGCGGTGAAGTCGGTGTCGAGGGCCGTGGAAGAGACCCAGAGCTTCACGAGGACCGTGCCGGTCACTTCCAGGTCCTCGGCCATCGGCTCGGTCCGGAAGACCAGCACGTCCCGGCGCTCCGAGAGGGGCAGGCCATTCTCGGCGGCGTGGGTGTCGGCTCGGGGACGCTGATCGTATCCGCCGTTGGTCATCAGGCCGGTATTTGATGAGATGTTCCCGCCGATGGTCGGGACCGGGCGGCGCGGGTCGAAGGTGTAGGTCGTCTGGTCGTGCGCGACGCTCGGCGAGGAACCCGACAGGGTCCCGTTTCCCTGCAAGTAGAAGGGGGTCGGCCGCGCCCGGCTCAGCGGCCATTCGCGCTCGGCGCGCCAGGAGCCGCCGTGCAGGAGGCGGCCGGACGGCGACTTGCGGTCGCTCCCCGTCCCCATGATGTAGAGCAGGACCGGCGGGTCGTCGTCGACGCCGTTGGACTTCCCCTTGAGCCAGCGGTCGTACCATCGCAGGCGGAACCCGAGCAGGTCGATGGCGGCGTCCGGGGTGAACTCGACTTCGCCCGAGACGTTCGAGCCCTGCGAGCCGTGGACCCAGGGGCCGATCGTCAGCCGATGCGGGCTCGACTTCGCCGGGGCGAGCGCCTCGTAGTTGAGCGAGACCTGGCGGGTCCACGAGTCGTACCATCCCGTGACGTGATGCACGGGGACGTCGGCATAGTCGGCGACGTGGTCCACGACCGACATCCCTTTCGCCCTCCAGAAGGGGGACTCGGGGCCGCTCTGCATCGCCTGGACGAGCCACGATTCGTACTCGGGGACGACCTTCAGGGGCGTCGTCCCGGGACGGACCGGAAGGTTGTCGGCGTGCTCTCGAATCCTCCGGCCGTTCTCGGTCAGAGCCGCCTTCAGGGCGGGATCGGCCAGCGCGGCGCGGCTGTTCGCGGCGCCGGTCGAGAAGATCCAATTCATGAACCGGAGCTCGAAGGCGCCGCCGTGCCGCATCCCGCTGATCCCGGTGTTCGACGCGGCGTCGATGGGGACCATGGTCGTCAGGTGCGGCGGCTTCATCTCGGCGAGCGCATGCTGCGTCCCCCCCGGATAGCTCGTGCCGAAGGTCCCCACCTTGCCGTCGGACCAGGGCCGCGCGGCGATCCACTCGACGACGTCGTACCCGTCCTTCGGGTCGTCCACGAGCAGGCGCCAGGTCCCCTTGCTGGCGTAGCGACCCCGGACGTCGTTGGCCACCACGTTGTAGCCGCGCCGGGCGTAGTATTCCGCCTCCTTGGCGCTCCCCCCCTTGTCATAAGGGGTCCGCGTCAAGAGCGTGGGGAACTTCCCTTCGACGGGCTTCCCATCTCGGGACGGCCGGTACACGTCCGCCGCCAGCTCCGTCCCGTCGCGGGTCGCAATGATGACGTCCTTCTCGACGGCGACCTCGAACTCGGGCTCCTGCTGCGCGACCTTCGGCGCCTGCGCGAGCAGGCCACCGCCCCTCGAGAGCAGGAGCAAGGCGGTGACGAACCCGAGACGTCGAATCGCGTTTCGAGGGATCATGATCAGGTTCCCGAGGGCCAGGGGCAGGTCGACCGATCCGGCAGGCCCCGATTGTCGACCATTCGTCGCGTAACGCAACGGGGGGCCGGAAACCGCGGTCGGCGCTTGCGTCTCGCGCGGATGAGGCGATACTTTCATTCCATGAAAGCGTGGCGGGGCCCGGGAAATCTCCCGAGACTTCACGTATGGGGTCCGACCGCCACGAACGACACAGGGGGTCCCTCTCGATGATGCCCACGAATCGGCGGACGTTCCTCGGCGCGGCGGGGGTGCTGGCACTGTCGGGGAAGCTGGCCACGGCCGCCCCGAGCGAACGGGTGCGCGTGGCGGTCGTCGGCGTCCGAGGACGCGGGGCCGAGCTGGCTCGCAACTTCGCCGGGACCGAAAGTGCCGAGGTCGTCGCGCTCTGCGACATCGACGACGAGGCGTTCGCCAAGCCGGCCCAGGCGGTCGAGAAGGTCGCGGGGAAGGCGCCCCGGACCGAGAAGGATTTCCGACGCCTGCTCGACGACAAGGCGATCGACGCGATCGTCGTGGCGACCCCCGACCACTGGCATGCCCTGATCGCCGTCATGGCGTGCCAGGCGGGCAAGGACGTCTACGTCGAGAAGCCGGTCAGCCACAACGTGGTCGAAGGGCGTCGGATCGTCGAGGCGGCGCGCAAGTACGGCCGGGTCGTCCAGTCCGGCATGCAGCGGCGGAGTATGACGCACGTCCAGGACGCCGTGGCCCACGTCCGTTCCGGTGCGCTCGGCGACGTGGGGATGGCCCGCGCCTGGATTCACCAGGTACGCAAGCCCATCGGCAAGGGCCGTCCTGAACCGGTCCCCGCGGGCGTCGACTATGCCATGTGGCAAGGACCCGCCCCCGACCGTCCGTTCATGAAGAATCGCTTCCACTACAACTGGCACTGGTTTTGGAACTGGGGGACCGGCGAGCTGGGCAACAACGGCATCCACGGCGTCGACGTCGCCCGCTGGGGCTTAGGGGTCGAGGCCCCGATCGCCGTCAGCTCGGGGGGGGGCAAATACGTCTTCGACGACGACCAGGAAGTCCCCGACACCCAGGTCGTGACGTGGGAGTTCCCCAGCAGTTGCATCGTCTGGGAGCACCGGATGTGGTCCAAGCACGGCACCGAGGGGGCGGGCTTCGGAATCGCCTTCTATGGAGACAAGGGGACCCTGATCATCGACGACAAGGGCTGGCGGGTCGAGGACGGCGACGGAGACGCGGCCGGCGGCAAGCCCGACGAGGGGCAGGTCGCGCACATCCGGAACTTCCTCGACTGCATGAAGACTCGCGCCAAGCCCACCGCCGAGATCGAGGTCGGCCACCTCAGCACCCGACTCTGCCACCTGGGCAACATCGCGCATCGCCTGGGCCGCAAACTAGCCTTCGATGGACCCAGCGAATCTTTCCCCGACGAGCCCGAGGCGAACAAGCTCCTCACCAGAGAGTACAGCACGAGGTTCGAGATGCCCTCGCAGGTGTAGGTTTCGTCCGATCCATACCCGAGACGTCTGGGCTAAGCGGGGCCTGGTCCCGATGTCCTTCTCCCCCCGGGAGAAGGTGCCCCGGAGGGGCGGATGAGGGGGCTTCGGCTCGCAATCGACCTCCCGACTGAGGTCAGGGCCCATGCTGGGACCGAGTCCCCTCATCCGGCCGTCCCGGCCACCTTCGCCCGGGGGGAGAAGGGAGGATCGCACCAAGCTCTGTCCAAAAGTTGATCTCGTCCTGAGACTGAGGGCGAGATCGCCCCCTCCCCCCCCTGCGAGATGGCGTCCCCTCGGCGTACCTCGTCCCGCCCTCCGAGAAAGTCCCGCCATGCAACTCAGCGCGATCGGGCTGCCCGTGCTCGAACTCGATACGCCGGCCCTGCTGCTCGACCTGGACAAGTTTGAACACAACGTCGCCAAGATGGCCCGCCACCTCCGAGAACGGAACGTGGCCTGGCGCCCCCACGCCAAGGCGTTCAAGTCCCCGGCGATCGCCCACGTCTTGCGCCGGGCGGGGGCGATCGGCGTGACGGTGGCGAAGGTCTCCGAGGCCGAGGTGATGGCCGCCGCCGGGATCGACGACATCCTGATCGCGCACCTGGTCGTCGGGCTGTCGAAGGCCGCCCGGCTGGCCGCCCTGCAGCGCCAGGCCGACGTGAAAGTGACGGTCGACCACCCCGACCACGTCGCCCCCCTGGGCGTCGCCGCCCGGGATGCGGGGGTCACGATCGGCGTCCTCGTGGACGTCGACCTCGGGATGAAACGGAACGGCGTCGACTCCCCCGCGTCGGCCGCCGCGCTGGCCGGCCGGGTCGCCGAGACCTCGGGACTTCGCCTCGACGGCGTGATGGGCTACGAGGGCCACACGCTCGCCATCGTAGACGCCGACGCAAAGCGCGCCGCCATCGGCCAGGCCCTCGATCGCCTGGCGATGGCACGAGAGGCCGTGGAAGCGGCCGGGCACGCCTGTCGGATCGTCTCGGCGGGGGGGACCGGCAGCTACCAGTACACCGCCGACATCCCGGGGGTCACGGAATTGCAAGCCGGCGGCGGCATCTTCGCATGCAGGTACTACACGCAGGTCTGCGGCGTGCAGGGCCACGAGCCGGCGCTGACCTTGCTGGCCACCGTCGTCGGCCGCCCCGCCGCAGACCGCGCGATCCTGGACATCGGGCTCAAGTCGGTCAGCGAGCACCGCACTCCGCCCATCTTGCGGGACCACCACCCCGCATGCCGGGTCCTCGGCCTCTCCGCGGAGCATGCGACCGTCGGCATCGAGGCGGAGTCGTCGCTGAAGATCGGCGATAAGCTCCACGTCATCCCCGGCTACAGCGATTTCACGTTCGTCCTGCATGACCGCGTCCTGGCCCATCGTTCGGGACGCGTGGAGTCGGTCTGGGATATATTAGGCCGAGGAATGCTTCAGTAATTCCTTTTGTTTCTCGTCGATCGAACCTTATACTACACGCGGGTCCAGAGTGAGGTCGGAGCGGTTTGGGCTCGAAGGAACACGGGCTTTCGATTAGATTGGGACATTCTCGGGGCGGCATTTCTGCCAATGTCCTAAGTTTATTGGGGGAGAACGTCGAGAAAGTCTCCGGCGGGCTGCGACGACGTTCGTCGGTGGCCGGTCCGTCGTAACTTCGAAAAAGCGAGGTGATTGTGCGAGGTAGCACCGGCGGCCGAAACAAGCGGCGGTTATACAAGCCTACGGTCGAGGCGCTCGATGCGCTCCGCCTGTTGAGCACCGCCGTCCATGGCCTGCCCGACCTCGTCATCGAGCAGAATCTCCTCGCCGGCACGGGGGCGATCGGCGAGGCCGCGCCCGGATCGCTCGACGCGACCTGGGATGCGGCCCTGCTGGAAACCCGGCTGGCCGACCTCCGCAGACCGGCCGGCACCGCCGCCAATCCCGAAGCGATCGCCTCGGGGCTCTCGCAGTTGAACCGTTACCTGAGTCGCGCCTGGTATCGCGCGGGAATCCCCGAGGGCCGGCACGAGGACTGTTCGCAGGCGGTCTATCTGGCCCTCCTGCAAAACCTGGAACGCGAGGATTTCGACACCCTCGTCGGTGAGATCGGCAACCTCGGCATCCGCGACGTCGTCAACCGCGAGTCCGAGCAGGGGCCGGACTTCTTCCGCGCGGTCGACACCATCAAGAAGCGTGCCCAGCGCGAACGCAGCTTCCAGCCACTCGACCTGTACGAGGGGATCTCCTCGCCGGGCGAGGACGACGCCTTGGGTCGCCGTCGCGAGGCCTTGCGTGAGGCGATCGACGAATCGCTCACGCCACGAGAGGCGGACCTGATCTGCGCGACGCTGGACGGCAAGACCCCCGCCGAAATCGCCCTCGAGACGGGCCTGACCCCCAAGACGATCAGCAATGAGAAGTGCCGGGTGATCCAGAAGCTCCGCGAGATCCTGGCCGACGACCTCGATTGAGCAATCCGGCTCCGCCCTCTGCCGACGTTCGACGACGCCTGTGTACGATCGGGACCCCTCAAGCGAACGCAGGGGACGGGCGTCCCTGCCCTCGAATCCCCATCGCTCGTCCGAGCGGCCATCGGGACGATCCGGGCCGTCACTCACTGACCTGTCGCGGTCCCCGCGATCGATGGCCGGGCAGGGTCGCCGGGCTTATCACCCTGTCCGGGGCCTTCGGCCTGCTTCGGGGGATTGGGCACGTCGGTTGACGGGGTTTCCGCCTCGTCGGCGCCGTGCTCCAGGCCCCGCTCGCCGAAGATCTTGTCGAAGTTGGGGAAACCGTATTTGCGGATGATCGGACCGCTCATTCGGGACGTCCTCCCTTAAACGCGATGCCATCGAGGGCGGAGATCCGTGGCGACGAGATGCCCGCGGGTCGCTCTCCATCCAGTCTTCTCCACGACGATCGGTGCGTCAAGGGGAGCGGTCCCGGGGCCGGGATCAGCGCGCGGCGGCGGATTGGGCCTCGGCGAAGGCCGAATCGAATCCGCGTCCGGACGCCTGGAAGCTCATCTTCTCCTTGACGAACCTCGCCGCCTCCGCGGCGCCGAACTCGCGGTCCATGCCCGGGTCTTCCCACTCCACCGAGAGGGGTCCGTCGTAGCCCATCAGGTTCAAGGCCCGCGCGATCTCTTCGAAGTCGACCTGGCCGCGTCCGGGCGATCGGAAATCCCACCCGCGCCTCGGGTCGCCGAAGTTCAGATGCGAGCCGAGGATGCCGGACTTGCCGTCGAGGGTCCGGGCGGCGTCCTTGACGTGGACGTGGTAGATGCGGTCGGGGAAGGCGCGCAGGAAGGCCACGGGGTCGACCATCTGCCAGATCAGGTGGCTCGGGTCGAAATTGAACCCGAACTCGGGGCGACGGCCGAGTGCGTCCAGGGCCATCTCGGCGGTGTAGACGTCGAAGGCGATCTCGGTCGGGTGGACCTCCAGGCCGAACTTGATCCCGGACTCGCCGAAGACGTCGAGGATCGGGTTCCAGCGCTCGGCCAGGAGCTTGAATCCGTCGGCGATCATCGAGTCGGGGACCGGGGGGAACGAGTAGAGCAGGTGCCAGATCGACGAGCCGGTGAACCCGTTCACGACCTTCACGCCGAGCTTCTGCGCCGCCCGTGCCGTGTCCTTCATCTCCCGGATGGCCCACGCGCGTTTCTTCTCGGGGTCTCCCTTGGCGTCCGCGGGCACCCAGTCGTCGGTCCTCGAGTCGTTCAGGTCGAGGACGAGCTGCCCGACGAGGTGATTCGAGATCGCCCAGCACTTCAGGCCGTACCGGCCGAGCAGGTCGTGCCGCTCCTTGCAGTAATTGTCGTCGCTCAAGGCCTTCTGGACGTTGAAATGGTCGCCCCAGCACGGCAGCTCGATGCCGTCGTAGCCCCACTGGCTGGCCTTCTGGCAGATCACCTCCAGGGTGAGGTCGGCCCACTGGCCGGTGAACAAGGTCACGGGACGCGCCATGGTCTATTCTCCCAGGGTGGATGGCGAAGCGGTCGCGCCGCGGCCACGCGGTCGATGTCGGAGGCGGAAAGGCCGTAAACATAAGGGGCATCGGGAGGAAAGTCAACGATTTGACGGCACGGGACGGCCCGGCGATAATTCGCGGAGCGGGCGCCTCGAACTCTCGGCGATCTGTCCAAGGGCGCCAACCCATGCCACCACGAGCCGTCCTCTTCGACTTCGACGGCGTCCTCGCCGACACCGAGAACATCCACGTCGCAGCCTGGCAGCGGACCTTCGCCGACCTGGGCTGGATGGTCCCGGACGAAGTTTGCGCGCGGGCCGTCGAGGTGGATGACCGCCTCTTCCTCTCCGAGATCTTCGCCGAACGCAAGATCGAGGGGGGGGACGTCGAGGGCTGGGTCCGCCGCAAGCAACGCCTGACCGTGGCCATGCTGGCCGACTCGCCCCGGATTTACCCGGGGGCCGCAGAGCTGGTCCGTCGGCTCTCCGGGCGCGTCCGCCTGGGGATCGTCTCGACGACCTGGCGCGAGAATCTCGACGTCGTGCTGGCGGCCTCCGGGCTGGCCGACGCCTTCGAGGTCCTCGTCAGCAAGGAAGACGTCGCGGCGGTGAAGCCCGACCCCGAGGGCTACCTGGTGGCCTTGAAACGCATGCGGTTGCCGGCCGAGGCGGTGGTCGCCCTCGAAGTTTCGGCGGCGGGCCTCCAGGCCGCCCGAGGGGCCGGGCTACGCGCCATCGCTGTTGGCCACCGCAGACCCATGGGCGAATGGGTCGGCCCGTCCCATTACGTGCCCGACCTGACCGAGGCCTCGAACCTGGTCGCGCTGCTGGACCTCGCGTGAGCATGCGGCCTGCGAGTCGCACTGGAACGGGAGACCACGAAATGGGAGTTTTCGCAGGGTTGTTTCCTTCTCGAAGCCGAAACCCCTCACCCGCCCTTCGGGCACCCGCTTGATCCCTTAACAGGATGAGTTATGCCATGCTGTCCACAGGCCGAACGACTCCATCAAGTCTCGGAACGCTCCTGATGCTGGTTGCCGGAGTGGCGCGGGATGCGCCGGCGGGAGGTCGTGACGACGCCACGTTTCGGCTCCAGGATTATCGAGGCGCCTGGCATTCATCGGAGGATGTCCGCGACCGCAAGCTGGTGGTTCTCGCCTTCCTCGGGGTCGAGTGCCCCCTCGCCAACCGATACGCGCCGAGACTCGCGGAGCTGGCGCGCGAGTTCGAGCCGAAGGGCGTCGCGTTCTTCGGGATCGATGCAAATCGGCAGGACGGGGTGACCGCGATGGGCCGGTTCGCGAAGGCGAACGACCTGCCCTTCCCGTTTCTGAAGGATGCCGGCAACGCGCTGGCCGACCGGCTCAAGGTCGAGCGGACGCCGGAGGTCCTCGTGGTCGACGAGAGACGTGTTGTCCGATACCGGGGCCGAATCGATGACCAGTTCGGTCGGGGCGCTCACCGGCCCTCTCCGACCCGACGCGACCTCGTCGTGGCGCTGGAGGAGCTGCTCGGAGGGCGCGAAGTCACTTCCCCCGAGACGGAGCCCGTCGGTTGTCGGATCGGCCGGGCGCGGCCGCCGGGGAAGGGTCCTGTGACGTATGCCAAGCACGTCGCCCGCATCCTGCGGGACCACTGCATCGCCTGCCACCGCCCCGGCGAGATCGCCCCGTTTGCCCTGACCACGTACGGGCAGGCGGCCGGATGGGCCGAGACGATCGACGAGGTCGTCCGCGACGGCCGGATGCCACCTTGGCACGCCAGCCCCGAGTACGGTAGGTTCCGCAACGAGGCCCGCCTGACCGACGACGAGACGCAGCGGATCGCCGCCTGGGTCGCCGACGGCGCGCCCGAGGGGGACCCTCGCGACCTGCCGGAGCCGCCCGAGTTCCCCGATGGCTGGCGCATCCCGAAGCCCGACCTCGTCGTCGAGCTGCCGAGGGCCGTCGAGGTGCCCGCGTCCGGCGTCCTCCCCTACCAGTATTTCGCGGTCGACCCCAAGCTCGACCGAGACGTCTGGGTGCGGGCCTCGCAGGTCCGGCCGCTCAACCCGGCAGTCGTCCACCACCTGGTCGTATTCGTGGTGCCCCCCGGCCAGCGCGCCGGCAACCCGCTGGACAACGATGTCTTGGCCGCCTACTCCCCGGGGATGCCCCCGCGCGAGATGCCGCCGGGGGTGGCCAGGGTCATCCCGGCCGGCTCGACGCTGCTCGTCCAGGCTCACTACACCCCGCGCGGGACACCCCAGACCGACCGGAGCGTCATCGGCCTGTCCTTCGCCGACCCGTCGACCGTCATGAAGCGGATGACCTCGGTGGCCGCCATCAACGACCAGTTCCGCATACCCCCCGGGGCCGCCGGCTTCGCGGCCACGGCCGAGCACCGCTTCAACCAGGACTACATCCTCTACGCGCTCCAGCCGCATATGCACCTGCGGGGGAAGTCATTCCGGTTCGAGGCGACCTACCCCGACGGACGCCGCGAGGTCCTGCTCGACGTGCCCCGCTACGAGTTCGACTGGCAGAACGCCTACGTCCTCGACGAGCCAAAGCCGATGCCCGAGGGGACGATCATGCGCTGCCTCGCTCACTTCGACAACTCGGCCGTGAACCCGAACAACCCCGACCCGGCCCGGACGGTGACCTTCGGCGAGCAGACGAACGACGAGATGCTGATCGGCTACATGGACGTTGCGCTCGGCTACCAGGACATGAGCGTCGGCCCGCCGGAGGTGAGCCCGCGCGGCGACGGCAAGTTCGACGTGACCTTCCGCCACCGCCCGCCCGTGGGCACGAAGACAGTCCATCTCGCCGGCACTTTCAACGAGGATTTCTCGCCGGTCCAGAGGCTCGAGGGCCCCAACGGGGACGGGTTGTTCGCGACCACCATGGCCCTGGCGGCCGGCCGGTACGAGTACAAGTATGTTCAGGACGGCAAGAACTACCGCCACGACCCCGCCAACTGGCGGCAGTCGGGCTTCTTCAACAACAGTGTGCTGATGGTCGGCAAGTCACCATGAACGAGGACGGTGGAGGAATTCGCGGAAACGACCCTCTCGTTCGAGGGAGACTCGGCGAGTCCGGCCCGACATCCGCGGAGAAACTCGTCGGCGAACCGCCCTCTTCCGGCCCCCCGTCCCATCGCTGTTACCGTCGGCGAAATCCGGGAGGCGGTCGACGGACCGAAGACCGGGCAGGCGAGCCGCGATCGGCGGCGGCGCGGACTCGCGTGGACGAGCCGCGTCACTCGGCGACGAGTTCCCAGTGGAGGCCGGGACCCCGGCCGTCGATGACAAGCACGACCCCGTCGGCGGCCGTCTTGAGCGCCACCTCGTGGAGGCGTGCCCCCGTGTTGTCGAGGGAGTATGCCTTGACGGGCCCCTTGTGTTTCCAACGGACCGTGGCACGGACCGGCTCCTGTAAGAGCGGAGGGGCACCCGGATGGGCCACCTCGCGCTTCCAGGAGTCGGCCCAGCGGAATCCCGATGGCTCGACCCGGGCGAGGGCGGTCACCAACAGCCGCTTCGAGGTGGCGATCGGCGCGGGGCCGACCGAGGTGGCCACGACGACCGCGAAGGGATCCTCGGTCGTGACCGTCAGGTCGTCCAGGTCGGCGGGATCCCCCCCCGGCCAGCCCGCGAGTCCCTGGGTGTGGGGCGTGTCGATGACGAGCCGCCCTCGCGTCGGCTCCCAGCCGGCGACCGCCATGCGCCTGGCGGGCGAAGGACCGGTGCGGGAGGCGTTTCCGGGCTGATCTTCGCGCGCCTGGAGGGTCAGGGACGCGGCGTGGGGCAGGAGCGCGAAGACTTGCGGGATGCCGTTGACCACCTCGGGGAGCTGGAAGATATCCTCCACGCCGCCCGTCCCGACGGCGCTCGCCCCCCAGGCCTGGGGATGCAGGAAGACGCCGCGGCGGACCAGGGCGTCCCAGTCCTGGGACGCGGCGGTCTGCGCCGCCAGCAGGACGTCGGCGCCCTCGTGCGGGTACGCCCACGCCCCGAGGGTCTGGTGGCACCACTGGCCGACCGCGTAGGGCCGGTCGGCCTTCCGCTTCCGCGAGGCGCCCGCGGCGAGCCCGCCATCAGGGCTCCAGAGGATCGACCGGCGCTCGGGGGGCATCCACGGAGGGGCATTCCAGTAGAGGCGGTCGTCGATCAGGTCCAGCCCGGGCGCCGCCTGGGCGGCGGCGAACTCGGGCTCGCGCCGCCAGTGTGAGGCCCCGGCGACGGGGACACGCAGGCCGTCGCCTCGGAGGGCGTCGGCCAGCTCCTTCCAGTGCGCCGACTCGATCGCCTGCCAGAACCGCCGCCCCGATCCGTGCGGGCTCGCCTGCGCCCGCGTCTTCAGGGCCGCCGCGTCCTCGGGGGAGGGCGAGTGGAGGTCGTCGATGAGGTCGAAGAGCGAGACCTCGCCGGCCAGGGTCACCCAGGCCAGGACCGGGTCGTCGCGGAGGGCCAGGCCCGTCTCGGGGTTGACGTGTGCGAGCAAGGCGCGAGCGGCCTCCCGCGCGAGCCCGACGATCGCGGGGTCGAAGGTCGCCGACGGCCCACCCCCGGGCGGGAGCCGGCCCGGATCGGCGACCCCATCCTCGGCGCGGAACTGGCGGGCGCCCTGGATCTCGAGCGCGACGTAGACTCCTCGCGCCTTGAGCGCGGCGATCAGGTGATCGAGCTTGGCCAGGGCCAGCGGGTCGAACGCCTTGGTGTCGTCGCGCGAGTCGTCGAAGAGGCTGCGGTCCGGCCCCAGCGGCACGTCGAGGTCGCCCAACCGGACCAAATTAATCCCCGAGCGCGCCAGGCGATCGGCGAGGGCATCGGCCCGCTCGCGATCCTGGAAGGCCGTGGGCGGGAGCAGCGAGACGCCGAAGAACTGCGCCCTCCCCCCTTTCGTCCATCCGAGCCGGCCATCGCGTACGGTCACGAATCCGCGCCCGCCCGCGGGGGCCTCCAGCAGGCTCGAGGCGTCGAGCGCCGACCCGGCGACGATCGTCGGGGAGGGGAGCACGGGCAGCCAACCCGTCTTGTCGTCCTCGACGTGGTAGGGGGTCCAGAGCCCCGCCTCGGGCTCGGGGGCCGCGGTCACCTTCAACTCATCGAGGCGGATCGATCCGTTGGCGTCGGGCTTCTCCACCTGGAAGACCGCGCGAACCGCCCCGCGCGGGATCGAGACGCGAGCACGATCGGCCCGCCAGTCGAAGGTGCCCGACCAGCGGAAGACGGGCGTGACCGTGCCCGGTCCGGCCATCGTCCGGCCCCCTTCATCGAAGTAGATCAGGTGGGCCGCGGCCCCCCCCGATCCCCTGAGGCCACGCGCCCGGACCGCGACCGTCAGGTCCAACCCCGAGTACGGCCCGACCGGCATGGAGAGCCCGCGCGCCGCCCTCGAGCCCGCCTTGGTCAGCTCCAGGGCCGAATCCGAGCGGAATCCCGGGGAGGCGCGGCGGGCGCCCTGCTCGACGAGCCAGCCGAACGGCTCGGGGGTCCCCAGTTCGAAGCCGCCGTTGAGTACCAGGTTCGCGGTCGGCTCGCCCCCCGCC
>JAABUS010003227.1_pt1 | contig 27255 bp, 20 predicted proteins | sample 5560161 | NCBI WGS metagenome assembly JAABUS01 (sample SAMN10711885, study PRJNA513376) | rock metagenome | isolation source: Antarctica rocks | place: Antarctica: Victoria Land, Trio Nunatak nord | collected 2016-01-04
TCGGGTCGGGCGAGGGGCAGCAAGATTTCCCGAGATTCGTGAGGGTCGTGCATCAAGCGACCCACGACGGCAAGGTCGACACCGCGGCGTTCACGCACTATGGGCTCGCCCACCTGCACCCGATCCGAGAGGCCGAGCAGGAGCCGGGGACGCCCGCCGGCCACCTGGCCAGCCTCTTCGGGGCGCGCGGCCCGAACGCCAACTGCCTGACCGCCTGCGCCGCCAGCTCGCAGGCGATCGGCGAGGCGGTCGAGATCATCCGCCGGGGCGACGCCGACGTGATGCTCTCCGGCGGGACGCACAGCATGATCCATCCCTTCGGGGTCACCGGCTTCAACCTCCTGACCGCCCTGTCGACCCGCAACGACGACCCGACCCACGCCAGCCGACCCTTCGACCGCGACCGCGACGGCTTCATCCTGGGCGAGGGGGCGGGGATGCTCATCCTGGAGGACCTGGAGCACGCCAAGGCCCGCAAGGCCACCATCCACGGCGAGGTCGTCGGCTACGGCTCGACGGCCGATGCCTTCCGGATCACCGACAGCCATGACCAGGGACGCGGCGCGATCGCCTGCATTCGCCAGGCGATGGCCGACGCGCAGGTTTCCCCCGAAGACATCGACTACATCAACGCGCACGGCACGAGCACGGCCGTCAACGACTCGATCGAGACGCTGGCCATCAAGCGGACCCTCGGCGAGACGGCCTACAACGTCCCCATCTCGAGCACCAAGAGCATGATGGGCCACCTGATCGCGGCGGCGGGTAGCGTGGAGGCGATCGTCTGCTTGCTGACGATCCGCGACGGCGTGATGCCGCCCACGGTCAACCTCGACAACCCCGACGAAGATTGCGACCTCGATTACATCCCCCACGAGGCGCGCCGCAAGGTGGTCGACGTGACGCTCACGAATAGCTTCGGCTTCGGCGGCCAGAACATCGCCCTGATCTTGCGTAGGTTTGCCGGCTGACCGAGGCGTGGCTCTCGATGCACGCCCGCCCCCCCCCGAATTGCGGCCGATCGCGTCCCGATTGGCATCACGAATTGGCCCCTGCGACGTCCCCGGAGCCCCACAGTGCCCAGTACCGCGATCCTCTTGCTCGTGGTCCCCCTCGTCGTGATCAGCGTCGCCCTGGCGGCGTTCCAGGCCTACCTGGTCCTCCGCTACACCCCGATCATCGGCCGCATCTTCGAGGAGAAGCCGCTCTTCTTCCCGCTCCGCGCCGCGCCCGGGCCGGGCGAGGAGGTCCGGTTCACGACCTCCGACGGGCTGGAGCTGGTCGGGACCTATGTCGCCACCCCCGCCGCGTCTCGGGTGGGCGTCCTGGTCTTCTGCCACGAATATCTGAGCGACCGCTGGAGCTTCCAACCTTACATCGCGCCCCTGCTGGGCCTCGGGTTCGACATCTTCAGCTTCGATTTCCGGAACCACGGCGCCAGCGCCTGCGCACTCGAGTACCGCCCGCTGCAATGGCTCAGCGACCACGAGGTGCGCGACCTCCGCGCGGCGCTGGCTTACCTGCGGTCGCGCCCCGATCGCGACCCGGCCGGGTTCGGGCTCTTCGGCGTCAGCCGGGGGGGGGGGGCCGCCCTCGTCGTCGCGGCCGACGACCCGGGCGTCTGGGGCGTGGTCACCGACGGCGCCTTCCCGACGCGCGGAACCATGAACGCCTACATCAAGCGCTGGGCCCAGATCTACGTCTCCACCGGGCTCTTCCGACTCCTCCCCATCTGTATTTACAACTTCGTCGGTTGGGCCGCCCGCATCCGGTCCCAGAAGCGGCTCTCTTGCCGCTATCCCAGCATCGAGCGCGCCGTCTCCCGGCTGGCCCCCCGCCCCTGGCTCATGATCCACGGCGCCAAGGACACGTATATTGGCCCCGAGATCGCCCGGAAGCTCTTCGCCAGCGCGGGCGATCCCAAGGAATTCTGGCTGGTCCCCCTCGCCAAGCACAATCGCTGCCGAGAGGTCCAGCCCGAGGCCTACGCCGAGCGCATCAAGCTCTTCTTCGGCCGGTACGCCCCTCGTCGCGCCCTGGTCGAAACCAAGACCTCATCCCCTGGCCCTCCCAAGCTTCTCGAACTTCCGCCCTTCGGAGTGGCCCGGACGCCCGAAGTGCCTGTCGCGCAGGAAGTGACCATGACGGTTTCCGGTTGACAGCCCGGAACAGCTCGAATAAATTCCGCCCCATCGGCCTTTCGACCCCGAAGTCTGCAAGCACGGATGCCGACCGGTCGCCGGGCACCTCCCGGGTCGAGGCGGAGGGACACGTCCCACGCCCGCCCCGCCGCGGCGGCCCGATGGCCTCCTCGTTCAAGGATTGATACAGGCTGATGTTTAAACTGGTCCGAAGACTCGCGGGCCGGCCGATCCAGAGGCGTGCCAGGCGGCTGGCGGACGACTTTCTCCGGCAGACGGCACGGGCCGGCGACGTGCAGCGCGAGCTGCTCATGAGCCGGATCGCCCGGCACGCCGACAGTCAGTTCGGCCGCGACCATCACTTCGGCGAGATCCGAACCCCGGACGACTTCCGGCGCATGGTCCCGGTGCGCGGCTATGACGGGCACGAGCCCTACATCGACCGCGTCCGCCGGGGCGACCTGGGGGCCCTCTTCGGCGCGGGGACCGAGGTTCTGATGTTCGCGATGACCTCGGGGACGACGGACCGACCCAAGACGATCCCCGTCACCCGCGAATCACTGGCCGACTATCGCGAGGGATGGACGATCTGGGGGATCATGGCCTTCGACGCCCACCCGGGGATACTCCGGGGGGGGCTCCGCCCGATCCTCCAGCTGGCCAGCAACTGGCGCGAGCACTTCACCCCCTCGGGCATCCCCTGCGGCGCGATCACCGGCCTGACGGCGCAGATGCAGAATCCGATCGTCCGGTTCACCTACTGCATGCCCCCGGCCGCCTCGCGGATCCAGGACATCGAGTCGAAATATTACGTGGCCTTGCGGCTCTCGGCACACCGGGACCTGGGGACGATCATCGCCGCCAACCCGAGCACCATCCAGGCCATCGCCCGGCTGGGCGACCGCGAGAAGGCCACACTCATCCGCGACCTGGCCGACGGCACCGTCGACCCGAAATGGACCATCCCGCCGGACGTGCGCCAGGCGATCCGGATCAAGACCCGCTGGAAGCGCAAGGAGGCGTCCCGCCGGCTCGACGCGATCGTCGAGCGCACCGGCCGGCTCCTGCCCAAGGACTACTGGCCGGACCTCGAGTTCCTCGCCAACTGGACCGGGGGGACGATGGGGGCCTATCTCCGCGGCTATCCCGAATACTTCGGCGACCGCCCGGTCCGCGACATCGGCCTGATCGCCTCCGAAGGGCGGATGACGATCCCGATCGAGGACGGCACGCCGGGGGGAATCCTCGACATCCGCCACCATTACTTCGAGTTCATGCCCGAGGACCAGGTCGGCCGCGACGAGCCCGAGACGGTCGAAGCCACCGACCTGATCGAAGGCCATCGCTATTTCATCCTGCCCACGACGGCGGGGGGGCTGTATCGCTATCAGATCCACGACCTGGTCCGCTGCGTGGGATTCCACGGCCGGGCGCCCGTCCTCGAATTCCTCAACAAGGGGGCCCACTTCTCCAGCATGACCGGCGAGAAGCTCTCCGAGTTTCAGGTGGTGGCCGCCGTCACGGCGGCGCAACGGGCCCTGGAGCTCCGCCTCGGCTCGTTCTTGCTGCTGCCCACCTGGGGCGAGCCGCCTTCTTACACCCTGCTGGTCGAGGGGGCCGAACTCGGCGAAAACGTCTCGCCCGGACGATTCGCCGACGAGGTGGACGCCCAGCTCCGCCGCCAGAATGCCGAGTACGAGAATCGGCGGACGACCCTCCGACTCGGCCCAATTCGCACACGACGACTCCTGCCCGGCTCGTGGGCCGATTTCCAGAAGAGGAGGCTGGCGAAGAGCGGAGGAACCGTCGAACAATACAAACAGCCACATTTGATGCCCGATCTGGGCGTCATCGACACGTTTCCCCCGGACGAGTCTGAGGCCGCGACCTCCCCGGAGCCGGCTCGCTGAGCCCCGTTTCCCCGCCCTCGGGGTGCCGGACCTGGAGGAATGTGTCTTCCCGAGGTCCCGGGGGTGAGAGCCGACGTCGATTGCCATTTGTAGTGGTTGAGTCCGGCGGGCTGGCCTCGAAGTGGCCTGGCGGAATTCCCCGTGACCGGGACTATTTCACGATTGCCCCACTGACGGGGAGCGCTCTCCTTATGATCGCCGCGAACAAATCCGCACCTACACGGAAGGCACCCGCACGAAGGGCTTGGGCCTTCCTCTTCGCGGCCCTCAGCCTGGCCGACCTGGGATGCGCGCGCCTGCGTTCCTTCCAGAAGGACGATAAGCCCTTGATGGGGGCCGCCACCCCGCACCGACCGGGACCGGACCGTCATCGTGGTGGAGACCTCTACGCCGACCGGATGGCAGGGGCTTCGGGCCGCGCCGGTACCGCGCTCGCTCGGACGGTCCGCACCACCGCTCATCCCTCAGTCGCGGAGGACAGCGATCCGGCTCCCGACTCGCCGAGCGGGCCGGTCGCACTCGAGGCCCCGGTCACGCTCCCCGGGGTCCGCCCGGACGCCGCGGCTCCCCCGGCCACGAACACGACGACCGCCGAGTCGGTCCTGGCCGAGTCCCGCGCCCGGCTCGAAGGCCTGAGCAATTATCAGGTCTGGATGAACAGGCAGGAGCGGGTCGGCAAGACGCTGGGTACTCCCGAAGACGTGGTCCTCAGCATCCGACGCCGACCGGCCGCCGTCCGTCTCGAATGGCCGAACGGCCCGCACAAGCGTCGCGAAGTCCTCTACTCGGCGGGCGAGAACGACGGTTTGATGCACGTGAATATGGCCGACTCTCTCTTGCCGGTCCCACGCCTTTCCCTCCCCCCCGACAGCCCTCTCGTCATGCACAACAGCCGGCACCCCATCACCGAGGCGGGGTTCGACACCATCCTGAAGAACGTCGAAGACGCCATCAAGGGCGAGAAGGCCGGCGACCTGGCGACGGGGAAGGTCACCTACGAGGGGATGGAAAAGGCCGAGCAACTCGATCGTCCTTGTCACAAGATCGGGCGTAAGACCCCCTCGGGCGAGGCCTGGGCCCTCTACATCGACCCCCAGTCCCGGTTGCCCGTCCTCGTCCAGGCCGTGGACGCGAACGGGGAACTCCTGGAGCGGTACGTGTTCAGCAACCCCCGCTATGACCTCCCGGAACTGGCCCAGGCGGACGCCTTCAACCCCAACGCTCGCTGGGGACCGCCCAAAGGATTCCTCAACCGCCTTGCCAGGGCCAACGGCGCCGACGACAAGAACCGCACGCCCGCAGAGCCTCGTTAACTGCCAAAGTGGTGCGCATGTCAGCGTCTTTGTCAGGTCCATCCTCGATACCTCGCAGGCCCTTGGAACCATAAGGGTCTTCTTCATCTCAACTTAAAAATTCCCCGAGCTTCTCCTGAGTCTTTTTCGCAACCGGTCCTAGAATTGCTGTAGTGCCATGCGATATACTCGGTGTCCTTGACCCCTCCCGCGTGCGAGACTGGTCGTGATGACCCTGGATCGCCCTTATTCCATCCTGATCACCGACGACGACCCGGCGGTTCGCGAGACCTTCCGCGAAATCTTCGAGCCCGTGGGGTATCGGACCCTTCTGGCCGAGAGCGGCGAGGAGGCCATCGACATCGTCCAGGGGCAGGATGTCCATATCGTTCTCATGGACATGCATTTGCCCAAGTTGACGGGCCTGGAGACGATGGAGATCGTCCGGCAGATCAAGGGCCTCCTGCCGATGATCCTGATCTCGGCCGAGCATAGCGACAGCCTGCTCCGCAAGGCGCTCTCGGCCCAGGCCTTCTGCGTCCTGGCCAAGCCGGTCAGCAAGAACGCGGTCATCTACGTCGTGACCCGCGCGCTCGAGAAGTTCTACTGAACCGACGGGCGGGCGACCGCATGCGCCGGCTCGCGCTGACCGTCTCCCTGGCCTCGTTCGTCCCCTCGCTCGCCGCGGCGCACGACATCCCCAATGCCCGCGTCGACCGCTCGATCCAGGTGACCCTGGGACGGGCTCGGCTCGCGATCGACTACGAGGTCAGCCTGGCCGAGTTGACGCTGACGCAAGAGCTTCGGTCCCTGATCGATGCCCTCCCCGGTGCCGATCGCCGCGATTGGTTCCGGCGCTATGGCGAGGAGACCGGCCCCTTGAATGCCAAGGGGTTGCTGGTCAAGGTCGATGACCTCTCCCTGGCACTCCGCTCGCGCGGGTTCGACCTGGCGATCGAAGAGCACCCGCGCTACACCTTCCACTTCGAGGCCGAGCCCCCCCCCCGCGGCCGGCTCGTGATCCAGGACACCAACTTCGCGTCGAGCGAGGGGACCAGCCGCCTCGCCCTTCGCGGGCGGGAAGGGGTCGTGATCCGGGGTGATGACCTCCCCGCGGATGTCGACCGTATCGAGGCGCGGCCGGTCTGGCAGCTCTCCGACCTGGAGGAGCGTCGGACGAAGGGACTCGAGGTCGATTATGAGACGGCGATCCGCCCGGCCGAGCCGTTCGCCACCTCGCCGGGCCTCCGCGTGCGACGGACGGCGGCTCCCCCACCCTCCGTGGGCGTGGCCGATCGGATTTCGAGGCTCCTCGACGGTCGAACGGGGCTCCCGCGCGTGGCGCTCTGGTTCTTGGCCTTCGGCCTGGGCGCCGCGCATGCGATCCAGCCGGGGCACGGCAAGACGCTGGTGGCCGCCACGGTGCTCGGCGAGCGGGGGAACTGGCCTCGCGGGGCCGCCCTGGCGGTGGTGACGACCCTGACGCACACGGCGATCGTCCTGCTGATCGCCGGCGGGCTCTGGTGGACCGGCTCCACGCGGTACGGGGCCATCCACTCCTCCCTGGTGCGTGCCGCCGGCTTCGCGATCGCGGCCCTCGGCCTCTGGCGGCTCGGGCGACACCTGGCCGGCTACGGCGAGCACGACGAGGAGTTCGAGCCCCATGCCTTTCCCCTCTCCCCCCGGGAGAGGGTGCCCGGAGGGCGGGTGAGGGTCCTCGATTTCGAGACGAGAACCGCCCCGGCCCGGCCCTCCCGCACCATCGTCGGCCTGGGGGTGGCCGGCGGCCTGGTCCCGTGCTGGGACGCCATCGGCCTGATCGTCCTGGCCAACGCGGTGGGACGCCTCGCCCTGGGCGTGCTCCTGCTGCTGGCCTTCAGCCTGGGGATGGCCGTCGTCCTGATCGCCGTCGGCTGGGCGGCCACCAGGCTCCGGCGGCTCGTCGAGGCTCGCGACCTCAATGCGCCCTGGGAACGGGCCCTGGGAGCTTCCAGTGGCCTGCTACTCGCCGCGATCGGGCTATTCGTCCTCGCCTCCTGAACGGGGGAGGATGGCCGCAACGATCGGGCAAGATCGCGGCGATCCTCGCCTCACCCGGCCGACGTGGTAGATTAAGGCCGGTGGCCCGCAGGGTCGTCGTCGCGAATTTCCCCGTCCAGTGCCACATCGGCAAGGGTGTCATGGGCCTCCGGTCGATCGAACTCTTCCACGTCGCCGTCCCCCTGAAGAAGCCGATCCGCCATGCGTCGCACGAGCGGACGAGCAGCGACAACCTGGTCGTCCGGGTCACGCTCCACGACGGCCAGCAGGGCTTCGGAGAGGGGGTCCCCCGCGATTACGTCACGGGCGAGACGATCGCGTCGACCTTCGCCTCTCTGGCGAAGGTCGACGCGGCACGCCTCCTCGGCACTCCCCGGAGCTTCGTCGAAGTCGTCCGGCGTCTCCAGGCCCTATCGCTCCCCGAGACCGAGGCCGACCCGCGCGGCATGGCCGGGAACTCGGCGCGGTGCGCGCTCGAACTGGCGATCCTCGACGCCTATGGCCACCGCTTCGGCCAGTCGCTGGGGAAGGCCATCCCCCTGATGGAAACCCGGGACGTCCAGGCCACCGCCTCCCCCCGACGCGTCCGCTACAGCGGGGCGATCACGGCCGACGACCCGAGGCGCGAGAGGATCGCCGCGTGGAAGATGCGCGTGTATGGGTTCTCCCAGACCAAGCTGAAGGTGGGAGTCGCCGGCCAAGATGATCCGGCGCGGCTGGCGAAACTCCGGCGCATCCTGGGGAGGCGGATGGACCTCCGGCTCGACGCCAACGAGGCGTGGGGGGCGGACGAGGTCGTCGACCGGGTCCGACCGCTCCTGGCGTTTTCCCCCTCGGCGCTCGAGCAGCCCGTCCCGCACGCCGAGGTCGACTCCCTCGCCGAGCTTCGCCCCCGGCTGGGCGTGCCGGTGATGCTCGACGAGTCGCTCTGCGGTCTTCCCGACGCGGTCCACGCGGTCGAGGCCCGCACGGCCGACCTCTTCAACGTCCGGCTCTCGAAATGCGGCGGGATCGTGCCGACCCTGCGGATCGTGGGATTGGCACTCCGATCCGGCCTCGGGGTCCAGCTCGGCTGCCATCCGGGGGAGACCGGCCTCCTCTCGGCGGCGGGCCGGCACGTCGCGGGCCACGTGCCGATCTTCCGCTATGTGGAAGGGTCGTACGACCGCCACGTCCTGGCCGCCAACCTCACGATCGAAGACCCCACCTTCGGCTACGGCGGCTGGGCCCCCCCCCTCCTCGGGCCGGGCCTGGGAGTCCGGGTCGACCCCGAGGCCCTCGGGCGCCTGACGGTGCGTCGGGAGGAGATTCGCTATGACTGAGCCTCGCGTCGAGATCCAGGTCGCGTCCGATGGCTATCCGATCCACGTCGCAGTCTGGCCCGCGTCGGGAACGATTAAGGGACGTGTCGTCGTGATCCACGGCGTCCAGAGCCACGGCGGTTGGTATCATACGCTGAGCCGGACGCTCTCCGAGGCGGGCTTCGAAACGCACTTCCCCGACCGCCGAGGATCGGGGGCCAACCGACAAGATCGAGGTCATGCGCCTTCATCTCGTCGGCTGCTCGACGACATTGCGGAACATCTGCAGACGCTCCGCGAGGCCGACCGCTCGACACCGATCGCCCTGGCCGGGATCAGTTGGGGGGGCAAACTCGCCGTGATCGCCGCGGCGCGACTGCCCGACCGGGTCGACGCCCTGGCCCTGATCTGCCCCGGCTGGCATCCTCGCGTCGGCGTCTCCGCGCGTGAGCGCCTGGAGATCGCGTGGGCCTGGCTGACCGATCGCCGCAAGACCTTCCCCATCCCCCTGAGCGACCCGGCCCTGTTCACCGCGAACCCGGAAGGCCAGGCCTTCATCGCATCAGACCGCCTCGGCCTGCACGCGGGGACCGCCGGCTTGCTGGCCGCAAGCGTCTTCCTCGACCGCGGGGTGCGCCGCGCCCTGCCCAGGGTCCGCCAGCCGGTGCTGCTCATGCTGGCCGAGAACGACCGGATTGTCGACAACGCCATGACCCTGGAGACGTTCCACAAGATGGCCCGCAGCGACGATCGCCACCTGATCGAGTATCCCGGCGCCCATCACACCCTCGAGTTCGAGACCGACCCCACTCGCTACGCTCTTGACCTGATCGGCTGGCTCGACCGCCTCGCCGCATCGCGTCTTCTCCTCAATGCCTCGGCTCGCCCCCGATCCTGAATTCGGTCCGGGGAATCGGTCGAGCCCGACTTGAGGTATCGGGGCGGGTTCCCCTCCGCGAGCGCGGTGGGCGGTGCCTATCCCGGAAAATCTCAGGCACGCTGACATTTTTCGTTGACATATACGGCTCACGAAGTACTATTGCGCCAGTTGATACGGCTCTTCCCGTAGGAGGCTCAAATGTCCGACGTCACCCCCACCGGCCGGGAGCTGGAGGCGCTGAAGGTCCTCTGGAAGCGCGGTCGCGCCACGGTCCGGGAGATTTACCAGGAGTTGATCCCGAAGGACGGCGAGCTGGCCTACACGACCGCGCTCAGCCTGATGCAGACGATGGAACAGAAGGGGCTCGTGGGGCATGAGGTGGCCGGGAAGGCGCACGTCTTCTACGCCAAGGTGGGGCGCGACAATGTGTTCCGCAAGCTGGCCGGGGGCTTCCTCGATCAGGTCTTCGACGGCGCCATGGGCGAGTACGTGGTCCGCGCCCTCCAGTCGCGACGGCCCAGCCTCGCCGAACTGGAAGAACTCGAGGCGATGATCGCCGAGGCCAAGGAGCACGCCCGGGCCCGTGACCAGAGAGGAGAGGAACGATGACCTGCATCGACGACGTGTCTCTGGGTTACTGGCTAGCGGATTACTACGCCCTGGCCACGATCGTCCTGCTGGCGGTCTGCGCGGCCCTGGCCCGGCTCCGGCAGCCGGCCCGCCGCCTCTCCGTCTCCTGGTCGGCCCTGGGAGGGCTCGCGGCGCTGATGATCCTCAGCGCCCTCCCCTCCTGGCCTCGGGCCGGCTGGCTTTCGCGGCCCGGACCGGCGACGACGTCGCGGACGCTTCTCGGCTCGAGCACCGTGAGCGGTCCCACGGGTTCACCGCTCCCCCGACCGACTCGCCCCGCCGCAGTTCAACCGGGCTCGCGGACGGAGGCATCCTCCATCGAGGGGGGTCGCCCTCTGAAGGTTGCGACCCGCGACCAGCGTGGGACTCTCACCGAAGCGAGGATGGGGGATTGGCCACCTTTCGCCCCCCGGGCGTTCCTGGCCGGGGGGGCCTTGGTGCTCGCCTGGCTCGGGGTCGGCTCATGGCAGACGGCCTCACTCCGGCGCAGGGCACGCCAGGCCCCGGGCTGGTCGAAGGACGTCCTCGCGAGGATCGTCGGCGACGGGACGGCCGCTCCGACGTTGCTCACCTGCGACCGATTGCAACAGCCGGTGGCGGTCGGCCTGCTTCGCCCGACGGTCATCCTGCCCGATCGGTTCCTGGAGGATGAGCCAGGGCCTCGACTGGAGGCCGTCCTGGAGCACGAGTGGGCGCACATCCGCAACCGGGACCTCTGGCTGATCGCCCTCTCGCGGCTGCTCATGCCGATCCTGTTCGCCCACCCCGCCTACTGGTGGCTCCGCCGCCGGATTCGCGACGACCAGGAAATCCTCGCCGACGCCCATGCGGCGAAGGTCGACGGCCGGTTGGAATACGCCGAGGTCTTGCTGTCTTGGGCCTCGGGCGCCTCCGAGCGTTCCTGGGCCGCCATCGGAGGCTCCCTGGCCCTCTGGGAATGTCCGTCCAGACTCAAGAGGAGGATCACCATGCTGCTCGACCGGGATTTCCGCGTGGAGGCGACGTGCCCGAGGCGTTGGCGCATTGGCGTGCGGGGGGGGATGGCCCTGGCCGTCCTGGCGCTCTCCTTCCTGACCGTGCGCCCCGCCCCGGCCGTCGCCGACTTGCCCGCGGGCGACGACGGGCCGGCAACCGCAACGAAAGTCGGAACGGCCCCCAAAGCCGATGAGACCGCGAAGGTCGTCGACCCGGACGGGAAGCCCGTCGCGGGGGCCGAGGTTTACGTCTCGGAGACGGTGTACCATTCCGTGCGTCAACCAAAGCCTGCCGTCCTCTTGACGAAGACGGACGCCGACGGTTCGTTCCCGCTCCCACCCCTCGAACCGAGTCCCACGAGGACGCGTGTGGTTGTCGCCATGGCCGAAGGGTTCGGGCCCGCCATCATGAACCCCCCGACCGCCCAGGCCGAGAAGGTCCTCCGCCTGTCCAAGGATGACGTGCCGATCAACGGCCGGGTGCTCGACATCCAGGGGAGTCCGGTCGCCGGGGCGACGGTGCAGCTCGTCGGCATCCTCCGGCATCCCTCGGGGAGGCTCGACGCGTGGCTCGAGGCCGTCGAGGCCGAGAGGTCCGCCTTCCAGGTCGAGTACCGGCTCCTGAAATCGTGGACGGGGGACGATCTCCCCTCCTTCTTCCCTCCGCTCACGACGGATCGCCAAGGGAGGTTCACGCTCAAGGGGGTCGGCCGCGAGCGGATCGCCTCGCTCCTCATCAGCGGGCCGGGTATCGAGACGAGGTTCGAGTATGTGGCCACCAGATCGATGCCGACCCTCAAATTCCCCGCCTTCGAGCGACGAGACATGAGCAAGGAAGTCGTCTACCACGGCGCGAATTTCGACCTCATCGCCGGCCCCTGCCTGGAGGCCACCGGGACGGTCACCGACAAGGACACCGGCAAGCCCCTGGCCGGGGTGACCGTGATGACCGCGGCGTTGTTCGGCAACCCGCTCCGGACCCTCTCGACGAGCACGGACGACCGGGGGCGTTACCGACTCACCGGCATCCCGCCCAAGACTCCGTTCAATGACGATCAAGACCTCCTCGCCAGGACCGACGGCGACGTCCCGTACCTCCCGACGACCAAGCACGTCGGCGGGGGGGGCGGCGGGAATCCGATCACCATCGACTTCGCATTAAAGCGCGGGGTCCGGGCACGCGGAAGGGTCGTCGACAAGACGACCGGCAAGGGCGTCCGCGCGCAACTCTCCTACTACATTCTCGAGAGCAATCCCTACCTCAAGACCTACCCCCGTTATGGGACGATCCGGGCCGCGATGCCCAACACGACGGACGACGAGGGGGCCTTTGAACTGGTCGTCATGCCGGGACAGGGGGTCATCGGCGCGAGGGCGGGCAACGAGCACTATCGGTTGGGCATCGGGTCGGAAAAGATCAAAGGAGTCGATCTCGAAAATGCCGGCATGGTTCTTATCCCGGCGCTTCCTCACCACCTCATCCCGACGAACTACAACACCGTCGCGCTCATCGACCCGAAGGAAGGTGACGAGTCCTTTGCAAGCGAAATCGCCCTCGATCGCGGCCGGACCGTGAAGGGAAAGGTCGTCGGCCCCGACGGGGAGCCCCTGGCCGGGACTCGCATCGAAGGGCTGCAGGACCACTTCCGGATCTGGTCCCATGAGCCGCTCCCGACGGCGGAGTTCGTCGTCGAAGGCATTGGCCCGGTCGCCACGCGGGACCTGCTCGTCTCCCACGAGGGGAAGAAGCTCGCCGGGGCCTACGTGATCGGCACCGACGAGGCCGGGCCGATCACCGTGAGGCTCGAGGCGAGCGGGACCGTGACCGGCCGACTGGTCGATCAGGGCGGGGTCCCCTTGGCAGAGGCCGAGCTGAGCTGCTACGTCCCGATGAAAGAGACCACGCATCGATCCGGATCGCTCCCTACGGCGGTCAAGACGGGCAAGGACGGCCGCTTCCGTGCCGAGGGACTCGTCCCGGGGCGCGCGTATTCTTTCCATGCTTGGAGGGGCGACATGAGCACGGAACTGGCGGAAGCGAGAGGGATCGTCGTCACCCGGGGAGAGACCAGGGACCTGGGCGACGTGACACTCCGACCGAGCAAGTGACCCTCCCCGGGAGCAAGCGCCGTGACGGACCCGAAGGGCCGCCACGGCACGGGGAGGCCCTTGGACCCCTCATCAACCATCGCCCGAGGAGCGATCGAGACCGATCGGTCCGGGGCGATCAGGGTTCATCTCCCGCCTTCGGCTCCTCCTCGGCTGGCTTGGGGTCCGACGCCGGCTTGTGTATCATCTCGGTCTTCTTGGCGAGGAAGGCCGAGGCGAGCAGGGTGTCGGTCGCCTGGGCCGGGAAGCCTTCTACGACCGCCACGTCTTTACCTCGTCGCTCGATGACGAACTCGGAGTCTTTGGCCTTGTCCTCATGGGATCGCCGGAGGGAGTCGGGGAACTCCTCGGGCTGGGGGGCCTTGGATCCGACCTTGCCCGTCTGGAAGCGGGCGTAGCCCCTGGTGAACTCGCGAGCATCATCCTCGCTGTCCCAGGTGGAGAGCCAGGCCAGGCCGAGCTTCCCCTCGGGGCCTTCGAAGATGGCATAGCGGTCGCCGTCCCACCCCGCGGCGGCGGGCTTGCCCCCGTGGCGGCGGAGGAGGACCGCCAGTTGCATCTCGCCGACGACATTGCGGCCGAGTTCCTTCCACCCCTCGCCCGCGTCGAGCTTGCCAAGGTCGACGGACGTGGGCGGGTCGGGCTGGACGCGATACTTCTCGGGATGGAGGATCTGTTCGGTCGATAGCGGCGGCTCGCGATAGGCGGCGTCGAGCGCCTTCCAGCCCCCGTCGTTAGTCAGCTTCGCGCAGAAGACCAAGCCGCGCAAGTAGGGGAAGATCAACGTCTCGGAGAGGATCGGCGGCGCCTCCCGGAGGTTGGCGCCGCTGGCCAGGGGCATGAGGGGGCCGAGCAGGCTGAAGACGCGGTCGAGGTCCGCGGCCGGGACCTTGGCGATCTGCGACCCGTCCCAATCATTCATCTGGGCGCCGATCATGGTCAGGGTGGCCTCGCCTTCGATCAGGCCCGCGAGTGCCAGGTCGCGGTCGTCGTCCCCCTTGATGGCCTTCTGCATGGCGTCGATGTCGAAGTTCTGATCGGCCAGGGCGTGCGTCAGCTCGTGCGCGATGACCGTCTTGTTCTCGTCCTTATTGAAGCCTTCCGTCTTTCCCATGAGCCGCTCGAGGAAGCTCGGGCGCTTCTTGGCCTTGGCCTCGGGCTCCTTGATCAGGTGCATGGTCTCGGTCTTGGTGTCGTAGAAGGCGGCGATCTCCTCGGCGTAGATGCGGACCATCGTCTCCTTGAGGTCCAGGTCGAGCGGCAAGAGTCCTAACGCCTTCATCCCGAGCTCGTTGGCCCGGAACTCGGCGGGGGTCATCTCGGCGTCGATCTCCTTGATGAGCATGGCCTTCATGTCTTCGCGGGCGGTGACGTCTCGCTTCACCTCGCGCTTGAACGGGATCTTGCGCATGCCGGGGAGCAGGCGCTCGAAGGCTCGCTTGTAGCGGAGGACCGCCTCGGTGGTCTCCCCCTTGTCGGCCAGCGCATCCCCCTCGGCGAGGAGTTTCTTCCCCTCATCGACGTCCGCCTTCGGGTCGTCGGCGGTCGCCGTGCGAGGGAGGACGGATAGCAGGACCCCCAGGAGGAAGCGCGGTGAAACCCTCGGGCGCATCGGGTGGCCTCGTGATGAGCGAAGTGGGCGAGGCGGGCCGGTCGGCGACCCGGCTCGCGGTGAGTCTTCTCGACTTCTATTGTGGTCGTCGTCCCGCGCCGGGTACAGGGGCCATCGACGCCTCGGCGACCGGCCTGATGGCGGCCCTGGCCCCGGGGGAGGGGGGGATGGCCAGCAGTTGGCGGCCGGCCAGGGCCCGGACCTCGTCCATGTCGCGCGGCCCTCCTCGGGTCTTGAGGGAGCGGGACGCGTCGCGCGTGAGCGCATCGAGGATGATCGGTTCGGGCAGGCCGAGCCTCCGCATCATCTCCACTTTCTCCCGACGTCCGAGTGCCGTGGACGACCTGCGGAGCCTCGTCTGGACCGCGTCGAAGACCTCGGGCATGGTGACCCGGCCGTATTCCTCGCAGAGGCGATCGATCCGAGGCCCCGCGCGATCGCCCAGTGCGACGACGAGCTTGCGGAGCTCGGCGTGGAACGCGACCCGCTTCGCCTCGGCCAGGCGTCGGACCTCGACGAGCTGGACCGCCCGGATTTCCGCCCCGAGCTTCCGGTCCTGCTCGAGCAGTCGCGGCTTCCAGGCGTCGAGATTCCGGAGCCGGGCCGCCTCCCGGTCGGCCTCGAGGCGGATCCTCTCCAGGACCTGTTCCTTGGTCAACACCGGCTCCGGAGGTGCGGGAGGTTGCGGGGAAGGGACCGGTCCCTGGAACGGATCGGGGCCGAGCGCCGCGGGATCGACCGGGGCGGGCGTGTCGGCGGTCGCCTCGTCGACGTGCTCCGGCTCGGACGGGAGGGGCATCCGATCTTCCTCCCGGATGGTTGCGTCCGGGGGCGGCCCGTGATCAGGGGCCGTCGTGGGTTCGGCGGGAGGATCGGGGGGGAGAGGCCCCAAGGGAACGGGGGCGGGCGTGGCGGACGACTCGCCCCGCGCCAGGAATCGCCCTGCCTCCGCCTCGGCGCCCGTCGAACCATCCTCGGGAGGCCGGCCCTCGTCCGAGGCGAGGACGGGAGGCAGGACGAGTACGTGCCGAGGCGGCGTCATCCGTCGGTGCGCCTGGAAGCCGAGGACCGCCGCGAGGATCAGGACCGGGGGCACGAGCATCAGGGGGATGCCCCGGTTGCGATAATGGATCACGACCAGCGGCGGTGGCTGGGCGGGGGCGGGCGCATCGGGATGCCCGTGGCCGCCGTCGTGCTCGAAGTCGTTCTCGATCAGCATAACCCCATCCTCGGACCCGCCTCTCGGTGGTCCGGCTCGTGCCCGGTGTAACGACGTCAACCGCCCGAGGGGCCGCCGATCCCGGTCCCGCGGACGGTCTGCCCGTACGGGTCGAGGAGCGCGTCGATCTCCGCGGGAGTCGGGAAGCCCCCTCGTTGCTCGATCGCCGCCGCCGATGCGGGGGGGCCCAGCCGATCCTCGATCACCTCGGCGGTCTTGCCCACCAGCCCGAGGGCGACGGCGCGCACGTAGGTCCCTTCCTTGTAAGCCAGCTTGGCGATCGCCGCCGCGTTGTCGTAGCCGACCCGAGGCGCCAATGAGGTGCACATTGCCAGGCTCTGCTCCACGAGCTCCTGGCAGCGCTCGACGTCGGCCTCGATCCGGACCACGCCGTCGGTGCGCTGGCCCGACAGGAACTCCTCCGCCTCGATGCACTTGTCGGCCAGGTGCAGCGCGGCGCCGCTCAGCAGCTCGATCGACTGGAGCAGGTTATAGGCCAGGACCGGCATCATCACGTTGAGGTCGAAGTTCGAGCCCATCGCGTCGGCCCACGCGATCGTCGCGTCGTTGCCGACGACCTGCGCGGCGACCATCATCACGGCCTCCGGGATGACCGGGTTGACCTTGCCGGGCATGATCGAGCTCCCGGGCTGGAGCTCGGGGATCTTGATCTCGCCGATCCCGCACCGGGGGCCCGAGGCGAGCCAGCGGATGTTGTTGGCGATATTCGACAGGCTGATGGCGACCGTCTTCAGCGCCCCCGACGCCTCGACGGCCGCGTCTCGGTTGGCCATCGCCTCGAAGGCGTTGGCGGCCGGTCGGAACGGCAGGCCGGTGTCCTGGCCGAGCTTCGCCGCCATCCGCTGGGGGAACTCGGCGTGCGTGTTGATCCCCGTCCCCACCGCCGTCCCGCCGATGGCCAGCTCGACCAACGCCTCGTGGCAGTTCGTCAGCCTCCTCAGGCCGTGCTGGACCTGGGCGGCATACCCCGAGAACTCCTGCCCGAGCCGGATGGGCACCGCATCCTGCAAGTGGGTCCGGCCGATCTTGATGACCCCATCGAAGGCGCGGGCCCGGTCGCCCAGCCTCTGGTGCAAGACCCGGAGCGCCGGGATCAGGCGATTCTGGATCCCCTCCAGGGCCGCGACGTGGATGGCCGTCGGGATGACGTCGTTGGACGACTGCCCCATGTTGACCGCGTCGTTGGGATGGACGGGGGTCTTCCCCCCCCGGGCCCCGTCGTTCAACCGCTCGTTGGCGATCCCGGCGATGACCTCGTTGGTGTTCATGTTCGTCGACGTCCCGCTCCCGGTCTGGAAGACGTCGACGACGAACTGGTCATCGTGCTCGCCGTCGGCGACCGCCTGCGCGGCCCGGATGATCGGCCCGCCGAGGTCGGCCGGCAACAGGTTCAGATCCATGTTGACCTGCGCCGCCGCCTTCTTGATCAGCCCCAACGCGCGGATGAAAGAGCGGGGGACGCGGAGCGGGCTGATCTCGAAATTGACCTCGGCGCGGCGCGTCTGGGCCCCGTAATACGCCTCGGCCGGGACCTCCATGGCGCCCATCGAGTCTCTTTCGGTGCGGGTCGTGGCCAAGGCGGTCCTCCTCGAGCGGTCGTCCATCGCGGTCGCCAGCTCCGAGCCGAAGGCGTCGGCCGGCGCGTCGCACCCATCTTAGCAATTACGGATTCTTCCGCCCATCGGTCGCCGACGGCAAGTCGACCCTGATGTGGTGTGCGCTCCACACGCCGCGAGAGAAATTCACGAAGTACGGTCAGGGTGGGCTTGCCGCGGTTGCGGTGTTCATGGTCACTCCGGGTCGAGCGCCTGCAATTCCTCGGGGATGAAGCGGCCGTCGACGCGGATGGGGATGCCGTCGAAGGCGATGGTGCCGCCGCCGTAGTCGGGGCGCTGGATCTGGACGAGGTCCCAGTGAATCTTGGAGCGGTTGCCGTTGTCGGCCTCGTCGTAGGCGTTGCCGGGCGTGAGGTGGAAACTCCCGGCGATCTTCTCGTCGAAGAGGATGTCGCGCATCGGGTGCAGGATACGGGGGTTGCAGCCGATTGACCACTCGCCGATGTATTCGGCGCCCTCGTCGGTCGCGAAGATGCGGCGGAGCTTCTTGACGTCGCCGGCGGTGCAATCCGCCGCGACGATGCGCCCCTTATCGAATTCGAGGCGGACGCCGTCGAACGAGCTCCCCTGGTAGATCGTCGGCGTGTTGAAGCGGACGTGGCCCTCGACGGAGTCGCGGACGGGGGCGGTGAAGACCTCGCCATCGGGGATGTTCATCTCGCCGGCGCAGGAGATGACGGGGATCCCCTCGATGGAGAACCGCAGGTCGGTCTCGGGTCCCGAGATGTGGACCTCACGCGCGGCGGTCATCCGCTCGGCGAGGGGCCGCAGGGCGCGGGAGAGCTTGGTATAGTCGAGGTTGCAGACGTCGAAATAGAAGTTCTCGAACGCCTCGGTGCTCATCCCGGCCTGCTGTGCCATGCTCGCGTTGGGGAGGCGGAGGACGCACCACTTGGTCCGCTTGATCCGGCACTCGAAGTGGACGGGCTTGAGGAAGTGGGTGTTATACAGGTTCATCTTCTCGCCGGGGACGTCGGCCATCTCGCTGATATTGCGTGCCCCACGGAGGGCGATGTAGGCGTCGACCTTCTGCATCCGATGGAGCTCGTAGTCTCCCCAGGCGCGCATCTGACCCTCGGACCCGTTCTTGACCAGCTCGCGGATGAGGCGCGAATCCTTGGTATCGACCAGGGGATAGGCCCCCCGGCGCGCGGCCTTCTGGACGAGGAGGCGGGGGAGGGTGCTGTCTTCCAGGTCGAAGCACTCGATCAGCAGGGTCTCGCCCGCGGCGAGGCGCGTCGAGTGCTGGATCAGGGTCTCGGCCAGGGCATCCCAGCGCGGGTCGGGCATCGGGCGACGCGCCTCCTTGCAGGTCATGATGGGCACGGGATTGCGGGAGGGGCGGCCTTCCACTAGGCTGACCCTTGCTTACGAGTCCCCGCGATCTCTGCCCCCATTATGGAGCGGCACGCGGCGATTCACAATCCGCCGAAGGCGCGACAGGCGCGGAGATAGGATCGCGGTGAACCTCTTCGACTTGACCGGTAAGGTGGCGATCGTCACCGGGGGGAATGGCGGGATCGGACTCGGGATGGCGCTCGGCCTGGCGAAGGCGGGGGCCAAGATCGCCGTCGTCGGCCGCAACGCCGAGAAGTCGGCGGGGGCCGCCCGGCAGCTCGCCGAGGAGGCGGAGGTCGAGACGCTCGTCGTCACCGCCGACCTGGCACATGCCGACCAGGTCGATCGGGTCGCCGCCGAGGTGCTCGACCGCTTCGGGCGGATCGACATCCTGTTCAACAACGCGGGGATCAACATCCGCAAGCCGCCGCACGAGCTCTCTCTCGAGGACTGGCATACGGTGATGGATGTCAACCTGACCAGCGCCTTCCTGCTGTCGAAGGCCGTCTATCCGGCGTTGAAGCGGGCCGGCGGCGGCAAGATCATCAACATCGGCAGCATGACCTCGATCTTCGGGTCGAGCTTCGCGCCGGCCTACGCGACGAGCAAGGGGGGGATCGTCCAGCTCACCAAGAGCATGGCCCTGGCCTGGGCCCCCGACCGCATCCAGGTCAACGCGATCTTGCCCGGCTGGTTCGACACCGAGCTGACCGAGAAGGCCCGCCAGGAAATCCCCGGCCTGCACGAGCGCGTGCTGGCGAGGATCGCCCAGGGCCGCTGGGCGAAGCCCGCCGACATGGCCGGCACCGCCGTCTGGCTCGCCAGCCCCGCCAGCGATTACGTCACGGGGATCGTCGTCCCCGTCGACGGCGGCTACACCTCGGCCCTCTGAACGACCGCGGGCGATGAACGGAGCGGGCCCGTCGGCTCGGTGCCGACGGGCTTCTCGACTCGCTCGGCTCCGGCGTGCCGATCCCGATCAGCGCGGTTGCGCCGGGACGACCTTCGCCTCGATCTCGAACACGGCCTCGCCGCCAAGCGGGATGCGGAACGAGAGCGGTTTGACGGGCGACCACGCGGACCAATGCAGGTCGGACGAATCCTTGAGGCCGACTTCGACCTTGAAGGCGGTCCGCGAGGCCTCGTCGTCGCGCGACCGGTCCTGGGCTTGAGGGCGGGCCTGCGGGCTGGCGACGGGCTCGGACGACCCCGGCATCGTCGAGGGGACGGGGGGCTCGGCGGGCAGCGGCGGGAGCGCCACCGGCGTCCCGTCGGCGTCCGTCCCCTGGGGGAGCGATCGGCTCGGGGCGAGCGGGATCCGCATGGGGATGGGGCCGCTAAAGGTGGGTTTGATCATTTGGATGGTCGTGCTCTCCATCGTCGCCGAAGACCGGATGGGCCCGGTCGAGTCCATCCCCGACGGGGCATTCGCCTCCAGGATCGCCAGGCGTTCGCGGACGACGGCCTTCCCGCCCTCGTCGGCGGTTGTGAAGGTCCCCAGGCTCATGATGAGGATCTCGTCGTTGGGGATCAGCCACTCCCCTTCGACCGACCCCCGGACGACCTCGGGCACTTCGATCCGAGGGGCGGCCTTGCTCGGCTCGACGGAGGGGCCCTTCGCCTCGATGGCTTCGGTCAGCGTCACCTGGTGGATCGCCACGACCCGCGACTCGTCGAGGACGACCCGGGCCAGGATCCCCTGGTCGAGCTTGCGGCCCGTCACCGACGCGTTGAACCCGTCGCGGATGTCTTCGTATTCGGGCGTGTAGGCGACCCTCGTCGCGTGGTCGAAGGGCCCGTCGGCATGCCGGTTCAAATCGGTCACGACCTTCCGGGTCTTCTTCATCGACAGATGCGCCATCCCCCCCGACCGGGCGATGACCCGGGGAGCCTGCACGACGCTCACGGCCCTACCGTTCAGCGCGGCGAGCGCGGTGCGACCGGCCGTCCAGACGGTGACCGTCCCCCGGCGAGCGACGGGGCGAAGCTGCGAATACAACGTCTCGCGCCAGCCCGGGCCGTCCATCTCCAGGAATCGGACACGGTACGCGATCGGAGCGGCTTCGTCATTCGCGACGCCTCCGGCTCCGACCAAGGCGAGAGCGATAAATCCCGGAGCAATGCTCATGAGACGACCTCCATTTCGTCGATACGTGAGAAAGGGACCGCCTTCCATGCGGGCGGGATGGTACGCCGGGAGGCCAATCGCGTCAATCGCGGCTTGCCGACCGGCGCCCTGAGATTCTGAATAATTCCGGAATTCTCGCCCCGGCGGGCGCCTCACCACCGGCGGAGTCTTTACGGAAACGCGGACGCGTGAGGGGTCTCCGCCGGCGAGTGGAGAGGCGGGGCTGGCTCTCCTAGCGACCCAGATTCGAGGCCCGGGCCGCGATCCGCGAGGCCGCCAGGGTTCGGCCTCCCTGGCCCCCTCGATCGCCTTTCTCCTGACGGTCGTGCCCGAAGGCTCTCGCCTGGCCACCGCCGTTTTCGGGAGACCTTCGGTTCCGAGCGATCGGGAGGCGAGGCGTCGGCTTGCGCCAGGGGAGCTGGCGAGACGGCCCGCCTGGAGCGGTCCTCGAGGGCGGCGTGGGAGGCGAGAGCGGAGGCGTGACCGCAGGCGTGTCGGGAGCGGGCGCCGGGGCCCTGGTGAGGAGCGGGACCCGGTCCCCCTCGAAGGTCATGTCCAGGTCGTACGTCCCGATCGAGAACACGTCGCCGGTCGCCCCCGACACCTTGATATAATACGGCTGTCCGGCCGCGACCGTCGCGAGGTTCGCCGAAACGTCCTGGCCGTACTGCGCCGGGTTCCCCTCGGCGTCGAGCAATGCCTGCGAGGCGTCGAAGAGGCTCACTTGCGGGCTGAGCAGGCTCACCCCCTCGACGGTCGCCGTCACCAGCAACGTCCCTCCCGTCGCCGGCACGAAGCGGAAGTAGTCCGAGTCGCCGATCGTCGTCAGCGACAAGTCCTCCAGCGAGACCCGCGAGGGGGATGCCGGCGAAGTTGCCACGGCCACGGCGTCCGAGAATCCGGCGCCCCGGCCCTGCTGGGCGTAGACGTCGTCGGCCCGCGCGCCGTAGATCGCCCGGATCCCGGCGATGTCGTCCTCCCCCAACCCCGCACGCACGCCGCCGTAGTTCTGGTACATCACCGCGTCGGTGTTGTCGGGATGCTCCAGGCCGAGCGAATGGCCGGTCTCGTGGAGTACGACGCTGTACAGGTCGTAGTCGGCGCCCATGTTGAACGCCATCGCCGAGTTGATGGCGACATCGCCGGCGGCGGTGCTGCCGTTGGGGGGCGGGGTATGGGCGTGCGCCAGCTGGCTCGCATTGTCGAAATCGTAGCCGCCGAAGCGGATGTCGCCGAAGCGCGGGTCGCCCTGCGGTTTGCCGACCGCGTCGAAGGCCAGGGCCGAGTCGGCGACCCGCACGAAGTCGACGTCGGCCACCGAGGCCCAGGTCTGCAACGCCCGGGCGATCTCATCCTGCCAGGCATCGGCGGCGAATCGCGCGTCCATCGCCGCGTTCAGGACGTTCGCCTTGCGGTCCCAGGCCACGCCGTCGGCGGCGATGCTGTAGGTGATCGGGGTCGCGTTCGACCAGCGGTCCCCCGTCAGGACGTAGGGTTGCGTGCCCGCCAGGAGCTCGCGACGCTCCAGGCATTCCAGCGCCGGCCGGCGCCTCGTCCGCCCGGCCCGCGTGCCGCCATCCCGTGCATTCTCTCTCTTGCGGAAACATAAAAACATTCAAAACTCCGAAATCTCGCGAGCGTCGCCGCGGGACCTGCACGCTCTCGGGGCGCACCCCGATCGTCGACGCCCCGGGGCCGATGGCGCCCCCCCCCTCAATTTCGACTCGTCCACGGTGTGCTCTCGGAGGACTTGCAAACACGCTCATGCGTCTTGCATACCTCCATCGGGGCCCGTCCATGCTCAGTCGTGATCGGGCGCCGCTCCGCGTCGCGGTTCGTTTCGAATCGAGGCCGTCCGGCCCGCGGCGTGTCGGATCGATCACGCAGACCGTTCTTGCGCCAGTGGGCTGGCCGGGCACAGGAAGGTGGGCACGGTAACGGCATCGCTACGCCGGGCATGAGGGTCGCCCGCCGCACGTCGGTGTTCCGTCCTTACTCGGGCATGAAAAGGAGAATGAGCATTTCTCGATTACTGGTGGGTCTGATCCCGTACCGACGCGGTCCGCCGGTCGTTCGTGCAAGCAGGGTAAAGCATGCGGAGGGGGAAGGGTAGGGTGCCGCGGTAATTTATTTCAAAAAAAGAATTACGAGAACATGCCTGAATGCAACCTCTTGGGCTTGGGTGAATGGAGCTGGGTCTTCTCGCGTCGCGATCTCCGGGGACGGCCCCAGTGCCTGCGGACGAGTGGACTCATGCCCCTCGCGAACCACGAGTCCGACCAGTTTGGTGCGGCCTGCCCCGCCTGTCAAGGACCGTAGGCCTGGCGGCCCGGCGGGCCGGCACCCTACAATGTCCCGATTGCCGTAGGATTGCCGACCGACCCGGACCAGTAGTGGGGCCCCATGCGATGCCGACTCCCAATGAGCTATATGACCAGGCCGTCGACCTGAGAGATCAGGGAGACAAGCCGGGGGCCGTCGCCAGGCTGGAAGAGGCCGTGGCCGCCTTCGCCATCGGCCATGGGATGCTCGCCAAGCTCTTCGTCGACCTCGCCGAGTCGGACAAGGCGATCGCCCACGCCAAGAGGGTGGTCGAGCTCGAGCCCGACGACACCTTCAGCTATACCGCGCTCTCCGTGGTCTACCAGCGGTGCGGCAAGATCCCCGAGGCCGAGCACGCCAAGGCCATCGCCTACAACAAAGAGATGGGGCTAGGCTGACGGCAGATTCGTCGGGAGGGGCGAGGGGCGAGCCGAAGAAAATGGACGCGTCGCCCCGTCCTCCCCTTCCCTCTTTGCCTGCTCGCACCTCGCCAAGACCACGACCCAGGAGCGCCCTCATGAACCTCTCGCAATTCCGGCTCGTCTCGATCCCCTTCCTGTTCCTGGGACTCGCCGCGACGGGGGCCGAGCCGGGTGCGGCCGACCCATTCGTCGATGCGCACCTCGATGAGCTGGTCGGCCTGTACAAGCACCTGCACACGCATCCGGAGCTGTCGTTCGAGGAATTCGAGACTGCAAAGCGGGTCGCCGAGGAGCTGAAGAAGGCCGGGGCCGAGGTCACTTCGGGGGTGGGGAAGCTGGGGGTCGTCGGCGTGCTCCGCAACGGCGAGGGGCCGACGGTGCTCGTCCGGGCCGACATGGACGCGCTGCCGGTCACCGAGGCGACGGGGCTCCCTTATGCCAGCACGGCGAAGGCGAAAGCCGCGGGGAAAGACGAGGTGGGCGTGATGCACGCCTGCGGCCACGACATGCACATGACCTGCCTGGTCGGCACGGCGCGCTGGCTGGCCGCGCATAAAGACCGATGGAAGGGGACGGTCGTCCTGATCGGCCAGCCGGCCGAGGAGAAGACCGACGGGGCCCTCGCGATGCTCGAGGACGGCCTGTACACCCGGTTCCCCAGGCCCGATTTCGCCCTGGCCCTGCACGTGGTCGCCGACCAGCCGACGGGGACCGTGGCCTACACATCGGGCCCCGCCCTGGCCGGCTCCACGGAGGTCGACGTCGTCATCCGCGGCAAGGGGGGCCACGGCGCCTCGCCCCACGACACGGTCGACCCGGTCGTGCTGGCGGCGCTGGCGATACTCGACCTCCAGACGATCGTCAGCCGGGAGGTCAACCCGATCCACCCCGCGGTGGTGACGGTCGGATCGATCCACGGCGGGACGAAGCACAACATCATCCCGGACGAGGTCCGCCTGCAACTGACGCTCCGGGCCTATCGCGACGACGTCGCCGCCCAGTTGATCGAAGGGATCAAGCGGCGGGTGGCGGGCCTGGCGAGAGCCCACCGCGCGCCGGAGCCGAGCGTCGAGGTGAGCGAATCGACCCCGCCGACGGTCAACACCCCCGGCCTGGTCGCCCGCGTCGTCCCCGCGCTGGCGAAGGCCCTCGGCGAGGCGAACGTCAAGCCGGTCGAGCCCGTCATGGGGGCCGAGGACTTCGGCCTCTACGGCCGCGACGGCGTCCCCACCTTCATGTTCCGCCTGGGGGTTATCCCCCCCTCACGCATCGAGCAGGCCAAGGCCGAGAAGAAGACCCTGCCCTCCTTGCACTCGCCGCTCTTCCACCCCGACCCCGCGCCGAGCGTCCGCACCGGCATCCGCGCGATGACGGCCGCGGTCTGCGAGCTGCTGCCGACGAAGCCGTAGGGCCTCGGGCCTCGAGGCGGGTCGGCTTCGGGTCGACGCCAATCCGCCGGCCCTCGCCTTCGAATTCTCGAACATGGCCGGCCTCTCGGACCGGACCCTGCGGGAGCGGTCGAAATAGGCGTCGGCCGGCCATGTCGACGCGGGCGAAGTCGGTCTCGAAGCAAGGGGCGTCCGTCCCTGGGACGACCCCTCTCTCCATCACGCCGACGGTGGGGTACACCGTGTCGAAGCTCCCCATGACCTCGCCTCCCGGTCGCACAGGATCGACGCGTTCCGCATCCCTCGGTCCGGCTCATACTCCAGGAGGGCCCTGACGAGGTAGACGTTGTGCTACCTGGCCCGCTCCCGAGCCCTGTCGAGAGTTCCCCCGTCGCTCGGCGCCGCGCGGTGGAAGATGTCGTCGATTGCCAGTTGTGGATAGCAGTCGGTGAAGGCCACGAGGTCGGAACCCATCCTCGCCGCGCGTTGGATGAGGATTTCGGCACCCTTCGTGAAGGCGTCGCTCCCCGCGGGGCCATCGGCCCCGGCCGTCGGCCGGTACGAGACGCTGGCGATGCGGATCGGACGGCGACGCCTGGACATGGCTGGGACTTCTTCGGCGGCTGTCGATACCGGTCTCGACCGGACGTAATAGACGGGTGGGACTTTACCAAGGGGGCTCGCGGTACGTTCGTCCTCACCGAGGATGAGCCGAGGCGAGGAGATTTCGAGACGTCTTCGCGAGGGGGGGTACGTCTCGATGGGGATGGGATCGTACGCCTATCCTGCCGGACTTCCTGGTACGAATTGGTGGTCCCAATTGTCACATCCTACCTTGTGCCACGTTCTAACTTGAGTCATATCCTATCTTGAGAGGCCCGGGGACCGGAGTCAGCCCCCTCGGGCGGTTCGACGTGCGATCCGGCGCAACAGTCCGGGAGTTCACGTCCACCGATCGCGGGTCCCTCACGGAGAGCGCTGATATGAAACCTATCGCAGAGCCGAACCTGTACGAGGCGGTCAACCACGCGATGACTCGGCGCCTCCAGGACGGTTCGGCACCGACACTCATGCTGTTCACCAATTCCGGCATGGTCCGAGCCCTAGATGCGAGATACCTGAAGGATGGGAGCACGAAAGACTTCAACCCGAAACTGGTGCCAGCGGCCCTCTCGCCTCGCGACTCGACTTCGAATGCCAACCGCTTCAGCGGCGTGGACCCCCGAGGACTCGCCCCTTTGCGGGGCGGTTTATATACGTCGCGCCACACCTCTTCGATGACTGCCGAGATTCTCCATTACGCTCGGAACAAGCCCCATGTGCCGATTGTCGGTGGATTCCCGGACCATGATGCGTCGATGCGGGAGTTGGGCGTGATCCAGATGCGCATTGTCCAGCCCCCGTTGATCGTGGACTTGTCGCGCTATGCCTCGGAAACGGCCCCGTTCCTGGCCGCACTGGAGCACGACCCGGACGTGCGTGCTGCCCTGAACCACAGCCGCTATAAGGGAGCCCACCTGGAGCGGGCCCTGTTCGACGGCGTGGATTACTCCGTGGCACGGGGCATCGGCAATGCCGTGGCGAACGACTCCCGTTTCGGCGGTTTACGAGCGGGGACGGCCCGGCCCTCGGACCGGGAAGGGGAGACGGGTGATAACGTGGTCCTGTACGGCCCCGATTACCAACCCGTCTCGAGTGTGAGGGCCGAGAAGGTGACATTGTTCGACCCAATCACTTCGAATCCGATAACTACCAAGTTGGATTAAAATAGTTATAATTGAACATTTGAGACTCATCGCTGAACACCATTACGATTCCATCGGCGCGCGCTGCCTGGGTGGCCGGGGCAAAGCCCGCAGGGCGTGCCCAGGTGCGGAGGCCGAGGCCTCCGGGGCACGCTCGCTGCGCTCGC
>JAABUS010003228.1_pt1 | contig 27241 bp, 11 predicted proteins | sample 5560161 | NCBI WGS metagenome assembly JAABUS01 (sample SAMN10711885, study PRJNA513376) | rock metagenome | isolation source: Antarctica rocks | place: Antarctica: Victoria Land, Trio Nunatak nord | collected 2016-01-04
CAGCATTATCATTAAGCTGTACAAAAAGCTTCCAGGCACGGTCATCCCAGTCTGCCTGAAAACTTTTCAACCAGCTTAAAACGTTTTCCGCTTTATCCCAGGAAAGAAAAAGTTCTGTATCGGAGAAAGTAGTGTTTTTTGGAAGATCTTGAAAAACGCCTCCTACTTTTACTTCAGCCGTATTATCCAACCGTATTACTTTGTTTATCGGATTGGTTTTGCCAAATAGTTTTTTAGCCAACGATTGAGTGATTAATACAGATGAAGGGTCTTCCAATGCCTCACGCTTGCCTTCCAGCATTTTCAATGTAAGCATTACAGGAAGATCGGGTTGTGTCCATACACCTGATGCAGATATTTTTATATTTTTTGCTGTCAGTTGATGTGTATAGTTATGAAATACAAGCGCAACATATTTAAAGTCCTGTTTTTGCCGCAGTTCGTTAGCGAGAGGAACCGCAATATCTTCTGCAGTATTAATTTCGCCGTTGAAGGTTCTTGTATCCATAACCTGTGCTATCCGGTCGTGATTCTCATGATAATGGTCAAATGAGAGCTCATCCCAAATCCAAAAGCCAATCAGCATGGCTACGGCCATACCAACAGACAAGCCTGCAATATTAATAATACTGAATGTGCGGTTTCTAATCAGGTTACGCCATGCTATTTTGAAATAAATTTTTATCATGATATTATTTTAGGTACTTTTTTTAGCCACAAAGGCGCAAAGGCGCTAAGTTGAAATGAAGCTTATTTGCAGGTTTTCTGTAAAAAGCTCTATAATATCTTCATCTAACAAATCCCAAACATCTCACACATTCCAGTTCAGACTATTTCCTCATAATCCATTAAATCCTTCTAAATCCAGGTTCAGACTACTCTGTTCTCAAACTCTTCACCGGGTTAGCAACCGCTGCTTTTATCGCCTGTGCGCTAACGGTTATCATAGCGATAAAAACAGCTAACAATCCTGGGGCAATAAAAATCCACCAATTGATATTAATGCGATAAGCAAAATCCTGCAGCCACCGGCTGGCGGCAAGCCAGGCTAATGGTGATGCAATGATGATAGCAATGAAAACAAGCTGCATAAATTCTTTGGATACTAAAAAAGTAATGTTGCCTATGCTTGCACCTAATACTTTTCTTATACCTATTTCTTTGGTGCGTTGTGCTGTTGTATAAGCGGCCAGCGCAAACAGGCCCAGGCAGGCAAGCACAATAGCTAAACCCGCAAATAATGCAAACACACCGGCGGTGCGTTGTTCAGCAGTGTATAAGGCATTGTAATCCTCATCTAAAAAGTGATATTCAAAGGGGCGGTGTGTCACTCTTTCTTTCCATACATTAGAAAGATTTTGTAACGTGGCGGCAATATTGTTTCCTGAAATTTTTACAAACATTTGCCGCACCTGGTTAGGGCCAAGAAAAATTACAAACGGGCCTATTGGCTGATGTAAAGATGAATAATGAAAATCTTTTACAACTGCTTTTATAGTACCCGGTGCGCCTTTAACAATTGTTTTGCCAACTGCCTGCTCAGGAGTCCACCCCAGTTCACGCGCTGCCTTTTGGTTTATTATAAAAGTATTGCGGTAGTTTTTATTATTTTCGGAAGTGTCAAATAACTGCAGGTCAGCCTTTGTAAAGTCTTCTCCGGCTATAATCTGCATACCAAGTGTTTTTATGTAATCCAGATCAACGGGGTCAGCGGTAACAGAAAGCCTTTTCTTTCCGGTACTGGTTTCTGCAGTTATTGCGTCGCCCCATGCTATAAATGTGGGCACATCATACCCGCCGCTTACACTTGCAACACCAGGTATTAATGCGATTGCTGTTTTGATTGCATCATAATTCCGAGAAATCTTATTATCAACCGGCAAAACAATAATATGGTCTTTGTCATATCCCAGTTGCTTATGTTGTATATAAGACAATTGCTGCAGCACAACGATTGTAGTAATTATCAGAAATACAGAAATAACAAACTGAAATACAATTAAAGATTTTCTTAAACCACTGCCCGATGATGACAAGCGAAAACCTGATTTTAAAATATTAGCGAGTTTTGAATTTGAAAGAATGAAAGCCGGATATATTCCTGCAAAAAAACTAATCAGGATACTCAACAAAAGCAATGATATTATTGGCAATGGTTTCAGCAGCAAAGCTGACGTTAATACCTTGCCTGCAACGGAATTAAATGCAGGCAACAGCAGTATGCTGATGATTACTGAAAGTATTAATGCAATAAGTGTGAGAATGAATGACTCGCCAATAAACCTGCTGAATAATTGAGACTGAAATGCTCCCAAAACTTTTCGTATGCCTACTTCAGTGCCTCTGCCTGCAGCTTGTGCTGTAGCAAGGTTTGTATAATTTACACAAGCTATAATTAGAATAAGAACAGAAATAATGCTTAGCACATATACATAAGTAATATTGCCATTTGGTTCAAGGCCATCAAGTGAAGAATGCAGGTGAACTTTTTTCAGAGGTTCAAGATGATAAGTAAGATAATCGTTGCCTTCCATCTTCAACTCATCTTTCGTAACACTTTTCATGTATTGTGTTATCTGCTGCTGCAGGCTTGCTATTTGCGAAGGTTGCTGCAGCAGGAGATAGGTTATAAAGTTGGCCGACCACCACTGTTCTTCCTGCTGCGCTAAACGCTGATTACCAAACGGAATAATAAAATCAAATTGCACTTGTGAGTTTGCCGGAACGTCTTCGGCTACACCGCTAACCACAAAATCTTCTGTATCAGCAACACGAAATGTTTTACCAATAGCATCTCCATTGCCGAAGTATTTTTTTGCAATGCTTTTTGTTATTACAATATTATCTAACCTTTTCAAAGCAGTCCTGGCATTTCCCTGTAAAAGCTTAAATGAAAATATTTGTAAAAAGGAAGAATCGGCGTATAAAACATTGTTTTCGTTGAACACTTTATCACCGAAAGCAACTGTTTTTTTTACTTTAACCGTTCTTGCAAATGCTTCAACAGCCGGAAAAGTGCGTTGAAACTGAGGACCTGTCTTTGTGCCTGTAACTGCCATTTTATTAACGGTACCGGCAGCATTGTATTCCATTGTCACCCTTACAATTCTTTCTGCATTTTTATTAAAGTTGTCATAACTGGTTTCATTAAAAACATACAAGCCAATTAAAATACAGCTTGTAATGCCAACAGTAAGGCCAGCTAAGTTTATAAAGCTGTAAAGCTTATTTTTTCTGAGAGTCCGCCATGCAACTTTAAAATAACTTTTAAGCATTGTTTTAATTTTTTTTTCGCCACAAAGACACGAAGGCACTAAGGTGCGCAAAGTTGAATTTTTGACTTTTTCTGTAAAAAAAATCTATATCTCTTTATCCCACAAATCCCAACCATCTCACAAATCCCAGTTCAGACAATTTTCCTCACAATCCCTTAAATCCTTCCAAATCCAGGTTCAGATTATTCCGTTCTTAAACTCTTTACCGGGTTTGATACTGCCGCTTTTATTGCCTGAAAGCTTACGATTATCAATGCAATTAGTACTGCAACCAATCCTGCTATTAGGAATATCCACCAACTGATAGTGATACGATACGCGAAATCCTGCAGCCATCTATTCATTACCCACCCTGCAACCGGGAAAGTAATAACGGCGGCAATTATTACCAGTTTTAGAAAATCTTTAGACAACATACCTGCAATGTTGGATACACTTGCACCTAAAACTTTTCTTATACCGATTTCTTTTGTTCGCTGCTCCGCTGCATAAGTGGCAAGACCAAGCAAACCAAGGCAGGCAATAAAAATGGCAAGTACCGCGAAGACAATAAATATTTTTCCGGTTCTTTGCTCAGAAGTATACATTGCATTAAAATCTTCATTTAAAAAAGAGTAGGTAAACGCTTCTCCGGGAGATAGTTTTTTCCAGACCGCTTCAACATTTTTTATAATGCCTGCTATGTTATCAGCAGATAAACGAAATGAAACAGCATCTGTTGATTTGTCAAGCACCATACACAACGCCCCGATATTTTCTCTTAATGATGCAAAGTGAAAATTCTTTACTACTCCTATAACCGTATAATTTTTTGCAGTCCCGGAGTTTATATTAACCAGTTTCCATATTTTTTTACCTATGGGATTTTGGTAGCCAAAGAGATGCGCTGCTGTTTCGTTTATAATTATGCCATTGCTATCAGTAGAATATTCTTTAGAGAAGTTTCTTCCCTTCAATATTTCCATTCCTAATGTAGGAATATAATCATTGTCAATACTCCAGTTTTGCATGGCTACCGCTTTCTTATTATCTATTTGTCCTTCAGGAAAAAAAGGGTTGTCGCTCCGGCTCGATGGAACAGGTAAATATCCTGAAACAGTTGCAGATTTTACTCCCGGCAGCTTCAAAACTTCATCTTTAAACACTTCAAGGTTTTTACCAATAGCATAAGTGTTCTTTATTGTAAGAACCTGCTCTTTATTAAAGCCAAGCTTTTTGTTTTGTATGTAGCTCAACTGACGATAAATAACAATGGTGCTGATTATTAAAAATATAGAAATGAAAAATTGAAACACAACCAGGCTGCTGCGGAAGTAACTGCTTTTGAAACCGGCACCAATCTTTCCTTTTAAAACTTCTATAGGTTTAAAGGCAGACAGGTAAAGTGCAGGATAACTGCCTGCAAGTAAGCCGACCGCCACTGCGAACATAAACAGTACCGGCAACAGCAGCGGATGAGCAAAAGGCGAGAGGGTAAACTGCTTAGATGCTAACTGGTTAAAAAAAGGAAGCAACAATGAACTGATGACCAATGCGATTATAAATGCAATTAAGCTCAATAGAACTGACTCGGTCAGGAACTGCTGTATAAGATTAGAACGTTGTGTGCCTAATACTTTGCGTACGCCAACTTCTTTGGCACGATTAGCAGAACGTGCAGTTGACAGGTTCATAAAATTGACACATGCGATAAGCAAAATAAAAATGGCGATGGCTGAAAAAATGTAAACAGTTTGTATGCTGCTGTTAGCAGACAGTTCACCAATCCTGTCTGACTTGAGGTGAATATCAGTTAGCGGCGTTAGATTTAGATTAATATAATTTCCAGATTTTTTAAACTCATCTGCTGTAATATGCATGATGCTTTCTGCCTGCGGAAAGACATGTTTTTTCATTATCTCATCAAACTTTGCCTGTATCACTTTTGGGTCTGTGCCTTGCTTTAATAACAGGTAAGTGTTGAAGTTGAAGCTAAGCCAGTTATCTTCTCTGCTGAAAGGGTCAGCAGCAAGAGGAAAGAAAAAGTCATAATGAAAATGACTGTTTTCTGGTATATCTTTAATAACTCCGGTGACGGCATACAATTTTTTGTTATCAAACAACAACTGCTTTCCCACTGCATTTGTTTGGCCAAAATATTTATCTGCTATGCTTTCACTTATTACCACACTATTCGGTTCTGTTAATGCTTTTTTGGGATTACCTGCAATCATTGGAATAGTAAACACATCAAATATGGTTGAGTCCGTATAAATGATATTTTGTTCATGTATATTCTGGTTTCCTTTTTTAACCACAGCAGGCCCATAGTTTCTAAACCTTACCGCATTCTCAATTTGAGGATAATCTTTTACCATAGTAAAGGCAAGCGGAGCACTGGCAACAGCAAACTTCTGGTCGGCTCCTCCAAATTTTAAATCAACATTTGCCCGATAAATACGTGCACTATTTTTATTGAATTTATCGAAGCTTAATTCATCGAGCACATACAATGTTATAAGAAGACAAGTGCCAATACCTATAGCCAGGCCAAAAATGTTAATTGCTGAAAAGCTTTTGTTTTTCCAAAGGTTCCGGATAGCTACTTTGAGATAATTTTTAAGCATTTTTTTTAGCTTTGAGCTGTCAGCTAAGCTTTGAGCTTGTTTACGATATGTTGAATTCTAAGAAGTAATATTTCTCCACTAAATAATGTTTCAACTATTCCGTTCTCAAACTTTTTACCGGGTTGGCATTCGCAGCTTTTATTGTTTGAAAACCAAGTGTAATTGATGCAATTAAAATCATCAACAGACCTGCGCCCGCAAAAATCCATACGCTTATTTGTGTATGGTATGCAAAATTTTCAAACCATTTATTCATGCCCCACCATACAATTGGCGCTGCAATAACGAATGCGAGTGTTATTAATTTTAAAAAGTCTTTTGTTAAAAGATGTACTATTTGCAGAATGCTTGCACCAAGCACTTTTCTTACTCCGATTTCTTTTGTGCGCTGATTAGTGGTGTAAATAACGAGACCCAATAAACCGAGACAACTGATGATGATTGCAAGACCTGTTGCCCATGAAAGTAATGTAGAAGTGTGCTGCTCACTTTCATAAAATTTCGCAATGCTTTCATCAAAAAAGGAATAAGAAAAATCTTCACCGGGATAAATGGTTTTATAAGCTTTTTCAATTTGTGCGATAGTTGTTTTCCATTCTGCTGTTGATGTTTCGGGTTGCAATGCGATATGGAGTGTAGACTGGACAGGGTACAGGCTATAAAAAACAAGCGGCTTGATGGGGTCATTTAATGGCCTGGAATTAAAATCCTTGAGTACACCAACAATGGGTATTCCGCCATTATCATGTTCAATAAGTTTGCCCACCACGTCCGAAGGATTTGAAAAGCCGAGATATCTTGCATAGCTTTCATTAATTACATATTCGGTAAGGCTGTCACTTTTTTTTGGGAACCTGCCTGTAACCAATTTCATATTATAAAGATTGAAGTAACATTCATCTGCATACTTTATCTCAACTGTAGTTTCGATTTCCTTTTTACCATTATTGAATTTTAGCGTTTGCAGGCCTCTGCCCGAGCTTGCAGGGGCGCTGGAAGCAAAGCATACTTTATCAATATCAGGCAATGCTTGTAAGTTATGCAGCAGCACCTCTCTTGTTTGCATTGATTTTGCAACAGCAGCTTTATTATCAAGTTCAGCATAGTTAAGGGGCGTTTCTACCGTTATGATACCATCCTTTTTAAAACCAAGGTCTTTTGTTAAAGCATAATGAATTTGCTGACTTACAATGATTGTTGCAATTATAAATGCCTGTGCAAATACAAACTGTGTTACGGTTAATGATTTTCTTATCCACACCCTTCTTGTGGATGAAGAACCTGCAGCTTTGTTTTTCAAAACATGAACAGGATTATATTTTGATAGAATTATTGCAGGATAAAAGCCGGAAAGTAAACTTACAGCCAATAACAGCAATACAATGAAGATGACAACATCGGTTTGTAAAAGCATTGCTGCATTAATTTCAGGCGGAATAAAATCTGCAAAAAGCTTTATTATAAAAGGAACAAGAATTATTGAAAGAATAGTTGCAACAAGTGTAAGCAAAAATGTTTCACTTAAAAATTGAAATATTAACTGCAGTTTTGTGCTGCCCAATGTTTTTCTTATACCAATTTCTTTTGCTCTTTGAACAGCTTGTGCTGTGGTAAGATTTATAAAATTGATGCAACCAAGTAATAACAGAATAGCAGCTACTGCAAGCAATCCATACAAAGTAGGCAAATGGGCCTGGCGTTGGGCAAAACTATTGTAATCGCCGTCGAAGTGAACATCGGAAAGCGGCTGCAAATAAAAAATAGCTTTAAGGTAAGTATCTTTTTGGTTTTTATCAAACAATTGCTTTGCTTGCTTTTGAACTGTTACAGGAGTTGTGCCTGCATTGAGCTTTACAAAAAACTGGTCAGAAAAACTAACGCTGCCCCAATTATGTGCATCAGTAAACTGAGCCTGGGGAAGTGTTTTGTAAGAAATGAATTCTTTGAATGTAAAATCAGTTGTTTGTTTAAGGTCCTTTACTACGCCCGTTACTGTTGTTTTAACCGTATCATTATAAGTAATCACTTTTCCAATAACTTTTGACACATCCTTGTATGGGAAATAAATTTTTGCACGGCTTTCCGTAAGCACAGTTGTATTTGCATTGCTTAATGCATTTTGTTTGGAACCTGCCAGCCATTTGTAAGGCAGGAGTTTAAAATAATTATTGTCAGCGTAAATAATATTTTTTTGGTTCTTATAAAAATGAGGTTTGCTTACGCCAGGCAAGTTTATGCTTATGTTTATATCCCGGGTTGTGCTAAAAGGCGCGAATAATTCCACGCCGGTGATTTCTTTTTGGGCTGCAGGTATTAAAGGGAGTGGTACACCAGAAGTCTTAAAATCATTGTCAGGAAGCTTCATGTTGCTTACCACGCGATAAATTCGGTCATTATTATTTTCAAACTTATCAAAACCAAAATCATAACTGGCAATAAGATAGATCACTAAGGATGCACTAATACCAATGGCAAGGCCAATGATATTGATAAAAGAAAAGACTTTGTTGCGACGGAAATTTCGTAACGCTACAGTGAAATAATTTTTAAACATAAAAGATTTGTTTAAGATTTCTGATTTACTGACTCCAATTTCTGGCTTTCGACTTCTTTAAATTATTTTACTAACAGTACAGGCAAGAATATGCCAAAAAGAAAAACATTGATAATCAATAAATTGAAAAAAAAGCTGTAACCAATGTGTACGGCTATGATACAATAAGTGTTCGGTTTTGCAACAGGGATGCCTTGTTTAATTACGCCTCACCCCCAACCCCTCTCCTTGCAAAGAGGAGCAAAAACAATTATAATTGCTCCCTTTTCTATAAATCCCACATCCCGCAAATTTCAGGTTCAGACTTATTCCGTCCTCAAACTCTTCACCGGGTTTGACAATGCAGCTTTTATTGCCTGGTAGCTGACTGTTGCCAATGCAATAAACATAACTATCAACCCTGCTGATAAAAATATCCACCAGCTAATATTTATATGAAAAGCAAAATTCTGCAGCCAGTTTTTCATCGCCCACCATGAAACGGGTGTAGCAATAAGCAAGGCTATTACAACTAACTTAAGGAAGTCTTTGGAAAGCAGCGAAGCGATACCGGCCACTGATGCGCCTAATACTTTACGGATGCCGATTTCTTTAGTTCGCTGACCGGCAGTAAAGGTGGCCAGTCCGAACAAACCGAGACATGCAATGAAAATAGCAATTCCGGCAAATAAAAGATAAATAGTATTCAGCCTGCGTTCGGCCTTGTACAGGTCATACAGTTTTTCATCTAAAAATGAATAGCTGAAATCAACATCAGGTGCAAAATTTTGCCACACATTTTTTACATAGTTTATTGTTGCCTCTAAGCTGTTGCCCGTTAACCTGATGGAAAAAACCCTTCTTGCAAAAGGAGCGATATAAAAAACAATAGGCAGAATAGGTTTTTCCAATGATTCAAAATTGAAGTTATTCGCTACACCGATTATCCTTCCTTTTCTGCCTGCATACTCTATAGATTTGTTGATGGCATCTTCATTTGATTTCCATCCTGCGGCTCGCACCGCCGCTTCATTTACAATAAATGCATTTATGGAATCAGTTGGAAAATCTTTTGAAAAATCTCTTCCGGCACTCATTTTTATTTTGAATGTTTTCATGTAATCAAAATCGGTAAATATGCACGAAAGCCTGAAATTAATCTGCTGCATGCTGCCGTTTAATTCAAACTTTCCATCCTGTTCGTCGAGCAACTGCCCGGAAGGAATGCGGCTTGCAAAACTTGCGCTTTGAATGTTCGTATTGCTGAGTAAAATATCTTTTACTGTTTCAAAATTCTTAGCAATGGAATCATTAACAGGCAATGTCATTACCCAGTTTTTATTAAAACCAAGATTGGCGTTTTGCATATAATTCAATTGCCTGCTTACAATAAGCACCGCAACAATCAATATAATGGAAATGGTAAACTGAAATACTACAAGCGCCTTGCGTAATGAAAAGTTGAAATTGTTTTTCTGAAATTTCCCCCTTAAGATGGTTATAGGCTTAAACCCTGAGAGGTAAAATGAAGGATAACTGCCAGCAAGCAAAGTCGTGACCAGTAAAAGAATAAATACACCAGAAGACAACAGAACAAACTGGTATGCTGAAAAAGAAAAAACAGTATCATTAAACTTTTCGAACAGAGGCATCAACAGGTAAACAGTGCCTAATGAAAGCAGTAATGATATCAATATTATTAAAGTTGATTCGGTGAAAAACTGAAAGAAAAGCTGGCCGCGTTCAGCGCCTATTACTTTGCGTACACCCACTTCTCTTTGCCTGCTCAAAGCCAGTGCGGTAGCAAGGTTCATATAGTTAATGCAGGCGATAAGCAAGATAAAAAATCCAACGCAGCCGAATATATATACATATTTTATATCACTGGTAGGTTCTGCTTCGGCCTCTAAATGTGAATGCAGGTGAATGTCTGAAATTTTTTGTAAATGCAGCTTATTCCCTTTACTTCCGCTGTTTCCATTAAAAGCCGGCAAAACTTTATCAAGAAAGGCGGGAAGTTTGGATTCTACTGTTTGAGGATTTGTATGCTCTTTTAAAAGAAGGTAAGTATAATAATTGTTACCGCCCCAGTCATTTGTATAGTCTTCTTTAGGAATGAATTGTTTAAGTGTAATGAAAGAAATTAGAAAATCAAAATGAAAATGAGCGTTGGAAGGAACATTATCAATAACTCCGGTTACTTTTAAGGGCACTTGTTTACTGCTGTAGTAAATAGTTTGATTAAGCGCATTTTTATTATTAAAATATTTTTTGGCAACATCCCTGGTAATAACAACAGTATTTGGATTAGTAAGCGCAGTATGGGCATTACCTTCAATAAACCTGTAAGTAAATACATCAAAAAATTTATCATCAGCCCAGATTATTTTACTCTCCGCAAATTTCTTCTGCTGATAACTTATTGCCTCATTGTCTTTTAAAAAACTGGTTACCTTATCTGCTTCCGGAAAACTTTTCTCAAGCAATGGAGCAAAGGGCAATGCAATTGTAGCCAAATGTATATTGGTGCCGCCGTTAGCATTTAAAAATTCACGGCTTACGCGGTATGTTTTTTCCGCATGTACATTGTAGCGATCATACGTCAATTCATTTTGTATCCACAGGAAAATAAAAATTACACTGGCCAGTCCAACAGTAAGACCGAGGATGTTGATAACTGCAAAACCTTTGTTGCGATTAAGATTCCTGAAAGCTGTTTTGAAATAATTTTTAAGCATAGTTTTATTTTTTAGCCACAAAGACATGAAGGCGTTAAGGTGCGCAAAGTTGATTTTTTGGCTTTTTCTGTTAAAAGCTCTATATCTCTTCATCTTACAAATCCCAATCATCCCACAAATCCCGGTTCAGACAATTTTCCTCACAATTCTACTAATCCTACTAAATCCAGGTTCAGACTATTCTGTTCTCAAACTCTTCACCGGGTTTGCAATCGCAGCTTTTATTGTTTGTACACTTAATGTGATAAGTGCTATTATTACCATAAAAACGCCGCTTAGCAGAAATATCCACCAGTCCATTGTTGTTCTGTATGCAAAATCCTGCAACCATTTATACATGAGCCACCAGGCAATTGGTGCGGCAATTACAAAAGCTATTATTACCAGCTTTACAAAATCTTTAGATAAAATAGAAACGATGTTTGCCACGGATGCGCCTAACACTTTTCGTACGCCAATCTCTTTTGTCCGGGTGTTGGTCGTATAAATTACGAGACCTGATAGCCCGAGGCAACTGATGAAAATAGCAAGACCTGTTGCCCATTGCAAAAGACTGGCTGTATGCTGCTCGCTTTCATACATTTTAGCAATTTTTTCGTCAAAAAAAGAATAAGTAAAGTCTTCTTCAGGATACATTTTTTTATACACTTTTTCCAACTTTTTAATAGCATTTTGCCAAACTTGTCCAGTTGTATTATTTGGTTTTAAACGGATATGAAACGTAGAGCCGTTGCTTCCGGCAAACACAAGCGGGCCAATGGATGCATGAAATGACTGATCATGAAAATCTTTCATTACCCCGACAATTGGCATGTTTTTACCATTAAATTGCAAGTACTTGTTCAGTGCATCTTCCGGTTTTTGAAAGCCGAGTGTTTTAGCATACGTTTCATTAATAATAAATTCTTTCATCGTATCACTTGCCTCCACGTTTCTTCCGGCAAGTAATTGTATGCCATAAATTTTTATGTAATCAGTATCGCCCCACCTGATTTGCACATTGCCTGTTGCATCTTTTTGTCCATTGTAGCTAATGTTAGTAAAAGACATTCCTATATCGGCAGGCGAGAGAAAACCTGTACCTGCCATTTCAACTTCGGGGATAGCCTGTATTTCTCTTAACAACTGTTTTCCATGCGCTGCAACAGTATCGTGCGGCGCTTCAAAAGTGAGTATGGCGTCTTTCTTAAATCCTAAGTCTGCATTCATCGAATAATTGATCTGCCTGCTCACCATGACTGTAGCTATAATAAAAAACTGGGCAACTACAAATTGCGAAACAGTAAGCGTTTTTCGCACCCATGCATTTCGTGTTTGCCCGGAGGCGACAAAAGCCTGGTTTTTTAAAACCAATGCAGGTTTATATCCTGATAATATTAGTGCAGGATATAAACCTGAAAGAAAGCTTACCACTATAATAAGTAAGAATAAAAATAAAATCAGCTCCGGCTGATGAAACAGATTAAAATGCAGTCCCGGCGGTATAAAGTCTGCAAACATGCGCAGCAGCAAGGGAGTTAAGATAACGGAGAGGAATGTTGCAATAATGGTTATGACGAATGTTTCACTTAAAAACTGGATAATCAACTGACTTTTTGAACTGCCTATTGTTTTACGAATGCCAATCTCTTTTGCTCTTTGTATTGACTGCGCAGAAGTGAGGTTAATAAAATTAATACAACCTAACAACAACAGGAAACCGGCAATTGTAAGTAAGCCGTAAAGCGTAGATTTATTTGCAATCCTTTGACCCGGGCTTGCATAATTGCTGTTGAAATGCACATCGCTTAACGGCTGCAAATGAAATGACATTGTATTGCGGGCGTCTTTGTTTGCATTTTTATTATACTTGTTTAAAAGGTTTTTTAGCTGAGCTTCTGTTTGTGCAGCAGATATGTCTTTTGAAAGTTTTACATACAGTTGCGAGTAAATCATCCAATCGTTCCACACGGTCATCATAAAATGATCCTGCAGGTTAGTCTGGGCAATAGTGGCAAGTGAAATAAATTCATTTGCGGTAAAGGCGGTTGTTTCATTCAAATCCTGTACAATGCCGGTAACAGTTGCAGTCAAGTCATCATTATAGGTGAGATGTTTTCCTATAATATCAGCAGCAGGCAGGGATGGAAAATATTGTTTTGCCCTGCTTTCTGTTAAAACAATAGAAAAAGGATCACTCATAGCTAACCCTGGCGTACCAGCTATCCATTTGTAATTAAGCAACTGAAAATACTGTTGATTTGTAAAAACAATATTGGGTTGTTTTTTATAAATCACTTGTTTATTCCGGTTGCCTGTTGCCACTGCAACCTTTGCCGTTGCATCACCCTGAAACTGGAAAATTGGAACTGTTTGTTCAACACCTGTTACTTCATTTTCTATAGCTGCACCTAAAGGCGCCTGTACACCAGCACTATGTCCCTCAGTACCTGAAAATGAAGCGTCAAGCACTACACGATAAATTCTGTCTTTGTCTCTTTCAAATTTATCAAAGCTTAGTTCATAAAAAACAATAAGAAAAATAACAAGCGCAGCGCTTATACCAATGGATAAACCCAGGACATTGATAGCAGAAAAAACTTTGTTGCGCCAGAAGTTTCTGAAAGCAACGATGAAATAATTTTTGTACATACAATTTTTATTAAGAGATTAATACATACTGTTTCTGCTTTTTGCAGGTTTAGTTTTTATCTTATCTGCACTTTCATTCTGTTTAGTTATGCAGTTGCAGGGATTGTTTTTTGCCTTTTCACCAGTCACGGCGGAAGAACTGCCATTACTATTCATATCAGCTTCAGGGCAATTCTTATTGGTGCTGCAAAACATAATTGAAGCAACCTCATCAGCAGCATATTTCACCGTATCTTTTGCTGTTAACAGTCTAATGCCATAACTTAAACTGATGATTTTGCCATCAGCGACTTTTCCATTTTTTAATAAAACTGTATCCTGGGCGACCAGAGATTGAACAGTTGTTATGCAAAGCGTAAGAAATAGTATTGCTTTCATCTTATTCTATTTGTTTAATGAAAAATGTAAAAAACCTTTTATTTCCTCACAATCCTTTATAATCCAAAAAATCGTGGTTCTATTATTCTGTTCGCAGACTCTTTACCGGGTTTGCTATTGCAGCTTTTATAGCCTGGAAACTTACTGTTAACAAGGTTAATAGCAAAGCACCAATGCCAGCTGCTGCAAAAATCCACCATGAAATATTCGTACGATATTGATAATTCTGTAGCCAGCTATGCATAAAATAAAAAGCAATGGGAATGGCAATAAATAAAGAAATGATAATAAGCATTACAAACTCTTTTGATAGTAATTGCCATAAATTAAATATAGAGGCTCCCAATACTTTTCTCACTCCAATTTCTTTTGTGCGTTGCTCTGCCATAAAAGAAGCTAATCCAAATAAACCAAGGCAGGAAATGAAAATAGCGAGGAAAGCAAAGTAACCGGCAAGTTTGCCAATACGTACCTCATCCATAAATTTGTTTGCATATTCTTCATCGACAAATTTATAAGTGAAGGGAAAGGCTGGATTGTATTTTGAAAAAATTGATTCGATTTTATCCAATGCATTTTTGATACCTGTCTTAGGATTAATTTTTATCGTAACAACAAAGTTTGGTTGTCCCATCATATTATAAATAGATTCTTTAGCCGGTTTATAAGGTGATTCAAAAACTATATCTTTTACTACTCCGATTACTGTAAAGAGCCGTCCATAAAACTGTATTGTTTCACCAATAGGATGTTGCAAATCCATAGCTTTAACAGCAGATTCATTTAAAATAAAAGCGGAAGAATCGGTAGAAAATGCAGGAGAAAAATCCCGCCCTTCTTTTATTTGCCAGCCAATCGTTTTTCCATATTCATAACTTACATTGTTAAATGGAATATCAACTGATAAACCAGGGTTTTTTCCTTTCCAGTTTAAATCAGTAACATCTACATTATAATCAATCGTTGAGTTTGCAGATGTTGCCATTTCTTCAATAACCCCTGATGCTTTTAGTTCCTCTCTTATAACCCTAAAATTTTTTTCAATATCACTGTTTATGTCCATCGTTATCAACCCATTTCTGTTATACCCTATGGGACGGTTTTTGGCAAATTGTATTTGCCTGAAAACAACTATAGTCCCTATTATCAGAATTACAGAAACAGTGAACTGCAGAACAACTAATACTTTACGTGGAAGGACAGCAAACCATCCCATTCTGAATGTACCTTTTAATACTTTTATTGGCTGAAAAGATGGTAAATAGAGCGCAGGATAAAGCCCTGCAATTAATCCTGTAGCAATAATGAAACCAATACTGAATAACCAGAACAAAGCATTGCCTGCAGGGATGGTAATTTTTTTATCTGCTACTTCATTAAAAAAAGGCAGTGCCAATAATACTAACAAAAGAGAGATTACAAATGCCATAACCACAGAAACTAAAGATTCCGTAAAGAACTGGCTCATCAATTGTGTTTGCAAAGCTCCAATCGTTTTTCGAATGCCTACTTCCTTTGCCCGTTTCTCACTTCGTGCCGTACTTAGGTTCATATAATTGATGCAGGCCAAAAACAATACAAAGAGACCAATTATTCCAAAAAGCCATACAAATTGAATTCGCCCTCCTGCATTAACTCCATTTTTAAAATCAGCATACAAATGCCATTTATTCATTGGATGCAGGAAAACTTCAGGCTTCATTAAATCAACAGATTTCTTTGTCATTTTTGCCGCTCTGAGGCCTTTTATTTTTGCAGAGACCTTATCAATGTCTGCATATTTATTTACCTGTACAAATACCTGAAAATTATTATTGTCCCATGAGAGATCATTTTTTATTGGGGGATTAAGCATTAAATATAGTTCCCATGGAGCTATGAAGGTGATATCTTTAAAGTCAGAATTATCAGGAAAGTCCCGGTAAACCCCTGTTACTTTTACATTCTCTTTATTATCAATTATTAAAATTTTATTTGTAGGATCACTATTTCCAAATAATGTTTTGGCAGCAGATGCAGACAGTATTATAGATGCAGGATCATTTAAAGCTAAACGGGTTCCTTTGAATAATTCTATATTAAACATATCAAGTGAACCTGCTTCCATATAGTTACCAAGTTTGCTGATTTTCTTTTCACCATAAGTCAACACAGATTTTTGAGGAAAAGTGGATATTACTATAGATTTTAAATCATTACTATAATTATTTCGAAGCTCCGTGCCCATTATATGAGGATTATAAGGATAGGAGTTTCGCTCACCATTACTGGTGGTATGCCACATAACACGCGCAATCTGGTTATAGTTATTAAAGTTTTTATTGAATGATAATTCATCATACACCCATAAAGCAATCAGCATGGTTGTAGTCATACCTACAGCAAGTCCGCTGATGTTAATGAAAGAAGAAGTTTTATTCTTCAAAAGATTTCTCAATGCTATTTTGAAATAGTTTCTTATCATGATTTTTTGCTTTAAGGTTGTTATAATCTGTTGTGTTGTACGGGTAATATTTCTAAATTTTGTTCTAACATTTTATTTCCTCACAATCCTTTTCAAATCTAAAAAATCGTGGTTCTATTCCGTTCTCAAACTCTTCACCGGGTTAGCAACCGCCGCTTTTATTGATTGAAAACTAATCGTAATTAAAGTGATTAATACGGCTGTTGCACCGGCAGCTAAAAATATCCACCAGCTCATGGTGATTCTGTATTCGTAATTCTGTAACCAGGCATGCATCATCCACCAGGCAACAGGAAATGCGACGAGGCATGAGATGATAACCAACTGTAAAAAATCTTTGGATAATAATGTTGTAATGCCTATAACACTTGCGCCTAATACTTTGCGCACACCGATTTCCTTTGTTCTTTGTTCCGCTGTGTATGCGGCAAGCCCGAATAAACCTAAACATGAAATGATGATTGCCAACGCAGCGAATATGCCGGAAACTTTGCTGATGAGCGTTTCGTTTTGAAACATCTGATTGAACTGGTCATCAACAAATTTGTACTCTAAAGGATAAGCGGCATTATCTTTCTTCATCACTTCCTTAATTTTTGCCAAAGCCTGTTCAACATGGCTGTTTGCTTTTATTTTAACGTATAAAAAATTTTGATATTCAGGGGGTTTACAAAAAATGATTAACGGGCTGGCTTTGCCATATATGTTTCCATACAGGTAATCCTTTACGACACCAACTATCTTCATATTTGTAAAAACGCCTTCAGGATTGCCACGTGGCGATTGAATGATTTTTCCTACAGCGCTCTCTTTACCCATCATTTCTGCCATCGACTCATTGATAATGACATTTGAATTTTCTGATGAAGCGTTTTGATTGAAATCTCTTCCGTCAATAATTTGCATACCTGAAACAGCAATAAATTCAGGGCTTACATTTCTGTGTGCGATGTCTATTTCATTACCGGATAATTTTTCCTGCCACTTAAATCTGTTGTCAGTATCACCGCCATACAGTGTCTCATGATCGGTTAATGCAGCATCCTGTATTACTCCTGTTCGCAACAAATCATCTTTTATTAATGGAAAGATTTTTGAAATATCATGTTCGGGATTTATTTCTATCAAATTGTTTTTGTTGAAACCAAGGTTCCTGTTTTTGACATGTTGTATTTGCATATAAACAATCATGGTGCTGATGATGAAAACAACAGACACCACAAACTGCACAATCACTAATCCTTTTCTTATAGATGAAGCGCTGCCCGTTTTAATTTTTAATCCTTTTAAAACTGATACCGGGTTGAATGAGGATAAATAAAGAGAAGGATAGCTTCCGGCAATCAATCCGCAAACAGCAGCAATGATAAGGAGGGAAATAATGTGAAATGGGTTAGCTATATTTAACACAAGCTGCTTTTGCATGAGCGTGTTGAATGCAGGCAAGGAAACAGCAATGATGATGATAGCAAAAAGGGTTGCTATGAGCGACATGAAGAAGGCTTCGCCCATAAATTGTGCAACTAATTTTTCTTTCCCTGCACCGAGCACTTTTCGCACACCCACTTCTCTTGCACGTTTCTGGCTGCTTGCCGTAGCAAGGTTCATAAAATTGATACATGCAATCAAAAGAATAATCCATGCAATAGCAGAAAGCATTCGCACTTGTTTAATGCGTCCGCCATCGGTTGGCTTACCATTAGCAAATTCTTTATACAACCGCCAGTCTTTCATCGGGAACAAAAAGGCTTCGCTCTTCTGGTCTGAAGCTTTTCGCGGAATAAAATCTTTTAATTGTTTATTGATGGCTGCCAGGTCTGCGCCTCTATCTAACTCAATAAAGGTAAGCGGTCCATAACTGCCCCATTCCACTGCATCATTTAACATTACTCCACGTTCCTTTATATCCACGAAAGTAATTTCATAAGACGCCAGCCATTCAAATTGCAAAGTGGAATTTTGAGGCATATCTTTTACAACACCGCTGATCACATAATCCTGTTTATTGTCTATCCTCACTGTTTTTCCTACAACATTTTTTTCTTCGCCAAACAATTTCTTTGCAGCGCTTTGCGTAACAACCAGTGAATACAGTTGTGGAAAAGGGTTTTTTGTATCGCCTTGCACAAAATGAAACGTGAACATGCCGAATAAAGATGCATCTGTATAACGCCCTGCCGCATATAAAGACTCATCGCCAGAACTAAAAAGCAACCGCTGGTCATTGTCTGAATACCTTGCCGTATTTGCAATACCAGGAATTTCTGCTTTCATGGCTGTCCCCATTGGCCGTGGGGTTGAACTCATCGTAAAATTATTGCCGCCGGAAGTCATATTTATTTCCAACTCGTACAGCCTGTCTTTTTTTACATTCGCTTTATCAAAGGTTGTCTCATTTTCAACCCATAAAAAAATTAACCCGGCACACGCAATACCAATTGCCAAACCGAATATGTTGAGGAAGCTATAGCCCTTATTTTTTAGAAGACTGCGCCATGCGGTTTTTAAATAATTTTTCCACATTATATTTATTTTATGCTAAAAGACAATTAAGACAATTATCATTTCAAACATAAAACCAATTTTAAAAGTAGCTGATAATCAGTCTGCTATTATAGCAGCATCTTTGAGGTTGTTCTATTTTGATACAAATACGTGTACGGTTTTGATACACCAACACCCGGTCTCTCTCCTCGTGCAGATGGTCAGGAACTGTAGCTTTTATCGCCTTGAAGCCGATAGTAATTAATGCAATCAAACCAGCTTTACATTTTCATTTTGAATTATTATTCACACACAAACTTCTCTGTGGCTATTTTTATTCTATTCATTCTGTTTATTATATATTTTGTGGTTAAAGAATATTCATTTTTGTTCGTATTTGTATCTAAGCTAATAGAGAAATGTAGCTTTTTTACTCAGTTCTCAAACTTTTCACCGGGTTTGCAATCGCTGCTTTTATTGCTTGAAAACTTACGGTAGCTAAAGTAATGAGCATTGTGCCGGTACCTGCAATTGCGAAAAACCACCATGAAATTTCCGTTCGGTATTGGTAGTTTTGCAACCAGTTAGACATAAAATAATACGAGAGAGGCACTGCAATAAGGAATGATATAATAACCAGGATTACAAACTCCTTAGATAGTAAATTCCAGAGATTAAACACAGATGCACCTAATACTTTTCTTACACCAATTTCTTTGGTGCGTTGTTCTGCAACAAATGAGGCGAGCCCGAAAAGACCAAGACAACTGATGAATATAGCAAGTGTTGCAAAAAAAACGGAGAGTGTTCCTATCCTGTTTTCTGCGGCAAATTTTGCGGCAAACTCTGTATCAGCAAATTTGTAATCAAACGGCGCTGAAGGAATATGCTTTTTAAATGCGGCTTCAATTCTTGCGATAGATTCTGCAACACTTTTTTGAGGATTTAGTTTCAATTCCATCCAGCTTATATTCTCATAATCCACTAAATAGATGGTTTGTTTTACAGGTTCATAGGGCGATTTCATCAGCATATCATCTATCACACCAATTACTTTGAATGCCCGTGCTTTCGGATCATTGGAGTTGCGTATGATTGTGCCGACAGGGTTTTTTAAACCCATAAATTTTACAGCCGCTTTATTTAAGACAATTGCCGATGAGTCGGTGGCGAATTCTCTTGAAAAATCTCTGCCCTGGTTGAACTTCCAGCCAACGGTTTTGCCAAAGTCATGCGTTACCCAAATGGTGGCAAATTCCCCGTTGAGATTAGGATCTCTGCCTTCCCAATCAAAGCCGCCATTTATTGACCAAATATCTGTAACAGGACTTGAAGATTCAGCCATTTCAGTAATAGCACCATTGTTCGTCAGTTCTGTTTTAAGCAGCTCAAGCTTTCCATAAAAATCCGGTGACCTCATTTGAATCATCATTAAGCCATTTCTGTTATAACCAATCGGGCGGTTTTTGGAATATTGTATCTGCTTATAAACAACGATTGTTGCTATAATCAAGGCAAGCGAAATCGTGAATTGAACAACCACCAATGCTTTACGCGGCAATGCAGCGAAACGCCCGGTCTTGAACGTTCCTTTTAAAACTTTTACAGGTTGAAAAGACGATAAGTATAACGCCGGATAGCTACCGGCAAGAATGCCTGTAATAAAAATAAATGTGATGGAAATGAGCCAGAATATTGGGCTAAGCCAGGAAATCTTTATTTGCTTTCCTGCAACAGCATTGAACCCGGGCAATAACAGTTGAGCAATGATAATTGATGCAATAAATGCAATAGTGACAACGAGTAACGATTCGCAATAAAACTGGCTGACTAATTGCTTGCGCATCGACCCCACAGCTTTGCGAATGCCTACTTCTTTTGCCCGTTTCTCACTTCTTGCGGTGCTTAAATTCATAAAATTGATACAGGCAAGCAGCAGCACAAATGTGCCTACAATCCCAAATAGCCAAACATATTGTATTAAGCCACCTGCATTGTTGCCGTTGTTATCCCAATTGGAATACAAATGCCAGTCTGCCATTGGATGAAGAAATATTTTAGCATTATACTTTTTTTCATCTGGCGCAACGTGATTCTGTTTTGCATTGATGATATTCTTGTTTACCTTAATAAAGTTTGCATTGTTAGCAATCTGTACAAAAAGCTGGTAAGAATTAGCCCCCCATTGGTCTTGAGAATCTTTTATCCAGGGTTCAGAAGTAATGTACAAATTCCAAGGAGAAATAAAATTAAGGTGGCTGAAATTTGTGTTGAAGGGAAAGTCTTCATAAATACCGGTTACGTTTACTGATAACTTATTATCTATTTTTATCAGCCTATTCATTGGGTCAGCATTTCCGAAAATTGCTTTTGCAGCAGATTCTGATAATAAGATTGAGTTGAGCTCTTTTAATCCATCCTGATTTCCTTTGAGCATTTTCAACGAAAGCATGCGGGGTGCATCTGCATCCATATAAATACCTGCCTGAGAAATGATTTTATCGCCTGAGGTAAGAATATGGTCTCCTTGCCATGAAGCCATTATCACATACTTAAAACTGTTACCATAAGTTGTCTCTAATTCTTTACCAAGCGGAAACGGAATGGGAGTTTGTGAAGATGTAACTCCATTCGATGTTTGAAGTTGCATTACTTGCGCAATCCTATTATAATTATCAAAATCTTTATTATAGGACAGCTCATCATATATCCATAAACCAATAAGTATTGCTACAGTCATACCAACAGCAAGTCCGCCGATATTTATTATTGAGGAAGCCTTATTCTTCTTAAGATTTCGCCAGGTGATTTTAAGATAGTTTTGTAACATAAGAATTATTTTATCGATTATTTTAGCTGCATGAGGTTTGAAAAAGCTTAAAAAGTTTCAAATCTTCATACGCTTCATTCCGTTCTCAAACTCTTCACAGGGTTGGCAATTGCTGCTTTTATAGCCTGGAAACTTACTGTTAGTAAGGTTATCAATAATGCACCAACACCTGCGCCAACAAAAATCCACCATAACAGTTGTGTACGATACTGGTAATTCTGCAGCCAGTTATACATGAAATAATAAGCAACGGGTGTTGCTATCAGCAATGAAATCAATACCATTACTATAAAATCTTTTGATAACAATTGCCACAAGTTGAACACTGATGCGCCTAATACTTTCCGTACACCGATTTCTTTTATTCTTTGTTCTGCCATAAAAGACGCCATACCAAAAAGTCCAAGACAACTGATAAAAACAGCAAGCACAGCAAAGAAGCTGGCGAGCTTACCGATGCGTTCTTCCTCACCAAATTTTTTTGCATATTCTTCATCGTTGAACTTATAATTGAATGGCTGCTCCGGATTGTACTTTCTAAAAACATTTTCAATCTTTGCCAGTGCATCGTGCGGATTTGCTACAGGCGCAATCTTTATATCAATATTTTGCTGCGGGTCGTGATTGGTTACAAAAACGGTACGAAAAACCGGTTCGTACGGCGATTGCATCACCATATTTTTTACAACGCCGATAACATGATACGGCTTGCCAATCCAGGTAATAGTTTCACCAACCGGATGTTGCAAACCCATATATTGCACCGCTGCTTCATTCAAAATAATGCCTGACGACTCGGTTGCAAAATCTTTTGAAAAATCACGGCCATCTTTTATTTGCCAGCTTATTGTTTTACCAAAATCAGGTGAAACATACACAACGCCAAAGTCGGCCTGCGGCGAAGAATTTTTTCCCTGCCATTGAAAGTTGCCATCAGTTTCATCTACATAAGTTGTTGCGCTGGATGATTCTGCTATTGCAGTAATTGCCCCTGAAGTTTTTAATTCATTCTCTATGGCATCAAAATGATTATGTATATTCTCTGTTGACATAGGAATGGTAATCAATCCATCTCGGCTATAGCCAACAGGACGGTTTTTTGAAAACTGTATCTGGTTAAAAACAACAATTGTGGCGATAATTAAAATTACAGAAACCGTAAACTGCAGCACCACCAACACTTTGCGCGGTAGTGCAGCTGAGCGCCCCGCACGAAATGTGCCTTTCAAAACTTTTACAGGATTGAAAGAAGATAAATATAGTGCAGGATAACTGCCTGCAACAAATGCGGTGATTACTGTAAACACAATCGCAAACAGCCAAAACAAAGGATTACTCCAGAGGATAGAAATTTTTTTGCCGGCCACTTCATTAAACGGTGGAATAATGAGTTGCACCAATGCTATAGACAATACGAAGGCAAACAAAGCAACCAATAAAGACTCAGCGTAAAATTGCCTGATTAACTGGCTGCGCAAAGAACCAATCGCTTTTCTTATACCAACTTCTTTTGCCCGCTTTTCTGAGCGAGCGGTGCTGAGGTTCATAAAGTTGATGCAGGCAAGCAGTAGCACAAAAAAACCAATGAGACCAAACATCCATACAAACTCAATTCTTCCGCCAACGTTTACACCATTTTTAAATTCAGCATACAAATGCCATTTACTCATGGGCTGCAAAAAAATTTCGGGCTTTAGCACAGCATCTTCACCAGATACACGTTTAAGTTTTACATCTTTTATTTTCGCGGCTACTTTATTCATATCAGCATTGTCAGCTACCTGCACAATAGTTTGAAAAGAATTGTTGCTCCATGGATTGGTTGCTTTTTGAACCCAATTATTGTTGTCAATATATAATTGCCAGGGTGCAATAAATGTAAGGTTTCTGAAATCGGAATTATAAGCTATATCTTCATATACACCTGTAACTTTTACATCAAAGTTGTTATCAATTTTTATAGTTTTATTCAGTGGCTCGGCCTTGCCAAACAAAGCTTTTGCAGTTGATGCGGAAAGTATGACAGAATGATAATCATTTAAAGCAGCTTTTGTTCCTTCCTTCATTTTTAATGAAAGCATGTCCATTATCTGCGGCTCCATATAGTTACCGCTTTTGGTGATTTTGTCTTCACCAAATGCCAGTATGTGATCATTTGTCCATGAAGACATGATGATATATTTAAAATCGTTACCATAGCTTCTTCTCAGCTCATCACCCATTAAATAAGGTATTGCCGGCTGCGTGCTCACCTCACCATTAAAAGACTGGTGCTGCATTACCTGTGCAATGCGATTATAATTATCAAAATTTTTATTGAAGCTTAGCTCATCATATATCCACAAACCAATAAGCATGGCTACAGCCATACCTGCAGCCAGCCCCGAAATGTTTATAGTGGAATTCGCTTTGTTTTTAATAAAATTGCGCCAGGCGGTTTTAAAATAATTTTTTAGCATATTGATATTTTTAAAAAAGAAAATTATTTATTGTTTTTACTTCTTAATATGGATGTTTTTCATGCAAATTTCTCTTTATTGAATAATTGCATTACTGACCTTTATTCCGTTCTCAAGCTCTTTACCGGGTTTGCTATCGCTGCCTTTATTGCCTGAAAGCTAACTGTCATTAAAGCAATAAATAAAACTAATAGTCCTGCTATACCGAACATCCACCATGAGACGCTGATGCGATAGGCAAAATTTTGAAGCCATTTGTTCATTACATACCATGCCACAGGTATAGAAATGACACATGCAAACAGAACCAGTTTTAAAAAATCTCCTGACAGCATAGCTGCAATTCTGCTTGCTGTAGCGCCTAAAACCTTTCTTATGCCAATCTCTTTTGTTTTTTGAAATATGGTGTAAGAAATTAGTCCATATAATCCAAGACAGGCAATCAGCAGCGAGAGTAAAGAGAAGTATAGAAATATTGTTGAAAACCTTTCTTCAGCCTTATATTGCTCTTTAATCTGCTGACTTAAAAAATCATAATCGAACAGGGCAGAAGGAAAATGTTTCTTCCATGTATTTTCTATCAGGGCTATAACCTGGTCTGCTTTTTTAATATCAACTTTCAACGTAATTCTTGAAAAATGTTCATCCAGCGGATAGATCGATAAAGGCTCTATATTTTGCTGCAAAGAGTTGAAATGAAAATTATTTGTTACACCTACGACTATTCCTTTCTGATCACCCATTTTAAAAGGCTTACCAATTGCAGCCTGAGCATTTTCCCATCCAAACTTTTTTAGGGCTATCTCATTCAAAATAACTTGCCGTATTGTATCACCAGGTGCATTATCGGTGAAACTTCTTCCGGCTAATAATTTAATTCCATATACATCAAAATAACTGGCATCAGCACGGAGTCTTGAAGTATTTACCTGTAACGGGTTTCCTTTGTTGTCAACCGTTTCAGCTCCACCCGTACCCAGGCCTCCAACAATTGATGAATTGGAAGTGGCAATACCTGAAATGAGCGAGCTTCTTTGAAGCTCATTCTTAAAAGAATTATAACCATTTATGACGTCTGTATTTCCGTTCACACGTAAAAAAAGCAATGCATCTTTATTATACCCAAGATCCTTATGCTTAATAAACGACATCTGTGAATAAATGATAACGATGCCGGTTATCAATATAATCGTGATAACAAACTGTGACACCACAAGCGTTTTTCTTAACAGTATTCCTCTATCGCTTGATTTAAAGGAACCCTTTAATACTACCGCAGGTTTAAAGGCTGAAAGAATAATAGCAGGATAAATACCTGAAAGAACACCTAAAAAAATCGCTACTCCTGCAAGGAAAAAGAGGAGTAGTGGAGATGATAATAGAGAAAGCTTTTTACCTGTAACCTCGAAAAAAAATGGCTGCAGCAAAAATGATAATAGAAATGAAAGTAATAACGCTAAGATCGCAGTGAAAACAGATTCCGATAAATATTGCAGGATCAATTGATTTTTACCGGCTCCCACTGCTTTTTTAATACCTGCTTCTTTTGCCCTTCCGGCTGAACGTGCAGTAGCAAGGTTAGTATAATTAATCGCTGCCAGCAGTAAAATGAAAATGCCTATTGTTGAAAAGACATAAACCTGTGTGATATTTCCTGGAGGCGCTATTTCATATTGCAAATTAGAACGCAGATGAATATCACTTAATGGCTGTAGCTTATAAAAATAGATTGAACGCCAGATGTTAAACAAGTCGCCAATATATTTTCCATAGAATTGGGTAATCTTGTTTGAAAACGCTTTAAAATCTACTCTTTTTTTTAATAATACATAAGTATAAAAGCTGGCATCTCCCCAGCCATCAACAGTAAGTACATCAGGTTTTGCGACCTCAACTGTTTTAAAAGAAGCAAGCATGCTAAATGTAAAATGTGCATTCTTAGGGGGATCAGGCATTATCCCCGTTATTTTATATAGTGCGCCATAGCCAGTGCTGTCGAACATATTAATGACCAGGCTTTGACCCATCGGATCCTTGCCACCAAAATATTTTTTTGCAGTTGACTCAGTGAGAATGATTGAATAGGGCTCACTTAATGCATTAACAACATTCCCTTCCGTAATATGGTAACTGAAAACTTCAAAGAAAGAAGGGTCTGTCAGCAATATGCCCGGTTGAAGCAGCTGTTGGTTTTTGTAGGTTACTATCTCTTCACGCATTTTCAACCTCACTGTATTCTCTACCTCCGAATAATCATCTTTCAGCGCTTTAGCCATAGGAGCACTGGAGACGGCAGATTCTGTAATGCCGGTTTCTGTTTTTGCTGTGGAGATTAACCGAAAAATTCTGTCATAATTACTATTGAATTTATCGTAGCTTAGTTCATCGGTTACCCAGAGAGCAATGAAAGTAAAACATGTTAATCCTGCTGCCAGCCCTGCAATATTTAATGCAGAATAAGTTTTATTTTTTGTTATGCTTCGCCAGGTTTGTTTGAAATAATTTTTAAACATGATAAAAGGCTTAATTACTGAGCATTAATTGTTATTTTAAAAAAGGCGCTAAAGACTCCCACACAGCCTTGAAATTGCAAAAGTATACTACATGAGGGCAACCGGGAATAATAGATAACCGGGCACCAGGTATTGCCTTTGCACACGTTACGACATCTTCTACCGAATGATATGTATCCCTGTCCCCGCTCATTACCAATACGGGACATTTTATTTTTCCAAACGTTTCCTTACTCATATAATCATCATTATACAGCTTATTAAGTTTTGATAAACTCTCATCCCAGCGGGCCGGTTCAGGCATCAGTTTTAAACGGTTAGAAAAAAATG